>JABLTQ010092739.1_pt1 | contig 34068 bp, 25 predicted proteins | sample 7160101 | NCBI WGS metagenome assembly JABLTQ01 (sample SAMN14651228, study PRJNA627086) | human gut metagenome | isolation source: feces | host: Homo sapiens
CTCGCTGCGCTTTTTCAGCACGGCATTGGCCTGATCCCAAATTTCTTCCGTTACGATTGCGGGGACAATTTCTCCTGTTTCATCCTTGAACATGACCCATTCCTCCGGTGGGAGGAACTTCTGCTTTTTGGTGAACATATCCACGACCTTGACCTTGTTCCCCACATAGTAGCCTTTGTACTTGGGATTTGCGATCATGTTGGACATGGTGGTATGGGCGATTTTGTTGCCATTATGATTGCGGTAGCCCTTATCCCAGAAGATCGTTTCAAGCTGTTTCATGGAGTATTCGCCGGTAGCATAGCGCTCGAAGAGTTCGCGGACCATTGGTGCTTCGGTTTCGTCGATGACCAGTTTTCCATCAGCTTTTGTATATCCGAAGATGCGGCTGTTGCCAAGCACCACGTTGGATTTGATCGCCTGCTGATGACCGAACTTCACGCGGCTCGAGAGCTTGCGCAACTCGTCCTGCGCGATGGAGGACATGATGGACAGACGTAATTCTGAGTCCTCGTCGAATGTATTGATGTTATCATTCTGGAAGAACACACCGACGCCGTATCCGAGAAGTTGCCGTGTGAATCGAATGGAATCCAGTGTGTTTCGTGCAAATCTTGAGATTTCTTTGGTGATCACCAAATCGAATTTGTCCATAGCCGCATCGTCAATCATGCGATTGAAGTTCTCACGCTTCTTTGTAGAAATGCCAGAGAGGCCTTCATCAATGTACCCAGGGACGAATGTCCAGGTCAAATTTTTTCTAATAAGATCCTCGTAGTAGGCAATCTGGTTTCCAAGCGAGTTGAGCTGCTCATCACTCTCGGACGATACTCGGGCATAGTAGGTCACCCGCAACGGGATATCGTAAATAGAACGTGTCTTGAGCATCATTCGGATGGTGTGGATGTCCATGACTCCGCCTCCTTGTTTTTCGTTTTATCATTATCATAATCAATATATCATTTCTGTATGAATAAAGCAATATGAATTTCGAAAAAGGGGGAGCATCGTGTGTGATGCTCCCCGAGAAAACTATTTAGTGGTGGACGGCGCTAACCCGTTGATCAGATTTTTCATACGATTTCGTTCTGTTTCCGTGATCAAGCCCTTTTCGAACAGCGTCTGGTTGTAATAGTGAAGCCAGATCTGTTCCGCCGCATGTCTCTTTTTCTGTTCCAGTGATTGGATGTGTTGCGCAGTCACTGCCGCCCACCTCCTTTGCTGTAAAAATTATTGCCCCGACAGGAAAGAAAAATACAGGTCTTGAGTAACACCTCTTTCTGAAAATGAGAAAGGCAGCAGACTGTTACATGGTCTGCTGCCAGGTTTGTGTTTGTTCGTTTGTGTGATCGTCCGGTTCTGTTGCGGACTTGTGTCTGTTTGCTGCAATGACCGCTCCAGCCACCAGGCCAATTGCCGCGCCGAGATTTTGCGCCGCAGTCTTGGCCTCCATCTTACGGCACCGTTCCTCCGGATCATCGCTGTCGGCATCCATGGCACTCAATCCAGCAAGAACAGATGCCGCACCAATTCCCACAGCACCAGAATGATGGTGGGCAGATACATCTGCAGCTGGATTCGACTCGCGAACCTTTTCACGGAATCGCTCGCCCTGGAGAGTTCGGTAGAATACTCCTCGCTGGCTCTCCCAACCTGTTTCCCGAACTCCTTCAGCGCCACTTCCTGATCCCGCTGCATCCTGTTCAGAGTGCGCTCCGCGCTGTTCTCCATCTGCTTCCAGCGTTCGGTGCTGCTCTCGGTCAATTTTTGCACCTCCAACTGCATCTCGGAGATTGCTGTTCTGTGCTGCGCCATCAAAGCTTGCACCTGTGCTTTGAGCTTTGCGTCCATCTGCTCGTCCGTGAGCAGATGCTCCACACTCTCCTGGAGCTGCAGAACGGACTGTCCGGTCAGCTCCACTGCGTTGGTCAGGCCTGTCCAGTTCTCCTCTGTCAGCGTGACTGCTTTCTGGATATTTCCAGCCTTGTCTATATTGTGGCTCAGAGCCGTTTGCTGCATAGCTTTCATATCCGCCATGCTGGGTCGTGTATTGCTGCGCTCGAATGTAGAATTCATATTCCATGTTCTCCTTTAAATATTTTTCATCGTGTAAACGAAAATCCCGACAGCTTTTGCCGTCGGGTGTGGTGTAGGTGATATTCGCGCGACTATCCGTCCACTTGACCTGATAGCCCTCGCTCTGCATCAGTTCAATGAACTGCTCCTTGTTGACGGCATATTTCATGCACTCGTCGATCTGAATGGCGAGAGCCACCTTCCAGCTCTCGCCGCGCATCGCCGCGTGATACTCCGCCTGCCTGATTCCCGAGGTCTGTTGCTTCTTCGGCTGGCAAATGGACAGGCCGTGACGCATACAGATCTCATCTGAGAATTTTCGGAGCTGCGTCAGATCGTCTTTTTCGAAATGCAGTTTCCTGCCGTTTTCAAAACTGACCGAGTTGATAATGAAGTGGGAATGGATGTGCTCCGCATCGGTATGTGTTGCAACGATGACTTCGTAGTCCTTCCACTGCTGCGCCAACTCCAGAGCAACGGCGTGTGCTTTCTCCGGTGTGATATTTTCATCCGGGTGGAAGGACTGCACGAAATGAAAATACATTTTGCCGTCACACTTGCCGTACTGAAGTTTGGTGCTGATGAACTGTGTGTAGCAGATCTCGGGCTGGCAGTTGACACCTGTAACCAATTGCCGGCCTTCGAACTCGGTTTTCTTCTCCTGCATGACGTAGTCCAATGCAGCAGACAGTCCGGCGCGGCATTGTCCTTTCGGACGGTTGATGGGTGTGACCGTTGCCATGGTTCACACCTTCCTCTCCAGAACCTCTTTCAGCAGTTTCTGAATCTCCAGATAGAGCTCATAGGTTTCACCAACATTAACGGAACTGATCCTGCCCATGTTTGCCAGTGTGATGAGCTGATTGAGATTCGTTCCCTGCCGCCGCAACGCACGGGCGCAGTCATCGAAACCGTTGATGTGTACGATCTCTTTCCCGACGGCGCATGTCGTCAGGTACTTTGTCAGATCCATCCCCGCGGACTTTGCGTTCCGCCGGATGAGCTCTGCGTCACCTTCCGTGACACGGAAGGTCAATGAAACTGGTTTTGTGCGGTTGACTTTTTTCTTCAAATGAATACCTCCGTGATAAAGTGGGTCCGGGCTTCTGCCCGGAAAGGAGATGCCGAAGGCAGTACGCCGCCGCCCGACCGGGCGGTGGTGGACAGCCAAAGGCGATGCTCGCTGTCGTCCTCACGGACGACACATCCCTCGCTCCGCCGCAAGCGGCAAAGCTCGTTCGTTCTGTCGTTCGCCCTCTTCCCACCGAAACCGCTCTCGCTGGGTTTCGGCGGGAGCCCGGTTATGGGAGGGAATTTTTCCTCTCTGCCGTAACCTCCACCGTTTCGCCGAACGTGGCGGAAAATCGGGGCAGATTTCGCGGTAGAGTGTTTAACCCGGCAGAGGCGGAAACAGCCGACAAATCGCCTTCTGTGGCCTCACAAGGGTCGATAGGGTCAACCCCCGGCGTGTCGACACTTTCGGCACGGTGCAGCTCGACGATGCGCTTTCCGTTGCTGCGGCGCAGACAGGCGGTAACACCGATTTGCCTTAGGGTTGCAAGGCTTTCAGAGAGCAACCGCGCTGCTTTCTTCGGTGTAATCCCCAGCGTTCCGTCAGGGTCGATCTCTTCAGCGAACTCCGTGGGAGTGCCGATGTACTCGGTACGGTTCGACATGAATGCAGAGATGGCGGCAGGGATGCTTCCGCCGGGAGTGACCTTGCTGTCACAGATGAGCTGCCACACATTATCCTTGTTCCGTTCCAACTCTATCTCTCTGTATTCAATATCACGACCAATGCAGGAGAGTTTCGCACGACCACTGCCGCGCTTGTCCTCCACCAGTGTGAAACTGGAATCCACCGCACCGCTGATGGCGGTGGTACCGGAGATGCGGTTGAACACATCTTCATCACCCTCCTTGCGCAGATGGTGAACGAGCAGGATGGCAATGCCGTGCTGATCTGCAATGCGCTTGAGCAGAGAAAGGTCACGGTAGTCGTTGGCATAGGCGTTATCATTTTTCACGCTGCGCACTTTCTGCAACGTGTCAATGATGATCAGAACCGTGTCCGGATATTCTTTGAGGAACTGGGTGAGCTGCTGCTCCAGACCTTTCTCCAGGATGTTGCTTTCGGTGCAGAAGCGAACGCTGGACGGGACCTCGTCCGTGATACTGAAGAGCCGGTTCTGGATGCGGCGTGTGGAATCTTCAAGGCAGAGGTAGAGCGTGGTGCCCTGCTTTGTCTGGAGATTCCAAACGGGTTCTCCCTTGGCAATGGTGGTTGCCAGCCAAAGCGCAAGCCAGGATTTCCCCACCTTCGGTGCGCCGGCCAGAATGTGCAGACCCTGTGAGATGAGCGAGTCCACCACAAAGTTCAGTGGCTCCATGGGGATGCTCATCAGGGTTTCACCGTCGATGGTGTTGAGGGGTTGGATGTTGCTTTTGTACATATGGTATACCTCCTTAAAAGAAATAGAATACTGACCTCGCTGAAAAAAGTGGGGCCAGTATCTTTATTGCATCTGAACGATTTTGTGATATGATGTAGCTGTGTAGATTATGGGGGTTGCGCTTCTGTCAGAATGAAAACGGAGGTGATACGATGCCGCAAACTAAATACCGGATCTATGAACTCTCAGCCAGAACGCTTATGAGCTATGCCAGAGAGGAAAATGGTGTATACACATTTCAGTTGAACCGTACTGCAACGGACCACTGTATGATCCCCGGCGCAAAACACGAGCAGGATGACTGTGCCATGTTCTTTCAGCTGATGTGTCAGCTCCGCGGCGACCGCTACCGGGAACGCGAAGGAGAGGGAATGGTCACCGACCTTGCGGACGTGATCTTCTACATGGACTTCTCCGGCATCTTTGACCGACGGGGCAGCAACCGCACGCAGCAGATTCGCCGGGAGAAAGCGAAAGACATGTTCCGCCCTGAAGGTGTGACGCTGGACTTCGGCAGCGGTCTCCACCGCTACGTCAGCTTTGAACGCTCAGCCAGCATGAGCCGCCAGTCCAGGCTGTCGTTTATTCGTGCTGACCTGTATGCAATCATGCGCCAGCGTATCATGCTGGACATGACCTTGGATCGTTGCAAACTCAGTAAACTCTACGCCTACAACGGTTTGATGTTTTCCTCCGGCACACGGGTGGATGGAATCCGAATCGACAAGCCCCACCGCGTGATCGTCGTGGATAATCCCAAGAAGCTCATGCAACGAGTGCCTGTCATTACCGTGGTGGAGGGGGATAAGTGCGGAAAATATTATCGTGAGGAAACGATCGAAGATATCAACATCACTTGCTTTGACGGCGTTGGGTTGATCTCAAAGGAGTACGCAGAGACAGTAGATAAAGCGTACTGTGGGCGACACTGTCACACCTCTTTCCAGATTCGTCTGCCCTACATCAAAGGAATGCTCCACCAGGTTGACTTCAAAGATTTCTTGAAGCGTTCCGGAACGCAGGTCATTCAGGACATTTGGGGCATCAATCACTCAGTCCAGAATGTAGATATCATTCTGACCCGTAGCCAGTTCAAAGCAGACCGCTGGCTCCAGGAAAACGATATGAGCTGGAAGGACTATTGGAAAGCGTTTCGTAAATACCGGCACGCCCTGTATATCACCAACACGAATAAGGAACATGCTGAATCCCTTGTTGCGTTGAACTATCAATTTCTGTCCACGGTATCCATTCAGCCAGAGGAATTTCGCCCCGCCGATCTTCCCGACGGTTGGAACTGCAGCCCGGAAACAGATAAGCGGCAATGGCTGACCAAGGCGACCGAGACTGCTTACTACAATTTCTGTGCCAACAGTTATTTCCGCAAAAAGTATTTTTTGGACGGCCTGAGTCAACCGCGCAAAAGCCGCGCGTACATTCTTGCCGCAGTACTGAACAAAAATCCACGATTCATCAACGAACCCATTTACACCGATGCTCTGGAAACACAGGCGAAAACGCTGTTGAAGAATTACGCCATCGGTCACCTATTGGTGCCGGGAGATAATCGATTCCTCTCCGGCGATTTGCTGGAACTGCTGCGCCAGTTGATGTCTCCCCGCGTGTTTCAGATGCCCGCAGAGCGTGTGTTTTGTGATGCCGTCACTGTAGATTTCTTTGCGGAGGACAGCTTTTATGCACCCGGCGCCGCTTATGGGCACGACGAGAGCTGCACGTTGCTTCGCAATCCACACATCGCCCGCAACGAGGAACTTCAGCTTTCCGTCTATCCAGATGGGGACGAGCTGCGTGAACATTATCTCGGCCATTTGACTGATGTGGTCTTTGTGTCTGCCGATTCTTTGGCGGCGGAGCGTCTGGGTGGTGCTGACTACGACGGTGATCAAATCAAGACTGTTGCCGATCCCATCCTGAACCGCTGTGTCAAGCGCAATTATGAATACGAGGTGCATCAGCAGCTTTCCAACAACGCCAATCTGCCGCTGCTAAAGATCCCGTCCCTGTCCGCCCCATCGTCTGCCCCCAACGATTGGCGTGAGCAGTTCCACACGGTGGAGAATACCTTTGCCGCCCGCATCGGTCAAATCTGCAACGCTGCCATGGACCGTAGCGTGATTGCTTACAGTGACAGCGCCGACCCAGAAGAGCGGAAGCGCTGCCGCAGAGAAATTGAGACGCTGGCCATTCTCAGCGGTCTGGAGATCGACGCTGCCAAAAGCGGTGTGAGGCCCGACCTTGACGAATACATCGGTACGAAACGCGTCAAGCGCAGTGCATTCCTCCAGTATAAATATCTGGCGGAACAGGCAGAGGAGACACGGCGGGCGTGGTATGAGCCGACCCACAAAGAAAAGCTGGACGCATTCTTTGCACGGACGGACTGGAGTACGGTCGAGTCCCACATTGAGAAGCTGCCCTATCTGGCGCGGAAGCTGAAGCAGAACACGCCGCGAATCAAACCTACCCTCGCAGAGGACAGAGAACTGTTTACCTTTGCGCAAGAGGATGGTTGGCAGATCCGGCTCGATCCCCAAATTCTTTCCTCTGTATCTGAGTTGCTGAAAGATTATGAGCGCTGCCTTTCCCGCATCCGCGCCTGCCGCGTCCCGGTAAGGCACAGACAAAAGAAAAGCGACATCGAGCGCATCCTATATGCCAGAGGACAAGAAGATTTATATGACTCCGATGAGCTGTACGCTTTCTTCCGTCAGTTTCCACCGGAACGCATCACAGCGCTGCGGCATTCCATTTCTGACCAACAATGGCCCTTCATGGCAGCAGACAAACGGGAATTGTTTTTGGCGGAGTACCTGCCGGAAGCGACCGACTATTATGATTTGCTGACTGACTTCCGGCAGAGCGGTTATCGCATCCTGGGCGATCTGGTCTGCGACATTGACGATGAAAACAATGCGCTGGAGCGCAAACAGCTCCTGCGCGAAACGGACACTGCCAATTTTGCCGCTATGATGAAAGCCTACATGGAGCATTCTTTTTCCGCCGACTACAAAGAACCTGTCTCGAAAAAGTGCCGCGAACTACTGAACAAAATCGTGCGCCCCGGTATCGCCGTACAGTATGTGGTTGCGTTGAGCAAGCGAGATCTGCTGTGGGAGCTGCTGATCGACCAAATCGAAAAGAATGTGTTAGAGGTGTCCTATGCTGAATGAGTGGCAGGAATTTCTGGACTACACCGGGGCTGTAAGCTATACCGCCAAGAGTAAAAACGACACCGCCTATATGGGCCGCTTCACCTTTACCACCATTTTGGAGTTCAAGGGTCTGGCCCGAGTTCTGACCATCATCGCCCGCGGGTATATGTACCATGATGTAGACGGCAATATTCTCGACAGTGACCCAAGGGAGCGCCTGGATTATGTACGCAAGGCTCTGTGTGCCTGGTGCAGTGTTCCGGACAGCAAAAAAGCCGCGCCCAAAAAGGCGCGGCCGAATAAGAGCCATTTTGAAGAGCTGCATGTAATGTTTCCTGAACTGGTGGACGCTGACGGCAGCGGCTGGTTCCACCGCCATGTTCACCGTCTTGCCCGCTTTGTGCTGAACGATCCTGATAAGGTTCGCAAGACGGTCATACCAAAGGCAGAGGTCATAGAGGCCAAGTTCGACACTGCTTGGCGCAGCAAGGTGATTCAGTTCCAGGTGCCGCTGTTTTCTGAGAATACCAAGGGCGCATGGGTCCTACGTTTCGACGATGTGCTTGCCGATGCGCTGGAGCTGGGGCCACTGCAAAACGCGGAACATGAGCTGCCGCCGGAGTATCTGGAAAAGCTGCGTGCGGTCACGCCAAAGGAGATTCCACTGGAAGTCATAAAAGCGCTGGTTCTCTATTACATGGCGCACAGGCAGGACGATACCGACTGGGTCGTGCTGCCGACAACCAACTTCGAGGCATGCTTTGGTACAGCTTTCGGGCGAAAGTATCTGCCAACTCTGCCGAAAGAAGTGTTTGAACGTAGCGACTCCGGATATGGCATCGGGCGTTACCTGGTGAAGGCAGATTATACACCAAACTTGAGATAGAAAGTTGATTGGTTGGAAGGCGGAAATTCAACTGAACGAAAAGCAAAAATCCAACTGAATGTAGTTGTAAAATTCAGCTGAATGGACTATAATAGACTCAGTTTATAGTCGAGGTGAGTGTTTATGGATAAGCAGAACTATAAACCCCGCGTTATTGATACAAAGGTTAAGGAATATCTGTCGGCCTTTGGCGCCGTTTGCATTGAGGGTCCCAAGTGGTGTGGAAAGACCTGGACATCCTCTTATCACAGCAAAAGCGAAATCTATATTGGCGATCCCGCCAATAACTTCCAGAACCGCCAACTGGCCGAATTGTCTCCTGCTCTGGTTCTGGACGGTGAAACTCCGCGCTTAATCGACGAATGGCAGGAAGTTCCTCCTATTTGGGATGCCGTGCGGTACAAGGTGGATCAGGTTGCGGAAAAAGGACAATTCATTCTGACCGGTTCTGCTACTCCGAACCATAAAGGCATCCTGCACAGCGGTGCAGGCCGTATTGCCAAGCTGCGGATGCGTCCCATGTCCCTATACGAGTCTGGAGATTCCTGCGGAAAGGTTTCCTTGGAAAAACTGTGCCACGGCGAGTTGGCCCCTGCATTAACCGGCGAGATGGATCTGAAAAAACTGATCGAGCTGATTATTCGCGGCGGATGGCCTGGCAGTTTGGGATTGCCTATTGAGCAGGCTGCTCTGCTTCCTTTGGAATATCTCAATGCTGTTATCGACGATGACGTGTACCGCATCGACGGTGTGAAGCGCGATACATCCAAGATGCGCTTGCTGTTGCGCTCTCTGGCCCGTAACGAAAGCACCACTGTCACCAATAAGACTTTAATGAAAGACATTAAGGCAGTAGATGACGAGGATATTGACTCCAATACGGTGTCTGCCTATCTGGATATTTTTAAGCGGTTGTTTATTACGGACAATCAGCCGCCATTCTCATCTGGCATCCGTTCCTCCGTCCGTATTAAACAGGCTGAAAAGCGGCACTTCTCCGACCCTTCTCTGGCCTGTGCTTTGCTGAAAGCTACCCCTGCTGGACTGATGGGCGATTTGGAGACGCTCGGTTTCCTGTTTGAAGCGCTCTGCGAACGTGACCTTCGAATCTATGCGGAATCTTTCGGGGCAAATCTGTACCACTATCAGGATTATAAAAATCAGGAAATCGATGCTGTCATCGAACTGCCTGACGGCCAGTGGTGCGCTTTTGAAATCAAACTGGGTGCCAACCAGATTGACGCTGCTGCAGCTAACTTGCTGGAGATCAAAAAGCAGATTTCGGAAGATCCTAAGGGAAAGCCTCCTGCGGTTCTCTGCGTGCTGTGCGGTATGGCAAATGCCGCTTATCAGCGGTCAGATGGGGTGTTCGTTGTGCCGATTACTGCACTTAAACCTTAATGCTAACTTGGCAAAGTTAAGTTTAAAGTTTATAGCTTTCATTTGGGGGGAAATTCCCTGAATCAAGGAGGATTTGCCAAGATGGCAATAAAGAAAAATGAGCTGTACAGTTCCCTTTGGGCGAGCTGCGATAAACTGAGGGGCGGCATGGACGCCTCTCAGTATAAAGACTATATCCTGACCCTGCTGTTCGTGAAATATGTTACGGACAAGTTTAAGGGCGTAAAATATGCCGATATTACGGTTCCCGAAGGCGGCAGTTTCGACGATTTGGTTGCATTGAAGGGCAATAAAAATATCGGTGAAGAAATGGATAAGGTCATTGCCAAGTTGGCAGAAGCCGGAGAGAACAATCTCCGAGGCGTAATCGACAATGCCCATTTCAATGATGAGGCCAAGTTGGGCAGCGGCAAAGAAATGGTGGATAAGCTCACTGGCTTGATTGCCATTTTCCAGCGTGACGAATTCAATTTTAAAAAGAATAAGGCTGGCGGCGATGATATTCTTGGCGATGCCTATGAGTATCTGATGCGTCATTTTGCCACGGAAAGTGGCAAGAGCAAGGGCCAGTTCTATACACCGGCCGAAGTCTCCCGTATTCTTGCCAAAGTGATCGGTATCGACAGCATCGAAGAGCGCGACGAGGGTTACTCCGTGTATGACCCTGCCTGCGGATCCGGTTCACTTCTGATTCGCGCAGCGGATGAAGCGCCCTTTGAGATTGCCATTTGGGGACAAGAAAAGGAAGTGACGACCGCTGGCCTTGCCAAGATGAACCTTGTTCTGCACAATAAAGCTGCAGGTGAGATCAAAGCGGGAAACACATTCTCTTCACCCCACTATTTTGAAGAAGGCTCCGATGATGAGGTGCTGAAGCGATTCGACTTCGCGGTGGCCAATCCACCGTTCTCTCTGAAAAACTGGACGGATGGTCTTAAGGACTATGGCCGCTTTGATGGCTATGGTGACAGACCGCCTGAAAAGAACGGCGACTTTGCGTGGCTACTCCATATTTTAAAGTCCTTGAAAAGCACTGGCAAGGCTGCGGTCATTCTTCCCCACGGTGTTCTGTTCCGTGGCAATGCGGAAGCAACTATCCGTAAGGCCATTATCGATAAGGGCTATATCAAGGGCATTATCGGCTTACCCGCCAACCTGTTCTATGGCACCGGCATCCCTGCCTGTATTATTATTATCGATAAGGCTGATGCTGCCGAGCGCAAAGGTATCTTTATGATTGATGCCAGCCATGACTTTGTTAAGGATGGCAACAAGAACCGCCTGCGTGAGCGGGACATCTATAAAATCGTCACCACATTCAATCAGCAAATCACAGATGATTCCAAGTATGCCCGTTTCGTCCCCAATGACGAAATCAAGAAGAAAAACGAATATAACCTGAATATCCCCCGTTACATTGACAGTTCCACTCCGGAAGATTTGCAGGACATTGACGGACATCTACATGGCGGTATTCCTGCGACGGATGTGGATTCCATGAAGAAGTATTGGGCGCTGTTCCCCGGCCTGAAAAGCAAGCTGTTTTCTCAGATGCGGGATGGCTATTATCAGCTGAACATTCCCAAAGAGAATATCCGCAATGAGGTCTATAACGACCCTGAGTTTTCTGCCTACGCCGAGCGCATCGACAATGCATTTGACGCGTGGATGCAGATGGTGGATTCCGGCCTCCGGAGCATTGATGAAGATACGGAAGTCAAGCCTTATATCGTGGAGCTGTCAGAGCAGTTGATTGGCTGTTTCGATGGTCTGGAGCTGGTGGATAAGTACGATGTCTACGAAGTGCTGCTTTCCTACTGGCACGAAGTCATGGGCGACGATGTTTATCTTGTGTCGGTGGACGGCTATGGCGTCGCCCGGACATGGGAAAACATCATGGGGGAATACACCTCCGGCAAGAAAAAGGGGCAGGAAAAGGTCATTGGTTGGGAGGGTGTTTTGCTGCCTCGGGCACTGATTGAGTCCGTGTTCTTTGCCCCCGAACGCAAGAAAATCAATGAGGCGCAGGTCATTGCCGAAGAGACCCAGAGCAGACTGGCCGAGTTCGTGGAGGAGCAGACCGGCGATGACGGATATCTGAAAGAACACCTCAACGATAAGGATAAGGTAGACGCTAAAGCTGTCGCCGCCCGTTTGAAGGTGCTGAAAAAGACTGATCCCAAGGGAGAGGAATATACGCTACTGAGGCAATTTGTGGACTTGACGGATTCCCTTTCCAAGCAGAATAAGGCCGTCAAGGAAATGAACGCCGAATTGGAGGAAAAGGTTCGGGCAAAGTATGCTTTGCTGACCGATGAAGAGATTCTGGATCTATTGGTAAACCGCAAATGGTATGCCACCATCTTTGAAGGAATCAAGGCGCTGTATGTCACCACTTCCCACCAGATGACCAACCGTATTGTGGAACTGGTGGAGCGGTATGAGGATACCCTGCCGGAACTATCTGCCGCTGTTGCTGATTATGAGTCCAAGGTCAAGGCTCATCTGAAAAGGATGGGATTTGTATGGTAAATGCTCAAAAATGGAAGAAGTGGACTATAGGCGAGTTGATTTCACGGACAAAGACTACAATTCAAACAGGCCCCTTTGGAACAGTGCTTAGCGCAAGTGAATTTGTGGATTATGGGATTCCAATCATTTCAGTTCGTGAGATTCGAGAAGGATTCATTCGGATAACAGCCGAAACTCCTTGCATTACAGATGGCACTTATTCTCGGTTGAGAAAATATGCCTTATCCGAGAAGGACATTGTTTTTGCACGCAAGGGAAGCGTTGAACGTTCTGCTCTTATTCCTATTGGTTTAGAACGTTACTTTCTGGGATCTGATGGCATTCGGATTAGATTTGATCAAAATATAGTCAGCCCTGATTTGATGCTGTATTTGTTCCAAAGTCCATCAACCAAGCAGTTTCTCATACAAAGTTCATACGGGACAACCATGGCAGGATTGAATGAGAAAATACTGTGTGCATTAGAGTTTTATCTGCCGGAAACAGTAGACGAGCAAAAAAGAATTGCAAAAGTCTTAACAGATATTGACCACCTACTTGCCCTTACCGAAAAGCTGATAGCCAAGAAAAAAGCCATTAAGCAGGGGGTGATGCAGGAACTTCTGACCGGCAAACACCGCCTGCCAGGATTCTCTGGTGAATGGGAAACATTTGTGTTTGGTGACCTATTTGATTTCATCTCCAACAATGCTTTTACCAGGGCACAGCTATCGGTTAGCGGCAAGGTCAAAAACATCCACTATGGCGATATACTCACTAAATTTGGAACCTATATCAGTGCCGATAGCAATGAAATTCCGTACATCAAAAAAGAAATTGATCTAAGCCGCTTTGCTGAAAAATGCTATCTGCAATCCGGCGATGTTGTTATTGCTGATACCGCGGAAGATGAAACCGTTGGAAAGGCGCTTGAAGTTATCAATGTGGAATGCCCTGTTTTGGCCGGACAGCACACCCTGCTGTGCAGACCGAAAGTGCGCTTCGCTGTAAAATTTCTGGGCTATTACCTGAATGCGGCATGTTACCACGATCAGCTTTTGCCCTTTATTGTTGGTACAAAGGTTTCTTCTATCAGTAAGGCAAGCATCGCACAGACAAAACTGATTGTGCCAAAATATGAGGAGCAACGAGCAATTTCTTGTATTCTGTCTGATATGGACGATGAAATTGCGGAATTGGAGCAAAAGCTCGCAAAATACCGCCAAGTCAAGCAGGGTATGATGCAACAACTCCTGGCGGGAAAGGTTAGGTTGGTGTAAAGGAGAGAGAAAAATGAGCGTATTATCAGCTCCCTTAAAAAATGACGTTGCAATGCAAAAAGACATTTTCCGTCTTGCTGCAGCCATATATTCGGAAAGCAACGATGTAGTGTCTGATGCTGAAATTCAACTCCAAATCATCAAGTGTATGTTTGTCGCAACTGGGAATGATTATTTGACCAAGAGTGAGATCATTTCCAAGTTATTAGAAATCTATAAATACCACATTTCTGAGGATGAAGTTGATAATATACTTCGAAAAACCAAAGGGGTATTTCAAGCTATTACAAAAGACGATGAAAAAGCGGTTTGCCTTACCCAATCAGCTTATTCAGAATGTGAAGAAGCACAGAAAAATAACATCGACAGCTTTATTGATGCGTTCATCACGGAAAAGGAAATTGCCAACCCGGAAAAGTGCAAAAGCGCCATACATGTTTACCTTTACGAGCTAACAACTACTAACATCAACTCTTATCGGGTACTGTTGGCGGGGAAAGATGGGACACAATTTTCAAGCAGTGAGTTATCAGTGGATGTATCCTGCCTTTCCGATGCAGAAAAACAACTTGTTCATGATTTTTTAGCATGGGACAACATTGCTAAAAACGCAGCGTTGGGAAACCTTGTATATTGTTGCTTGGAATATTGTTTGCTCATTAACGGAGATTCGCCCAATAGTCTCTTGAAAGGTTTTATTCGCCGGCGTGAAATCTATTTGGACACCAATGTAATTTTTAGAGCATTGGGGATCAATGGTGTATCCAGACAGAATGTCGTTACGACATTTCTTCGCAAGTGTAAACAAGCAAAGCTCAAACTGCTTATTTCCCATTCAACAAGAACTGAGTTTTTTGACACAATTGGTTATTATGTGTCTCAAATGGAATATTATCCCCGGGGCGATATTTATTCTGGTGCATACGAGGAAATTGCAGACTACAGCATATTTGCGTTTTATGAGAACTGGAGACAAGAGCACTCTCAAATGTCTCTGAAGTATTTTGTTGCACATATCAAATCGCTTTATCTTAAACTGATTAAGGATTTTGGCATAGAGGATGATGTGAAAATTCCCGGAACAATATACCACTCTGGTGAATTCAAGGATGTGCGAAACAGATATTCGGCATCTATTAAAAGTGTAAAGCAAGGAATCAAGGCGGATTATTTAGCTGATGACTACCATTACTCCAATCGCGATAGTCATGACGCAACAGTTGTTCGGTACATAGAGTTGCTTCGAGAAAAATCAGCAGATAAGGATATTTTTCTTGCATCCTCTGATAGAGCACTTCGCCTTTGGGATATGAACCGACTTGACGGCGAATATCCGGTTGTTGTATATCCCAGCCAGTTATTCTTGATATTGCTTAAAACTTGTGGCCGCTCAGATAACGACTATGACAGCTTTGTGAGCTTTATCAACATCAGGCCATCATCCAAACGGGTTTCTCCTGAAAATGCTCACATTATATTGTCTGGTATTAGTTCCATTACTGAAGATATCAGCGCACAGGAGCATCTTGTCGAAGCTGTTTTTAGTGATGACTTCCAGAATGTGATCAAGAATAGTACCTCTGACATGGATCTTTATGAAAAAGTCCAGAGAATAAGCCAGAATTACTTGGACGAAGAGCTACGCAAGAAGGACGCCACTATTGTTGCTCTCCAAGCAGATGTTTCACGATATGGCATCGAAGGGAAAGCGCTACAAGACAAAATCGATGAGAAAGATACTGCGTTAACAGAAAGTAACCGCACAATTCAACGGCAGGACGAGGAGATAAAACAAAAGCAAGGCAGAATACTTTCCCATGCAGAGCGAAAAACACAGCCCAAGTATATTGCCAAGACATATGTAATACCTGTGCTACTGGCACTCCTCGTATTAGCCTTTGTTCTGTTTATCCTTCTTCAATTCATTTATAAAGACGAAAAATGGAACTTTGCCGTTGCGTTCTTCGATTGGACAAAGGCAACATACTTCGGTACATATGTAGGAGATTACATCTACGCTATTGATCTTGCCCTTGCTGCGATAGTTGGATGGTTGTTAAAGAAATGGATGGTCAATCCGTTTAACAAAGAATTGAACGAACTCCGCAAGATGGAACTCGTTCAACGGTATATAAAAGACAATCACTTAGATTAAGAAGGTGACAGAATGCCCAACATTGGTGACAGCGAGCGCAAAACGCAAAACCGTGTGGTCAAATTTTTTCGGGACAAGCTGCACTATACATATCTGGGGAACCTGCATGACAGTGAAAACCGTAACATCATGCAGGAGCGGCTGCATGCCTGGCTGTTGAAACAGGGCTACTCCGAAAAGCTTGCAGCCAATGCCGTGGATGCGTTGGTGAAGACCTCTACCAATCTGCAGCAGGGTCTGTACCATGCCAACAAAGAGGTCTATAGCCTGCTGAAATACGGAGCCAAGGTCAAGGAGTCCGTGGAGCAGTCCCCTAAGACGGTATATTTTATTGACTTTGAAGATGTCAGTAAAAATGACTTCTATATTGCGGAAGAAGTCACTGTTGTCAGCAACAACACCAAGCGTCCGGATGTTGTTATCTATGTGAATGGTATTGCACTTGCGGTAATCGAATTGAAAAAGAGCAGCGTGTCCGTGTCCAACGGCATCCGTCAGAATCTGACCAATCAAAAATCGAACTTCATCGAAGATTTCTTTACGACCATTCAGTTCTGTATGGCCGGGAACGACAGCGAGGGCTTGCGCTATGGTACGCTCCTTACCCCGGAGAAGCACTATCTGGAATGGAAAGACGACGGCTTTACCGAGCATCAGACGGAACGCGATATTGTGGACATCGAGGTTGAGGAATACTGCGAGGGGATTCCCGGCAAGTTGGAAAAACAGCTTTTTGCTCTGTTTTACAAAAAGCGTTTCCTTGATCTGATCCACAACTTTGTAATCTTCGATAAGGGCATCAAAAAGGTCTGCCGCTATAATCAGTACTATGCCATTAAACGGGCGCAGCACCGTTTGACGGACAAGAAGCGCGGCGGTATCGTCTGGCATACCCAGGGCAGCGGCAAGAGTCTGACCATGGTGTGGTTCTCTAAGTGGATTTTGGAGAACAATCCCAATGCGCGTGTATTGGTCGTTACCGACCGCGAGGAATTGGATGAGCAAATTGAAAAGAATTACAAGGGTGTGGATGAGAATATCGTCCGCACTAAGAGCGGAAAAGATCTGCTTGAACACCTGAACGCTTTCGATGACCGGCTTCTGTGCTCTCTGGTACATAAATTTGGAAAGCGTGGCAGCGACAGCTCGGAAACAGATTACGAAAAATACATCGAAGATTTGAAAAACGCTTTGCCCAAGGATTTTTCTGCCAAGGGTGATATCGTAGTTTTTGTAGATGAGTGTCACCGCACTCAGTCCGGCAAACTTCACGAGGCTATGAAGGCAATCCTTCCCGATGCCATCTTTATCGGTTTCACGGGCACACCGCTTTTGAAGAAGGACAAAAAGACCAGTCTGGAAACCTTCGGCGGATATATCCATACCTACAAGTTCAACGAAGGTGTTCGAGATGGCGTTGTGCTGGATCTGCGGTACGAGGCCAGAGATGTGCCCCAGGGCATGACCTCTCAGGACAGAATCGATGCATGGTTTGAGGCGAAAACCGTCGGTCTGGCCCCCAGAGCAAAAGCAAAACTCAAAGCTTATTGGGGGAATCTGCAAAAGATTTTCTCCTCTCGCTCCCGGTTGGAGCAAATCGCCAATGATATCATCTTTGATTTTGCCACCAAGGCACGACTGATGGATGGAAACGGAAATGCTATCCTTGTGGCCGGTTCTGTGTATTCGGCATGCCGATACTATGAAATTTTCCAAAGCAAGGGTTTCCGGAGATGCGCGGTTATTTCTTCTTATACGCCGCAAGCCGGAGATTTAAGGACGGATACTGTCAGCGACGAGGAAGAAACCGAAACATTTGAAAAATACAGCACTTATCTGAAAATGATTGGCGTTGACCCGTCGGAGGACAAGACACAGATTGCCAAAAAAGTAGAAGCTTTTGAAGCGGAAGCAAAACGCAAGTTTGTGGACGAACCTGCAAACATGAAACTGCTGATCGTAGTTGACAAGCTGCTTACCGGTTTCGATGCCCCCAGCTGTACCTACCTCTACATCGACAAGGCGATGCATGACCATGGCCTGTTCCAGGCAATCTGCCGAGTCAATCGTCTGGATGGCGAGAGCAAAGACTTTGGCTATATTGTAGATTACAAGGAACTGTTCGGAGACTTGGCGGATGCTATGAACAAGTATACCGCCGGTGCCTTTGAAAGCTATGATGCCGAGGATGTCGATGGGCTTTTGAAAGATAGAGCTACAGAAGCGAAAAAGTATTTCGTTGATACCCTGGAGGAATTGGACGAGCTTTGCGAGGGCGTCGAATTGCCCAGAAAAGAGCTCGACTATATTCACTATTTCTGTGGTGAAAGTGGTCGCGACGAAAATCAGGACGAAGCCTTTGCCCGCATTCGCGAGAAACTGTACAAGCTCGTCGGACGTTTGATTCGCGCTTTTGCGGAATTGAAGCCTCGCATGACGGATTTGGGGTATACCGTTTCCGAGCAAGGTGCATTGGACGACAGGGTTGCGTTCTATGTAAACCTGCGTGACACGATTGGTAGAGCCAGCGGCGATTTTATTGATCTGAAAGCCTACGAACCAGGTATGCGGTATCTGATTGACAACTACATCTCAGCCAGCGAGTCGCAAAAGATCGGCAGCATGGATGACTTTACCCTGCTTGATTTCATCATCTCGCAGGAAGATAAGCTGAAGAGCGAGCAAAAAGGCGAGCAGGAGAGTGCGGCAGAAACCATTGAGAACAACATCCGCAAAAAGGTTGTTGAGCGAATGGTCATCAATCCTGCTTATTACGCAAAAATGTCTGAAATCCTGGAGCAGTTGATACTTGACCGCCGCCGCGGAGTGATTGCCTACGGGCAGCTGCTGGACACATACATGGAACTGGCGAAAAATGTTGCAAAGCCCGAGGAGAACACAAAGTACCCTGAGAGTATTCGTTCCAATGGCGCACTGCGGGCGCTCTATGATAATTGCGGAGAAGATGAGGCGACTGCCTTGAAGCTGCACAAAGCCATTGTCAAGGTGCGGCTCGATGGTTTCCGAAATAATCCGGTTAAGGCAAATAAAATCAAGCGAGCGCTCTATCAACTTTTGAATGACGATAGCGAAGTAGAGCGAATTTATCAAATTGTTGTGGAACAAGAGGAGTACTGATGCAAATAGTTATTTCCAATATTCCTGTGGAAGTTGTCAGAAAAAATATTAAAAATATGCATCTCTCTGTGCTTCCACCGGACGGCAGGGTTCGTGTATCAGCACCTACGCAACTGACGGATGAAGCAATTACGATGTTCGTTCGGACAAAACTCGGCTGGATCAAAAAACAACAGGAGAAGTTTCAACAGCAGCCGCGTCAAAGCGAGCGGCAGTATGTGTCCGGGGAAACATTATATGTTTGGGGTAAGCAGTACTTTCTTCAAGTGGAATACAGCTACAAAGGCAATGTTCTCACACTTTCGGGTGACAAGGCTATTCTGACGGTTAGAAAAGAAAGCAGTCCAACGCAGAGAGAAAGCTTCGTAAATGAATGGTACCGCAACCTCTTGAAGCAGGAAGTGGCGAAATATCTTCCCAAGTGGGAGAAAACTACGGGGCTTTACTGTAGCAGTTGGCAAAGCAAATATATGACGACCAAATGGGGAACCTGTAACCCTACCAGTAAGAAAATTTGGCTAAACCTTCAATTAGCAAAAAAACCGATTGAATGTTTAGAATATGTAATCTTACATGAACTTGCGCACTTGAAAGTTCATAACCATGGTCCTGAATTCACGGCGATCTTAGACCAATATATGCCATATTGGAGAGAACACAAACGTCGACTGAATGATAGCACCCTTGACTATCTACCAAGCCAACTTGAGTAATCAAGGTTTTCCCTATCTTTTCACCTTTCACAAACTATCTTACATGAATCATATCTATACCTGCGAGCGCCGAAATTGCGCAAAACTCTCGTCCGACAGATTATCGTCAGACGAGAGTTTTGCGTTTCCCTCAAGCGGTGATTGTTGCTATGTATCTTACTTCAATTTCATGCCCCAGTGCTGTTCGGTCAGCCCGTTTGAAACTCGCAGTTCGTACGGGACTCATCTTCTTGACCATCTGGCCGCCGACGGAACCGGCCTCGCGGGAGGTCAGGTCGCCGTTGTAGCCCTGCTTGAGGTTGACGCCGACTTCGTTGGCGGCTTCCATCTTGAACTTGTTCATGGCCGCGCGGGCCTCGGGAACGTTGAGCTTGTTGGTATTCTTGCTGGACATAATGATTTTCTCCTTTTGTTTGAATGTTTGGTTGGGTTTGTTGCTTTTGGGTATCGCAAACATAGCTTTGCCGGATTTTTTGTCGGTATGCAAAGCGAAAGGAGGTAAGTTTTGTTAAAACGAGAAAAGGGTATTTCCCGGCGGCACGAGTTATGCTATCATAAAAAAACAACGGACCGACGTCGGAGGGGAAACGAGAGGAGAAGCGGATATGGAAAAGATCAAAAAGAATCTTGGCTTTGGCTTTATGCGCCTGCCGATGCAGGGCGAAGAGGTCGATCTCGCGCAGACGCGGCAGATGGTGGACGCCTTTCTGGCAGCCGGCTTCAACTATTTTGACACCGCCCACGGCTATCTGGACGGGAGGAGCGAAACGGCGCTGAAGGCCTGCCTGACGAGCCGCTATCCGCGTGAGGACTATGTTCTGACCAACAAGCTGACGGCGAACTTTTTCAAAACGGAGGCGGACATCCGGCCCTTTTTTGAAAGCCAGCTCGCCGCCTGCGGCGTGGACGATTTCGACTTCTATCTGATGCACGCGCAGAGCATGAAAAATTTTGAGCATTTCAAGGCCTGCCGCGCCTATGAAACGGCGTTTGCGCTCAAGGCCGAGGGCAAGGTGCGCCATGTCGGCATCTCGTTCCACGACAGCGCGGAGATGCTCGACCGCATCCTGACCGAATACCCGCAGCTCGAGGCCGTGCAGCTGCAGTTCAACTATGTGGACTACGACGATCCCGCCGTGCAGAGCCGCAGGTGCTACGAGGTCTGCCGGAAGCACGGCAAGCCAGTCATCGTGATGGAGCCGGTCAAGGGCGGCAATCTCGCCGATCTGCCGGAGGACGCCGCGGCGGTGCTGGACGCTCTGCACGGCGGCAGCAGCGCGAGCTACGCCATCCGCTTTGCGGCGGGCTTCCCGGGCATTAGGATAGTGCTTTCCGGCATGAGCGACCTGCGGCAGGTGGAGGACAACATTGCTTTCATGCGCGACTTTAAGCCGCTCGACGAGACGGAGCTTGCCGCGGTCAAAAGGGTGCAGGAGATCTTCCGCAGTAAGAGCCTCATCCCCTGCACGGCCTGCCGATACTGCACGGCCGGCTGCCCGCAGCACATCTCGATCCCCGACCTCTTCGCGGTGATGAACGCCAAGCAGATCCACCGCGACTGGAACGCTGACTACTATTATAGCGAGGTCTACACCAAGAACGGCGGCAGGGCCTCCGACTGCATCCGCTGCGGCAAATGCGAAAAGGTCTGCCCGCAGCACCTACATATCCGCGACCTGCTGGCGGACGTCGCCGCGGAATTTGAAAAAAAGGGCTGAGCGCATCGCGCTCAGCCCAGCTTTTCGTATTTCAGAGCTTCCACAAGCTCGGCAAGGAACATCCCGTTGGCGGGCTTTCCGCCGTCTGCGCACAGGTGACCGAAATACCGATCCCAGGCGTCGCGGCTGCCGTGCTCCCAGGTGATCTCAATGGCATGACGAATGGCGCGCTCCACGCAGAAGGCGGTCGTGCCGTTCCGACGCGCGACACAGGGATAGATGACCTTGGTGACGGCGTGCAGCAGAGAGGGATCGTCCAGCGCAAGCAGCGCGGCGTCGTGAATATAGCCGTAGCCCTTGAGACCGGGCGACATCCCAAGCTCATGCAGGATGGAGGTCACAAGCAGGGAAGGCGGGTGCAGAGCGCTGCGCGCGCTCTGCGCCGCTGCGCCGCGCATTCGGTCAAACAGCGCCTCGAAGGCAAAGGGCTTGGGCAGAAAATAATCGACCCGCAGCTCCGTCGCCTCCGCCAGCATATGATCGGACACGAAGGCGGAGATGAGAAATATCTCGCTCGCGCAGCCCTCGCGCCGCAGCTGGCGCAGGACGCGGATGCCGTCCGTGCCCGGCAGCGCCGGGTCCAGAACAAGCAGCTCCGGCTCGTGCGCGTGTATCCTTTCCAAAACCTCATGCCCATTGCAGGCAAGCTCGACCGTGAATAAGCCTGTCTCTTCCATTGCGTCCCGCAGCATCGTGCGGAACTCCTCGTTGGTGTCTGCCAACAAAACCGATCTTCGCCACTCCATGCAGTTTTGATTGCCTCCCCCGATGTGTTTTTGAACACGATTTTCTCTGTTGTCTAAAATAGCACAAAATCTTTCGGATTTCAACAAAAATGTGGACGACCTGACGAAAAAGTGCTCGACAAATTTCGCGCCCCCGAGGAAAAGCGCGGCAAAGAAAACGGCGTCCCTGCCGCAGACAGGGACGCCGCTTCGGTCATCGATCATCGGCAGGTGAAGGCTCCGCGCCGGTACGCAGCGCCTCCGCCTCGGCCTTGGCCTCAGCGAGCAGCCTGCGCTCGCCCTTGGTTTTGCATACGCTCTCGTCGAATTGCGCCCACAGGTCGGGACGGCGCAGCATCGTGCGGATATAGCTCTGCTTGCGCCGCCATTTCTCCACGTTGCCGTGGTGACCGGAGAGCAGCACGTCCGGCACGCGGCGTCCGTGCCATTCGTCGGGGCGGGAATACTGGGGATACTCCAAAAGACCGTTCCAGTGCGATTCCTCCGTGAAGCACTCCTCGTCCGGCAATACGCCCGGCACCATGCGGCACACGGCGTCCGCGAGCGCCATCGCGGGGATCTCGCCGCCGGTGACGACGAAATCGCCCATGCTGATCTCCTCGTCCACGCACTCGTCGATGAAGCGCTGGTCGATGCCCTCGTAGTGTCCGCAAACGAGAATGAGGTGGTCATAGGTCTCCTTCAGCTCGCGCGCGACGTTCTGCGTGAAGGTGCGCCCGCAGGGGGAGAGATAGATGGTATGGCCTCTTGAGCCGGCCTCCTCGCAGACGTGCGCCCAGCAGCGGTAGAGGGGATCGGCCTGCATCACCGCGCCGCGTCCACCGCCGTAGGGATAATCGTCCACCTGCATCTGCTTATTCGTGGTGAAGCTGCGGATCTGGTGGGTCCTGATGGTGATATAGCCCCGCTCCTGCGCGCGGCCGAGGATGCTTGCGTGCATCATCGCGTCCACCGCGTCGGGAAAGAGGGTGAGAATGTCAATCCGCATTGGTTTCCAACCCCTCGATCATCTTGACATATATTTCGCGCTTTTCCGCGTCGATGTCCACAATGAAAATATCCTGCACGGCGGGGATCAGGTAGCACTTCTCCGGCCCGCGGACCTTGTAGAGCTTGTGCGCGGGGTAGGTGAGGACCTCCTCGACGGTGCCGACATAGCGGTGGATGAAGTCCTCATAGACCTGCATCCCGATGAGCTCGGCATCGAGAAATTCTCCCTTTTTGAGCTGCACCTCGCTGCGCTTGATGGAGAGGATCTTGGTTTTCAGCGTTTCCGCGGCAGTCATATCGTCCCAGCCGGGGAAGTGCATGAGCACCATGTCGCCCTGTATGCGGCGGTCGATGGGGCGAAACTGCGTGCCGTCCATATAGAGGGCCTTGAAGCCGGCGAGCTGCGCGGGCGTCACGTCCCACGGCTGCACCTTCACGTCGCCCTTCACGCCGTGCGTGTTGACGATCTGACCGACCTCGATGAATTCGGGCGCCTCGGACTTGGCGGGCTTACCCATGGAAAAGATACCCATGGCGGGGACCTCCTTGCGTTTGACATATTTTTTTCAGTATAACCGAAAAGCGGCGCAAGGGCAAGTGCGGATTTTATCCCGCGCTTGACGCGGCGGCGGCATTTGTGCTATAACGGTAGCAAAGAAACCGCGAGAGGAAAGGAAGTCTTGCTATGCTCATTTCCACCAAGGGCCGCTACGCGCTGCGCGTCATGCTGGAGCTGGCGCAGGGCGAGCCGGGAGAGTGTATGCCGCTGCCGGTGATCGCGCAGCGGCAGGGCATTTCCGAAAAATATTTAGAGAGCATCATCGCCGTGCTCGCGCGCGCGGGACTGGTCGAGGGACAGCGCGGCAAGGGCGGCGGCTACCGCCTCAGCCGGGAGCTGAAGGATTATTCGGTCGGCGAGATCGTCCGGCTGACGGAGGGCTCGCTCGCGCCCGTTTCCTGTCTGGAGGGGGAGAACACCTGCCCGCGCGCGGACAAGTGTCTCTCGCTGCCCGTCTGGGAGAAGCTCGACACGCTCATCAACGACTATCTCGACAGCGTTTCGCTCGCCGACCTGCTGGCCGAGGGCGGCGGGAACGGCTGCGGCATCTGAGCCGCGGCGAAGCCTGCCGGAGAGCAATACGGTAAATAAAAGGAGCGCCGCTCATTCGAGCGGCGCTCCTGCTCTGTTTGGCTGTGCGCTCAGCGGACGCTGCCGTCGGCCTTGAAGGTCGGCAGCGGCGCGAGGAACTTGATGTCGTCGCGGTTCTTGGCGTCGCCCTCGGCGAGGACGGCCATGCGTCCGGCGACCGTGCCGCCCGCCTTGGCGACCAGCGTCTCCATCGCGTGCAGGCTGCCGCCGGTGGAGATGACGTCGTCTACGATCAGAATTTTCTTACCCTTGATGAGGTCGGCGTCGTCGCGGCCGAGGAAGAGCTGCTGTACGCCGAGCGTAGTGATGGAGCGATCCTCCACGGAGATGGGGTCGGGCATATAGACCTTGGGGCCCTTACGCGCGATGAAATACTTCTCCGCGCCGCTCTGACGCGCCATCTCGTGAATGAGGGGAATGGACTTGGCCTCGGCGGTGAGCAGATAGTCGTAGTCCAGCTCCTCCGCCAGCTTGAGGAGGTCGCGGGCGCAGGCGACGGTCAGCTCGGCGTCGCCGAACATGATGAAAGCGCCGATGTAGAAGTCCTCCGTCACCTTGCAGATGGGGAGATCGCGGACGAGGCCCGCAACGTGCATGGGATAGGTCATCATAGTGGTTCTTCCTTCCTGTTTCTTCCTGTAATAGCCGCCTCAGCGGCCGGTATTTTGAGGCGTCCCGCTCAGTCGATCTCGGGACCCTTGTATTTTTCCTTCTTCTCGCTCGGCTCGCGGACCTCGCTGTCCACGTCGATCACGCCGCCGCCGGCCGGCTGCTCCGGCACGACAAGGGCCATGATGACATAGAGCAGGATGCTCGTGCCGTAAAAGAACGCCAGCAGCGCCCAGATCACGCGCACGATGGTGGGGTCGATGCCGAAATAATCCGCCACGCCGGCGCAGACGCCGCAGAGCTTTTTATCCGTTTTGGAACGGTAGAGCCGCTTTTTCACGAAAAAAGTCTCCTTTCTTCTTTCTTGCAGGGTAAAGTATAGCACGTCTTACTTCGGCTGTAAATCACTTTTTTCGACCCATCAGGCTGAACCAGCCGAAGGTCATCGGCCAGAGCGTGCCCGCCATGAGCACCACGGCGAAATAACGGATGCCGTCGCCGACGCTGTTCGCGCCGAAGGCCGCCGTCAGCGGCGCCTTGAGGGCCACGCGCACGGCCAGCGTCAGCGCAAGGCCGAGCACGACCTTGAGGATCTGCGCCCACCACACGGCCTGCGTTTCAAAGCGCGTGTAGTGCCGGTCGGCGAACACCGAGACGATCGCGCCGAGCACAAGGCCGAGCATCGACCACGCCGTTTTGACCGCGTGGTCAAAATTGGCCGCGTCACCGCTCGCGCCCGCGCGGACGCGAAGCGCATAAAGCAGGAACAGCGCCGCCGGTACGAGCAGGATGAGCCAGATGCGTTCGAGCACCTCGCCGCGGTGGCCGATCTCCTCGAGCAGAGGATAGAACGCCAGCACCAGCAGCCAGCCGATCAGGAATGATACGCCGACGTCGAGCGGCGTGTGAACGCCGAGATACAGCCGCGAAAAGGGAATGAGCAGCGCCAGCGCCATGCACACCACGCGCACCCAGAGCTTTTTCGTGATGCAGAACATCCCGCCGTAGGCGGCGACGGCGTTCTGCGTGTGGCCCGAGGGGAAGGAGAAGCCCGTCGCGCCCGCGCGGGCGGACTCGACGATCTCGAACGAGGGGTCGAGCACCCAGGGCCGCGGGATGCAGAACGTGATCTTCAGCATCTGGTTGACCGCCGTGCCGGTGAAGCACAGGAGCATGAGAAAATAGCCCTTGTTTTTGTCCACGCACCAGAAGACCACCAGCATAAAGAGCATGAACAGCGTCTCGCCGCCGAGCTCCGTCACGCCCTGCATGAGCGTGTCGAGCAGCGGAGTGCGCAGCTCGGCGATGGCGCGCAGGCAGTTCAGATTCCATTCCATAAAGGGAGTCATTCTTTTCTTTCCACCTTCTTCCGAAAAAATGAGGTAAAGCATGGTGCATTATAAGCCATTTCGCGCGGGAATGCAAACATTTCGGACAAAGCTGTGAAGAAAAAGTGCGAAAGCACTTGAAACTTTGCGCGTCGTGTGCTATAAATAACTGTCAGAGAAACGCTGAGAACGGGAAAATAGCGAGCTTGCTTCGCGCAGAGAGGACCGGTCGGCGGCTGGAAGCCGGTCTGTGGAGTGTCGCTTGGTTCGCCCGGGAGCGGCCGCGAGGAAAGGCGCGGACGGCTGACCGCCGTTAAAGGGTCGCGAGTGCGCGCAGACCGTCTGCGCGAATTTGGGTGGTACCACGGAAGAGCTCTTTCGTCCCATGCGGACGAGGGGGCGCTCTTTTTTTGCCTCCCGCCATCGTTCGGAACTTTCGACAGAGAAGGAGAAATGATATGAAACAGGAATTGGAAGCCATCCGCGCCAAAGCCCTTGAGGCCATCGGCGGCGCGGAGAAGGCGGAGGACCTTGAGGCGCTGCGCGTGCAGTACCTCGGCAAGAGGGGCGAGCTGACCGCTGTCCTCAAGCAGATGGGCAAGCTCAGCGCAGAGGAGCGCCCCGTCATCGGCCAGCTTGCCAACGAGGTGCGCGCCAAGCTCGAGGAGAGCGTGGAGACGCGCGCGAAGGAGCTGGCCGCAAAAGCGCTGGAGATGAAGCTCAAGGCCGAGGCGGTGGACGTCACCATCCCCGGCAAGGCCGTGAAGATCGGCAAAAAGCACCCGATGTATCAGGTGCTCGACGAGATCAAGGACATCTTCGTCGGCATGGGCTTTGAAATTCTCGAGGACCGCGAGGTCGAGACCGCCGACTACAACTTCACCAAGCTCAACTGCCTCGAGGGACACCCCGCCCGCGAGTGGACGGACACGTTCTACTTCACCGAGGACAGCTCCATCCTGCTGCGCACGCAGACCTCTCCCATGCAGATCCACGCGATGGAGACGCGCTCTCTGCCCATCCGTATTCTCGCTCCGGGCCGCGTGTACCGCAAGGACGAGGTGGACGCCACCCATTCCCCCATGTTCCACCAGATCGAGGGCATGGTCATCGACAAGGGCGTGACGATGGCGGACCTCAAGGGTACGCTCAACGCCGTCATGGAGGAGCTGTACGGCAAGGGCACGGTCACGCGCTTCCGTCCGCACCACTTCCCGTTCACCGAGCCGAGCTGCGAGATGGATATCCAGTGCCACAAGTGCCACGGCGCGGGCTGCCCGACCTGCAAGGGCGAGGGCTGGATCGAGGTCCTCGGCGCGGGCATGGTGCATCCCAAGGTGCTCGAGGGCTGCGGCATCGACTCCAACGTGTATTCCGGCTGGGCGTTCGGCATGGGTCTGGAGCGTCTGGCGCTTGGCCACTTCAAGATCGGCGACCTGCGTCTGATCTTCGAAAACGATGTCCGGTTCCTGGAGCAGTTCTGAGAAAGGAGAGCGAAGAAAATGAATTTAAGCAGAAATTGGCTCAACGAATTTGTTGACCTCCACGACATCACCGACAAGCAGTTCAACGATGAAATGACGCTCTCCGGCTCCAAGGTCGAGACCATCGAGCGACTGGACGAGAGCCTCAAAAACGTGGTCGCGGGCAAGATCCTCTCCATGGAAAAGCACCCCGACAGCGACCACATGTGGGTCTGCCAACTCGACGTCGGCAGGGAGGAGCCGGTGCAGATCGTCACCGGTGCGTGGAACATCCACATCGGCGATCTGGTGCCCGCGGCGCTGCACAAGTCCGTGCTGCCCGGCGGCGTGAAGATCGAAAAGGGTAAGCTGCGCGGCGTGCCGTCCAACGGTATGCTCTGCTCGCTCAAGGAGCTGGGCCTGACCGCCGAGCACGACTTCCCCTACGCGGTCATCACGCCCGCGGCGCTTCTGAACGACTATCATCCCATCGACCCCGCCAAGCCCTCCATCCCCGCCGACATCAAGCCCGGTGACAAGGTGTTCGGACCGGTCGCGGCGGCGAAGGTGCTCGAGTGCGCGCCGCAGGGCGACGGCACATTCCATACCTGTCTCGACCTCGGCGGCACGACCGCCTGTCCCGACACCGTCTGCTCCAACCTGCACGAGGGCGATCTGGTGGCCTACAACACCAAGTCCGACTCCATCTGCACGCTTGCCGACCTGCACGCCGAGCAGCGCGAGTTCCCGCACTGCATCGCCGACGGCATCTTCGTCCTGCGTGAGGATGATGTGAAGCCCGGCGACGACATCGCGAAGGTCATCGGCTATGACGACAGCGTGGTCGAGTTCGAGATCACGCCCAACCGTCCCGACTGCCTTTCCGTCATTGGCCTTGCCCGCGAGGCAAGCGCGACCTTCCGCCGCCCTCTCAAGCTGCACACACCCGGGGTCAAGGGCTGCGGCGGCAGCATCGCGGAGCTGGTCGACATCGAGATCGAGGACGGCGAGCTTTGCCCGCGCTACACCGCGCGCATGGTGAAGAACGTGAAGATCGCGCCCTCCCCGAAGTGGATGCGCGAGCGCCTGCGCAACTCCGGCGTGCGCCCGATCAACAACATCGTGGACATTACGAACTACGTCATGCTCGAGTACGGCCAGCCGATGCACGCCTTCGACTTCTCCTGCGTGGACGGCGGCAGGATCGTCGTCCGCACCGCGCGTGAGGGCGAGGTCATTCAGACCCTCGACGGCAACGACCGCAAGCTCACGCCGAATATGCTCTGCATCTGCGACGAGCACAAGCCCGTGTGCGTCGCGGGCGTGATGGGCGGCGCGAACAGCGAGATCGTCGGCGATACGGCGATGGTCCTCTTTGAGAGCGCCAACTTCAACGGCGTGTCCGTCCGCCGCACGGCGGCGGCCCTCGGGATGCGCACCGACGCCTCCGCGCGCTACGAAAAGGGTCTTGACCCGATGAACACCATGAAGGCCGTGCAGCGTGCCTGCGAGCTGGTCGAGCTGCTCGGCTGCGGCGAGGTCGTAGACGGCGTGATGGACGTCATCGCCAAGGACAAGGCTCCCACGGTCGTGAAGCTCGAGCCGGAGAAGATCAACGCGCTGCTCGGCACCGACCTGCCCGAGAGCCTGATGCGCGAGATCCTTCTCTCCCTCGGCTTTGAGCTCAGCGGCGACGACATTCTTGTGCCGAGCTGGCGCGGCGATGTGGAGCATTACAGCGACATTGCCGAGGAGGTCGCCCGTTTCTACGGCTACAATAACATTCCCTGCACGCTCATGCGCGGCGAGACGACGCGCGGCGGCTTCAGCGAGCAGCAGCTCTTTGACCGCGCGCTCGGCGAGACCTGCCGCACGCTCGGCTACGACGAGATCATCACCTACTCCTTCATCAGCCCGTCGTACTACGATAAGATCCGTATGCCGAAGGACTCCCCGCTGCGTAAGAGCCTGAAGATCCTCAACCCGCTGGGCGAGGACACCTCCATCATGCGCACGACCATCCTCCCCTCCATGCTGGAGATCATCACCCGCAACTACAACTACCGCAACAAGGCCGTGCGTCTCTACGAGCTGGGCAAGATCTATCTGCCCCGCGAGGACGGTCTGGCCGACGAGCCGAAGATCCTCTCCCTCGGCGCTTACGGCGACGGAATGGACTTCTTCACGCTCAAGGGCGGCATCGAGGCCATTCTCCGCGCCTGCCGCATCAAGAACGTCCGCTTTGAGGCATGCACGGACAACGCCTCCTATCACCCCGGCCGCTGCGCGAAGGCCTATGCCGGCGATGTCGAGCTGGGTGTGTTCGGCCAGATCCACCCGCTCATCGCGGCCACCTACGGCGTGGACGCGGAGATCTACGCCGCCGAGCTGCGCTTTGATGCGCTCTACTCTGTGCGGGACGGTATCCCCGTCTACCGGCCGCTGCCGAAGTTCCCCGCTGTTACACGCGATATCGCCGTGGTGTGCGCCGAGAGTGTCACCGTCGGCGCGCTGGAGGACTGCATTCGCCGCGGCGCGAAGGGCCTTTTGAAGAAGGTCGAGCTGTTCGACATTTACCGCGGCGTGGGCGTCGCGCCGGGCAGCAAGTCCGTCGCGTTCAGCCTGACGCTGCGCGCGGACGACCGCAGCCTTACCGGCGAGGAGGCCGACGAGGATGTGAAGAGCATCCTTGCGCTGCTCGAAGCCGAGCTGGGCGCGAAGCTGCGCTGACAAAAGAGCGTTTTTTATCAGGGACCGCATGGCACGAGAATTGCCGTGCGGTCCTTTCCCATTGCCCAAATTTCTTTCGTTTTTCGGCAAAAAGGCATGGACAAGCGCGGGAAATCGTAGTATACTCCATGCAACAGGTATCACAGGTGTTTAAGCCTAACATTAGAAAAAATTATGATAAAGCGAGAACAGGAGGATCATGGCGATGGCATACAAGGAAAGCTATGCGGGCAGGATCAACCGCAAGCTCAACAAAAAGCTCCATGTGGTAGAGGTGGCGGCGGGGCGCAAAAAGGCCGACCTCGTGCTCAAGAACGCGACCTATGTGAATGTGTTCTGCAACCAGCTCAGCCGCGGCGATATCGCCGTGGCCTCCGGCCTGATCGCCGGCATGGGCGAGCATTACGAGGGCGAGATCGAGGTCGACATGAGCGGCAAGCTCGTGCTGCCCGGCTTCGTCGACGCGCATATCCACCTCGAAAGCTCGCTTGTGAGCCCGAAGGAGTTCGCCAAGGCCGTTCTTCCGCACGGTACCACGACTGTTATCACCGACCCGCACGAGATCGCCAACGTCATGGGCACCGACGGTATCGAGTATATGCTGCAGGCCACCGAGGACCTGCCGCTCGACGTGCGCTTCATGCTGCCGAGCTGCGTGCCCGCCACCCCGCTCGACGAGAGCGGCGCGAACCTTGACTACCGCGCCATCGACAGCTTCTACGAGCACAACCGCGTCGAGGGCCTTGCCGAGATGATGAACTACGTCGGCGTCGCCAATGCCGACGAGCAGGTGCTCGAGAAGATCGTCGCGGCGCAGGCGCATCACAAGAAGATCGACGGCCACGCTCCCGGCCTTTCCGGCAACGACCTCAACGCCTACGTTGCCGCCGGCGTCTACTCCGACCACGAGTGCTCCGATATGGGCGACGCGCTCGCCAAACTCGAGCGCGGCCAGTACATCATGATCCGCGAGGGCACCGCGGCGCGCAACCTTGACGCGCTGCTGCCGCTGCTCACCCCGCAGTATTACACCTACTGTATGTTCTGCACGGACGACAAGCACCCCAATGATCTGCTGGAAAAGGGTCACATCGACTACATCATCAAGAAGGCCATCGCCGCGGGCGTGGACCCCATCATCGCCGTCAAGTGCGCGAGCCATCATGCTGCCCGCTACTTCCTGCTCAACAACCGCGGCGCCATCGCGCCCGGCTTCCTTGCCGACTTCGTTATCATCGATAACTTCCGCGACTTCAATATTCTCGAGGTCTACAAGAAGGGCAAGCTCATGTTCGACGGCAAAGAGGTCGCGCCCTTTGAGGCTCCCGAGATCGACCCGCATCTCATCAAGCGCTCCCACGAGACCTTCCACGTCGCGCACCTCACCGCCGACGATTTCACTGAGACCCGCCCGCGCGCCGTGCTCGGCATGGTCCCGGGCGAGATCGTGACGACCGACGCCGGCTACGCCGACAAGATCGACCTGGAAAACGACATCCTCAAGATTGCGGTCATCGAGCGCCATAAGAACACGCACCACATCGGCATCGGCTACATCAAGGGCTACGGTCTCAAGTCCGGCGCGGTGGCGACCTCCATCTCGCACGACAGCCACAACATCATCGTTGTCGGCACGAACGAGGAGGACATCGCGGCGGCAGCCAACCGCGTCGTCGAGCTCGGCGGCGGCATCGTCGTGCTCGACCACGGCGAGGTGCTCGGCGAGGTCCGGCTCCAGATCGCGGGCATCATGAGCGAGGAGCCGCTCGTGGACGTCAACCGTGAGCTGGAAAACGCCAAGGAAAAGGCGTTTGCCCTCGGCGTGAGCCGCGGCGTCGATCCGTTCATGACGCTCTCGTTCATGGCGCTGCCGGTCATCCCGACGCTGCGCCTGACCACCCGCGGCGTGTTCGACACCGTGACGCAGAAGTACGTCTGAAAAAGGTCGCGCCGGACGGCGGCGCAGCCGCCCGGCGGAAACGAATCAAAAAAGCGGGAGACACAGGGTTTGCACCGTGTGTCTCCCGTTCGTTATGCAAACGCAGGACAAAATAAAAAATGCGCCGTTTCCTCGTCTCCGCAGCCTTCAAAAAGCGGACTGCAATTTTCTGCTTGCTCCCCGCGCGGGGCTGTGGTAGAATAGCATTGCTATGCGGGCATGATGAAATTGGCAGACATGCGAGATTTAGGTGATGTCACCTCAGTGAAGGTTTTTCGCGTAGGATTTGACCAGCAGCTTCTTGTCCAAGGCTTTCCATACGGCAAGGCAATTTATGCGCAGATACAAATCTGCGATTTCATCGCACTCTGTGCGCTGAAATCGCAGACTGACAAAGTCAGTCCCCGGATTTCGCACTTCTCAAATTCTTCTTTTTTATTTTGAATAAAATAGCGACAGGTGACCCTGCCGCTCATATATGCGCCTGTGATGGAATTGGTAGACATGCGAGATTTAGGTTCTCGTGCAGTGATGCGTGTGGGTTCGAGTCCCTTCAGGCGCACCAATAAAAAGAGGACATCCAAGTGGATGTCCTCTTTTTATTGGTGCCTCTTCGATTTGCTTTGCAAATCGCCCGCCTGCGACGGGTTTTATTGAAAAGCAAGGGAACCCCGGCTAAGGTTTCCATTGCAAACATTCCTTTCCTTGCGGGCAATAAAAGATTTTGCATCTTTTTCGTCAACACAGGGCACTTCAATTAAGAGGCCGGATTGCAAATAATCCGGTCTCTTAATTTAGAAAATCTTTATGAGAATAACCAAGAATATTGGAGTTCCTTGTTGAAAATCTACCTGCAGTTTGATAGAGTAAACACAAAGGAATTACTTTGAACAAACACTCTTATTTGGAGGAGTATCATGATAATAAATCCATTTGACAACGAACAAGAGTTCACCAGCTCTGACAAGCTAATTACACACCTTACGCAACTTGCCGTAGATAAGAACAATGTATTTCGTGGATATGGTAAACAAAGTGAACTATTTCCAAACATTATTAGAGAAAAAGACTGGAGAGAGCAAGAAATAAGACTTCTTCATGAATTTGAGCGTTATGGCCTCCAGTATTTTTCCGCGAACAACCCTATTGACTTCATGTCATATGCGCAGCATTATGGCCTACCGACAAGACTTTTGGATTTTACATACAATCCTTTTATCGCTTTGTACTTTTCTTTGTTTACACCTAAGGGCACAAACTATACCTACGAAGAAGACAGAATATATTATTATATGCGTTACTGCTCTCTAAATGATCAAATTCACATTAGAACTCTGCCCTATTTTGACGAAACACTGTTCCGATCTGCATCTTTTGCAGTACAAAGCAACAGAATGATTTATTTATTAAATAGGATTATTCGAGGACTAAAGGAAGAAGCGGATGAACATGATACAGGAGTAAAGTACAGTTTACAAGGGACTACACAGGGTAGGTATCTGACGGGAGGGGTTCCGCCCGTCAGATTTTCCATGTGATATTCAAGCTGTCGCTTGTGGCGGCTATGGTGGTAATCATCAAATCCACCACCCGCCGCTTGTCGTCAAAG
>JABLTQ010065751.1_pt1 | contig 34062 bp, 55 predicted proteins | sample 7160101 | NCBI WGS metagenome assembly JABLTQ01 (sample SAMN14651228, study PRJNA627086) | human gut metagenome | isolation source: feces | host: Homo sapiens
GGTGTCAAACTTTTCAATGCCCCTTTAGGGGTTTTGCCTGTAATGACCCTTCTAGGGTCTGTGCAAACCACTAGTTTACTAGTGGTTTTGATTTTTATATCAGGTTTTGAGCACGAAAAAGTTGCGGATTTTTTCATCCGCCGTTCTAGTACCCATATTAGTACCCATTATGGCCATTTTCGCCTAGGCTGGTACCCATTATTTTGCGTCAGCCGGTCGCGTCTTTGATGATTTTTTCAAGTTTATTTCTGGTGTCCTCCATCATAGTTTCACTGACAGCGGCATAAACATCCATTGTGAATGCGCTGGAGTAGTGCCCTAATTGCTCCTGTACCGATTTTACGGGGACACCGGCCTGCAACTCAAGGATTGCGCAACTGTGGCGCAGATCGTGAAATCTGGCCTCTGGGCACCCAATGGCGGTGACGATCTTCTTGAAGTGATGGTACACAGACCTGTGCGATAAATGCTGACCGATTTCATCGGTGAAGATCAGGTTATGTTCGTTGCACCACAACTCACCGGCAGACAGCTGCCAACGAGCTTGTTTTGCCTGCTGGGAGCGCAAAGCCTTTATGACCGATGGTGCGAGCGGAACAATGCGGTCTTTGCCGTTCTTCGTTTCATCGACAAAGTAGTATTTCCCGCCTCGACCCTTCTCTTTCTGAAGCTGGCGGCGTACCGTCAGGCGTTCACCCTCCCAGTCTACGTCCTCCCATTTCAGGCCGAGAAGCTCCGATTGCCGTAGGCCAGTAAACAGGTCTACCAGGTAAGCGTATTCGTACCTGTGCCCCTTTATGGCCTTCAGGAAGTTGCTCACATCCTCATCCATCAGCGGCTTCAGTTCCGGCTTCTTGAGCTTGGGCAGCTTGGCGTTGTCGGCGGGGTTGGATTTGAGCAGTCCAATCAAAACGGCCTGCTTCAATGCACTGTGCAAGATTCCGTGGATGTTCTTAACTGTCTTAGGCGCCAGCGGCTTTTGATCCTCTGTGCCTTTGGACAGTTGATTTACCCAGCGCTGCACCTGCATCGGGGTCAGCTTGGACAGTGTGGCCGCTCCGATGGTCGGGATGATGTACCGCGCCGCCTTGCGCCGGTAATCCTCCTGAGTCATCGGTTTCAGCGTCTGGCAATAGTCGGTCATCCAGGTATCCAGCCAGGATTCTAACGTCTGTTTGGAGGGCTTTACGACCTGTTCCTGATTGTCTGTGGCGGCTAGAGCAGCATTCAGTTTCTTCTGGTATTCCGCCTGAGACTTGCTGTAGACGCTGCCATTCTTCCGGACGCCAAATTCGTCTGTGTAGGTGTATTGGCCTTCCCATACACCGTTGGAGCGCTTGCGGATGCTGCCGCCGCCTTTGGCGCCTCGCGTGCTTTTTCGTGGCATAGTAAAAACTCCTTCCATTTCGCCCAGAAGGGCGCTATAATAGAAGGGTAGTAGGCCATCCAAACTTACTACCCTTTGAACCGTCCTGGTGCTCCAACACCGGGGCGGTTTTTTATTGAGACGCTTGCTGCATCTCGATACCCTGTATCGCATCTCGATACAGAAACTCCTTCAAGTCCGAGCTGTCACCGGTGTTGTAATAGTGTAGCAGCAGGGTGTTGAACTGTTCCATGTGCCGGTCTGTGATGGTGAGGATGCCAGCGCCGGCGGAGACGAGGATTTTGTTTGCGAGGGTCATGCTGGTGCGCTTGTTCCCATCCCAGAAGAATTGCCCTCTGGCGCCCCACGCAAAGGCCTCCAAGGCTTTTTCTGTGGCGGTCATCTCCGTGCTATTGACAAGGGCGAGAAGGGATTCTTCGACCTGTTCATAGACAGGAACCGGCGGGACATACTCTGTGCCGGAGATGCCAACGGTGCCGGTGCGCAGCACACCCCATTCCAGCGATTCATTCCGTGCGATAAACTCGTTGAGCTTGCACAGATAGGCCAGCGTGACCGGCTCATTGATGGTCTTGACCAGATACCGCCATGCGTCACGCATATTTAAGATCGCTTGGATGTCGTCGAGCTGTACATTCGGGACATTCACGCCGTTCAAGATGGTTTGCGTCTGGGGGAATGTGACCGCTCGGTTCTCCATCTTCATCCCGCAGTAAATGTTCTCGTCCCATTTCTTCTTCGCAAGGAAGATGCTTTGTTGCGAGGTCAAATGGTATTTGTCTTTAAAGTGCATGGTTTAACATCTCCTTTCCTTTGTTATTTTACCTACGCTCCCCGTGCAGAGGGTGACTACACATTGCCCCAGTGCTTACGATGCCGGAGTGGTAGGGCAAGAAGCTTCGCGGTTACTGCTTGTCTATTGTGATGGGATCGGTATGGAAATTGCTGAAATAATCGCCTTCCGGTCGAATATCTAGGCCAAAATCCACCTTTTTAATCTGTTCGATGCCGTCCTTTGCGAGTTTATCCTGATCAAAGTCGATTCCATACGCAGCGACGCACCCAGGGAAAACCTCGGTCTTATATTCAATGAGATTGGCTTCCTGCGTCCAGTCATTTACGGACACATTTTCAAGGTCGAAATCAAAATACTTTTTGCGGTCGTTGCGGATGGCAAAAATGGCGTCATAATTATCATCGTCAAGCGCCCAGATAAAAATGCCATCTTTATTGTAGAGCGCATTTCCGGGGGTGTAATCCACACTTTCTCCACCATCGATGGGAAGTTCGATGATTCCAGTTTCGAACTCTTTCATTGACTCCCCATAAGCCCAAAAATGAACCTTGATTTGTTTGATTTCATCAATTCCGTTGATGTCAAGCCATTCACTGGGGATGTCCAGCGTTCCAGATGCCTTCTTCCCGGCGGCGACCTCTGTGTAAGTATCATACTCGTTGCAGTACGCCATCATAATACCATTGACGGAGTAGGCATACACACAAAAGCTCAGGTTGGTTTTGGAGTTGTTTTCAAAATAAAAGGTTACGCTGGTCGCTTCGCTTTCTTTTGTTTTTACAATGGTGTTGTGTCCCGTATAAATGGTGGCTGCCTTGACCTGTCCGGACTGAGAAACCGGCGACACATCTGTTTTTTCTTGCTTTTCGCTTGTGTCATGGCTTGCGCTGGAAACAACTGTGTTTTTGCTAGTATCAGTGGGCGGCACAGCATCACCAGAAAATGATACAGAGGACAAGAACATCCCTACAAAAAACACTGCGGCCGAAATCCAGGTAACCTTTGTGAAAATGCGCACTTTCTGTTCTTGTTTTGCGATTACGGAAACGACTAGGCCAATCACACCAAAAGCGGCTGAAATGAGTGCTATCACTGCGATGACTGCAAAAAAATCATTCATACTTCTTCTCCTATCTCCCGTCAATTTTACTGTATTTTGTCAGATTACGGCACATACCTCCATGTTACAGGACAGGGGTGGAGTTTTCAACATTCGAAAGAAATACGATTGTAGCACTGCTGGGTGGCATCGCCTATCTCGCGTTACTTTGATTTCAAGCCACACCCTGTGCAGGGTGACTATCGCACATTTTCCTACAAAGGCAAGACTTCCCTCAAGAGGAAAACACTTTGCAATGAAATGTGGATAATTTCCCGCTAAAATCACCTTTGAGGTGATTTTTTTATGTCTTATGACGATTACAAGACTGCCAGAGATATGGCGTGGAAAATTTTATTGGAATGCGGCATTGACGCCCTGCCCGTGCGCCCGTCAGTTATCTGCGACCACTACGGCTGGGTGCTCGCTGACTACCACACCGGAGCGTCGAGCATCGCCCTTTTGGGGCTGGAAGAGCTGACAAAGCAGACAGACGGGTTCTGTGCCGTGACCAAAAGCCACGCATATATTTTTTCTTCGACAGCACACTTCCGGCAGGGCGGCAACGGTTCACCATCGCACACGAGGTTGGGCACTTGGTACTTGGTCACGTCGCACCAGGCGGCGTCACGACGGTCAACCGAGAGCCTGCCCCAGGGGACGACCCTATTGAACGCCAGGCAAACCAGTTTGCGGCGCGGCTGTTGGCGCCCGCCTGCGTCCTGCACGAGCTGGGAGCCATCACACCGGAGGCCATCCAGCGGGCTTGTGGACTCTCGCGCCAGGCCGCTGAGTTCCGTGCGGCCAGGATGCGGGAGTTGGAGCGCCGCAACCGCTACTATACCAGTCCGCTGGAACGGCAGGTACTCCAACAATTTGCATCACATATCGCCCGTGTACTTGGGCGGTAACACGGCGTCTTCTTCTTCCTTCGACACTTGATTGACTGTGCTGCTCTCGCCGCCCCTGGCAACAGCCTGGTAAGTGAGCACATCGTCCCCGGCGTCTTTGAATGTCGGGGGCTTTTTGTATCGCTTGAGAGCTGTGTCCACGATGCTCTTGGTGTCGTCATCGGCGACCCGGTAGGCGCATACCATCTCGTACTCAGGAGGCGTGATGTCGTAGGTAGGTGGTTCTGTATCATGATCGTTTACAATCGCCTGCCAAGCGTGCCACACGCCCTCCGGGTCATCCGGATGCAGCTTCACCAATTCACGGTAAGCGTTGCCTGGGATTTCGGCCAGCACCCCGTTAGGGTCGTTGTCGTAGTCGTAGGGGTCGTCTGTCCAGCCCATCAAATACTGTGGGGTTGTATCTAGCGCGTGCGCAATGGACTCTAGTCGAGGGATTGGGATTTTTTCGGTCACCCCAGTAACATATCTTTGTAAGGCGGATTTAGGGATTCCGGTGATTTCCGATAAGTCGCCGTATGTGTAACCTTTATTTGTAAATGCCTTCGCAATCCTTGCGGACATATCGCTCATAGTGTTCACTCCTTTTCGCCGTTTAGTATAGCATCTGAATCCCAGAAATGCAACACACAAAACAAAAAATCTTTGATAAAACCCAGAAATGGGTTGACAGGGACGAAGAAAAGGTGTATGCTCCTAGTATCCCAGTTATGGGATGGATGGAGGTGAAGACAACATGAACGCAAGGAAATTAGCCGCGGTGCTTGTGGAAAATGGGTTAACCCAGAAGGAGGCAGCAAAGCGAATTGGCTTATCTGCAAATAGTTTTAGCGCCAGAATGGCAGGGAAAAGGCCATTCAACACCGATGAAGTCCAGAAACTATGCAAACTATTGCGCATTGAAGCCCCACAGGACAAGGTGGAAATTTTTTTAAGCTGATGTCCCATTTGTGGGATACTGGCGAGGAGGTGAGAGGTAATGAATGTGGAAGAAAACAGCGCCGTCCGACCTAGGGGAACAGACAGCGCAAAGTTAATGGTGGTTATCGTAACGGAAAGTCTGAAAGGCTGTGGGACAGAGGACGACCCTGTAAGTGTCGTGAAACAGTATTGGAGTATCGACGGAGAATTACTTGCAACCGGAGAGCGGTGATTTACGCAACTTCTGTTTTTCGTGTCCATTGCCTAAAACCAATTGACCGGAAGAAGCCAGCTGAACACGAAAGGAGAACAACAATGACAAAGGTAAAGAAAGTAATCGCCGGTGTAAAGGGCCGACAGGAAATCAACAATCTGGTCATCATGACCGCCGACGCGAAGGGCTACTTTTGTGGCAAGCTCTCCAGCTGGGAGGCGACTCCGGTGGAGCTCATCGCCTGGAAGCGAGAGATTGAGAACCTGGAGGTCGTTGCACACTCGACCGATTGCGGCAGGGCGCTGCTCATGATTGTCAAGGACGACGAATGACAGAGAGACCTTCCGCCTGTTATGCCAGGGGCTGGCGAGCTGAACAACACGCAAAAAATGCGCGCAGATAGGAGGCAACAATGAACGCAAAACGAATCGCAGCAGGCACCATCGCAGGTGTCATGCTTGCAAGCACCCTGTGTGGCTGCTCGGAGGCGAGCAGAGTGCGCCGCAACCTGAACCAGGAAGCGGACAACTTCAACATCCAGCGGCGCATTACGGTGCTGAATGCCCGTACTGATAAAGTGCTGCTGGAGATGGAGGGCACATTCAGCCTCTCCAACAACAGCGACAACGAACTCGTTGTGACCTGCGAAGTGGGAGAAGGGAAGTACCAGAAGCACTACATCTACCTGAACAGCTACACGCTCTATGTGGTCGAGGACATCAGCGGCGCGGATGTGGATCCCTATCACTACGAGCTGAACATCATCCCTGAAATGGTGGGCGGCGTGAAGGTCACCAGTAAGAAGTGAGGTGAACTTTATGCACGCAAAGGAAATCAAGGCAACGCCACCTGAAAAGATCATCCTCCAGGTGGAGCCCATCAGCGTGAGAATCGAGCAAGCGGCTGAGATGATGGGGACGAGTGAGGATACGCTCCGCAAGTGGATCAGGAAAGCGGGGTTCCCGTACATCCGCGTCGGACGGCGCATCATCGTGCCAGTGTCACAAATGCGGCACTGGGCAGACGAGAACACCGGCAAAACGATTGAAGTTTAGGAGGAATCGGCATGAAAATCGAAGAAGCAATCCGCTATTTTGAGCGGGAACTTGAGAAGGTCGAGGAAGCTGAAGCTATCGAAGCAGCCGCGGCCGAACCGGACGAAGAACTGCTGCACGCTTGGTGTTACGAGCGTGAGGCGACTGATATGGCGCTCACGGCACTGCGCGTAATCCAGGCACGCCTCGTGTGCCTGGGCATCGATGGCTAACTACCCTAGCACCTGTCCCAAATGTGCGAAATGCCGCCTATACATCCAGCGCCGCTGCAAGGGTCTGCTGGACTACCAGCGGCGGTGGTGCCCGGAATGGATTACATACGGGATGGTGGCGGACGCTTGGGGTCGGCGGGTGCAGACAAGACAACTGAGGCAACGAGACAGATGAGGAGGAAACGAAATGACCATCAACGAAGCAGTAGAGCAACTGAAAGAACTGAGAAGCGCGTCGTGGAACAACCGGGATGAATCGAGCGGAGACAGCACCAACGACGAGTATGCAACGGCGTTGGCGGACAGCGTTGCGCTGGACGTAGCGCTCAACGCCCTCACCGGGCACACACCGGAGCCCAGTGCTGACGTGTCTCCTGCCCTGGCCAACGAGGCGCGCGCAGAACGGCTGTGGGACGATGACCGGCGTCTGTTTGTGCGCAACCTGGGTTGGCTGCTGAGCCAGACTCGGTGTGGCGTGGTGTCCTGCGAGCTGTACGGAGACCAGGACCGCGAGTATGTGATCGCGCTGTACGACCACGGCGGCAAGCGGGAGATCGACGTCACTGCGGACAGCTATCTGGCGATTATCAAGGACGTAACCAAGCGGGTATAAGGAGGGGAGCAACATGACACAGAGGACAAAGTGCACCTGCCAGCTGGTCGTCGGCATTGCTGGCGCTGTAATGGGCGTAGCGGCCGGGGCGACTGCCGGACGCATGGCACTGCTGGGCAACTGGCTGCCGTCTAGCATCACGATGTGCGCCGCCGCCTGGATGATGTCGGTATCGGAGACGGCCTTTGATCGGATGTTGGCGCGGAGGCTCAAGCGGTGAGCCGCAGACCCTGCGCCCACTGTCAGCGCCTGTGGAGCGCTCAGACCCTGGTGACGGTCGGTGCGGCGGAACTGTGTCCAGTCTGCTACAAGCAGCGGCGCCGGGCGCGGAGATTGTGGCCGTGCAGAGACTGCACGTTGGAGGCCGACCGGACACTGGTCTGCCACGACAAGTGCCCGCGGTATGCAATGCACCGCGCACTCATTTGGGCTGGTAAGCCCAGCAAGGGTGAGCGGGCGGCAGCAGAGGTGACGCTGGAGGGCAAATTGCGGAGTATCCGTCATCGTGGTACCAGCAAGATTATCCAAATATAGGAGGTGACTGACATGATCGAGTGCAACCACAACTGTCTGGAGTGCCCATATCCTGACGTGCCGGAGGAGTGCCTGGAGGCGGCTCTGACATGGGATGAGTACAAAGAGCTCGACGTCATCGACAAGGACATCATCAACCCAAAGACGACAAAACAAAAAGCAGTCGCCGCCCAACAGAAGGCGTGGTACGAGGCGAACAAGGACAAGGTCGCCGCCCGGCAGAAGGCGTACCGCGAGGCGAACAAGGACAAGGTCGCCGCCCAGCAGAAGGCGTACCGCGAGGCGAACAAGGACAAGGTCGCCGCCCGGCAGAAAAGCATTGCGCTGGCGCGCAAAGCCCAGGGTATGACCCAGAGTGGGCTTGCGGCTATAGTCGGAGTGACCCAGGCGACTGTATCGCTATGGGAGACCGGCGCGGTCAAAGCAAACTGGGACAAGCTCTGCGCAGCGCTGCCGGAGCTGGAGACGCACAGACCGTAAAAAGCCGCCGCCGGAGGGGTAACTCCGACGACGGCAAAGGTAAAAAACCACGAGACAAGTATATCTGAAAAGGAGGGTATATGCAAGATGTTTGTACCAGACAACCCCATCATCCGGGACGCTGAACGGAACGGGATGCCGGAACCCAGCGTCCCCATCTGCCCAGTCTGCGAGCAGGAATGCGAGGACATCTATCTGGACGCAGACGGCAACGTGACCGGATGTGACAACTGCGTCCGGATTAAGAGTGCCTGGGTGATCCGGGAGTGTTTTGAGTGAAGGAGGACAGGAAGATGGAAGAAATGACGATCATCCCCGCGGAGGCGGAGCATGCGGAACTGATCTCGGTGGTGCAGCTGCCCATCATTCAGGAGCAGTTACATACCATCAAGGCGCAGATCGAGGCACGGGCGGCGGCAGCACTGGCAGCACCGTGTACAGAGGAGACAGTCAAGTCGGTCAAGGAGCTGCGGGCAGACCTGCGGCGGGACTTTGCCGAGCTGGAGAGACGCCGCAAGGCGGTACAGGCAGCCGTACTGAAGCCCTATGACGAGTTCATGGCCGTTTATCGGGAGTGCGTGACAGATGTGTTCACCCCCTGCGACCAGGAGCTGAAGCGCAAGATCGACAGCGTGGAAGAGGAGCTGAAGGCCAGGAAGGCAGAGCGCGTGAAAGTCTATTTTTTGGAGTGCTGCCAGAGCGTGGGCATCGACTTCCTCCACTTTGAGGACGTCGGCCTGAACATCACCAAGACGGTCAGCGAGAAGCGACTGAAGGAGTCGGCGAAGGCGTGCGTAGACCGGGTGGCGCAGGACTGCGCTGTGATCGGTCAACAGGAGCACGCGGCGGAGATCATGGCCGAGTACCGCGTGAACGGCTTCGATTGTGTCGGAGCGATGAACGCGGTGGCATCCCGCCTGCGGAGAGAACGCGAATGCAGGATGCGCCAGGAAGAACAGGCCGAACAGGAACAGCAGGAGCAGGAACGCCAGGCGGAAATGCTCCAGGAGGAACTAGTGTCGTTTGCACCTCCCCAGGTATGTGAAACGCCCATCGACGAGGTGCAGGAAACCGTCGAGAACGACCCGTATAAGACCCTGACATTTACCGTCCGGGGTCGGCTGTCCGACCTGCGCAAGCTGAAGCAGTTTTTGGTCAGCGGCCCCTATGAGATCGTCTAACAAGGAGGAAGAACCATGGCAAGAAATACCCCGATGGTGCAGCAGAAGAAGTTCAGCACCATGATCTCCACACCCAGCTATCAAGCGATGATCGCCAACACCCTGCGAGACCCCAACCGGCAGAGACGTTTTGTGGCGGCGATCACGTCCGCCGTGGCGGCCACGCCTGCGCTCCAGAGCTGCAATCCCAGCAGCATCCTGGCTGGGGCACTGTTGGGGGAAGGACTGAACCTCAGTCCGTCGCCTCAGCTGGGACAGTTCTACCTGGTGCCCTTCAAATGCAAGGCCAAGGACGCCAGAGGGAACCAGCTCAAGGACCAGAATGGGGAAGACCTGTACGAGAACAAAGCCCAGTTCGTCCTCGGATACAAGGGCTATGTCCAGATGGCGCTGAAGAGCAGGCAGTATGCGGACATGGACGCAGTGGTCGTGAAGGAAGGGGAGTACCTGGGACGGGATCCCAGTACCGGGAAGCCGATGTTCGCGTTCCTCTCGGATGACGAGGAATGGCAGCGGCGCCCCACGGCCGGTTACATGGCCTATCTGGAGTATGACGGCGGCTTCCGCAAGACCGTCTACTGGTCAAAGGAGAAGATGATGGCGCACGCCGACCGGTTCAGCCCGGCGTTCTCTGCCCAGGCGCTGAAGCGGCTGGAGGCTGGCGAGATTCCCGACCGTGACTTGTGGCGGTACTCCTCCTTCTGGTACAAGGATTTCGACGGGATGGCCTGCAAGACCATGCTGCGGCAGCTGATCTCCAAGTGGGGCATCCTCTCCACGGAGATGCAGGCTGCGATCACCCAGGATGGGCAGTTTGCCGACTGCGACTTGAAGAAAAAGGACGTCGTAGTGCATGACGTGGACGTCGTGTCGGATGCGCCGGAGGAAGCGATGGACGAGCTGGACCCCATCGCAGAGGATGGGGGGATCACCCTGGATGACCTGTAATGCAGTGCGAGATATTGGCCACTGGCTCCGCCGGGAACGCGGTGGTGCTGGGCGGGACGATCCTGATAGACTGCGGTGTGCCGTACAAACTGCTGGCACCCTATGTCCCTGACCTGCAGCTGGTGCTGCTGACCCACATCCACAGCGACCACTTCCGACGAGCTACCATCCGGCGCCTGGCCGCGGAGCGCCCCCGGTTACGCTGGGGGTGCGGGCCGTGGCTGGTGCAGCCCTTGGGTGAGCTGGGCGTGTCGCGGCGGCAGATCGACGCGCTGAAGGACGGCCACACTTACCAATACGGCAGCAAGGTGGTGGTGTCGCCGGTGCCGCTGGTGCACGATGTGCCCAATCAGGGGTACAAGCTGCGTATAGGCTGGGAGCGGTGCATTTACTGCACGGACACGGCCAACCTGCACGGGGTGTCGGCCCCAAATTATGACCTGTACCTGATTGAGGCGAACTATGACGAAGCGGAGATTGCCCAGAGGATCGCAGACCGCAAGGCGGCGGGAGAATACGCCTACGAACGCCGGGTGACACGGAGTCACCTGAGCGTCCAACAATGTGATGATTTTATCTATTCCAACATCGGTGCGCGTGGGCAGTACGTCTATATGCACCAGCATGAGGAGAAGGAAGAAAATGAACGTGAAATACATGAATGAACTCCCTGCGGGCTTAAGAGAACGTAGGGAGACCAAGACCAGCAAGCTGCTGGCAGTGATGCAGGATTTTATGGCGAGGCCTGAGCCCATCATGGAGGTGGCGTGGGAGGAATCCTACGGCAGCGTAACTTCCGCAGCTGCCTCCGCACGCAGCGCGATCCGGTCGAATAAACTTGCGCTGCGCGTGACCCGCTGCCAGAACCGGCTGTTCGTCCAGAAGGAGGCCGCCGATGCTGAATAAGGTATTCCTCCAGGGCCGCCTGGTGGCGGACCCGGAATTGCGCAAGACCCAGCAGGGGACGCCGGTGGCGTCCTACCGGCTGGCGGTAGAGCGGGACTACAAGAGCAAGGATCCCAACGCCCAGAACGCGGATTTCGTCAACATCGTGTCCTGGCGCAACACGGCGGAGTTCGTCTGCAAATACTTCACCAAAGGCCGCATGATGCTGGTGGAAGGCCGCCTGCAGATGCGTGACTACACGGACAAGGACGGCAACAAGCGAGTGGCCGCGGAGGTCGTGACTGACAACGTACATTTTGCAGACTCCCGCAAGGATGAGAGCGGGACAAGCTCCGGCGGCGCTTACGGACCACCCAACGGCTCCGGGGTGCCAAGTGACGGTGGCTTCGCGGAGCTGAGCGACAATGACGGCGAGCTGCCGTTCTGAGAGGAAAATACAACATGGCGAGAAATTACGCTGCGCTGAAGCATGACTACCTGCTGGAGATGGAGGAGCTCACTGACGCTGAGTTTGGTAGGCTTTGCCGGGAGTTGCTGAGATACAGCATAGACGGCACGGAGAGCCAAATGAAGGGCAATGAGCGGTTTTTCTGGAACCGGGTGAAGATGCAGGAAAAGCGGGCCAAAGAGAGCTATGAAGAGCTCTGCCAGACACGCTCGGAATCCGGGAAAAAGGGTGGCCGTCCCAAAAAGCAGAAGGAAGCAAGCGAAAGCAAAGAAAAGCGAAAAAACCAAATGGTTTCTGAAAAAAGCAAAGGAAACCAAACCCAAGCAAACGAAAGCAAAAAAAGCCAATACGAAAAGGAATACGAATACGAAAACAATAGTCTACCCCCTATCGGGGGAGGACTATACGCGCACGCGCGCGAAGGCACCCCCCGCCAGTCAGAAGCAGTGGCCTATTACTGCCAGCATATCAACCCAACACCGTCTGGGTACTCACTGCAGGCGCTGGAACGCTTTGAGGGTATCTTGGGGGCAGAGGTGACCATCCACGCTATCCAGATTGCTCAGGACGAGCGCAAGCAGAGCTGGAATTACATCAAGGCCATCCTGGAGCGCTATGAGCGTGAGGGAGTCCGGTCTCTGGCGGACATCCAGGCATCAGAGCAGCAGCGCCAGGCGGCAAGACAGCAACGGGGCTGGAAGAAGCCTGCAAAAGCGCCCGTGCCGGAAGCGGACAGGCAGCCGGAAGACCAGGCGGAGTTTGCAGCTAGAATCGCGGAACAGGACGCCTGGATGCGAGACTTTTTGGAGAGCCAACGGGAGGAGGAAGGATGATGGCACGGCGAAAGAAAACGCTCCAGGAGCAGATTAGCGCAGAAGCAAACGAAATCAGGCGCGGAATCGCGCACTGGTGCTATATGCGGGAATACGGATGCAGCGACCCAAGTTGGCCGGATGGGGCCAACATGAACCTGACGCGGAACCATGTCATCTATGGCAAACGGCGGTTGGAAGAGCTTTGTGCCGAGGCAGGAGTTGACCTGCCGGAAGAGTATTACCTGCCCACTCCGCCGGAGGCGCCGGAGTGGTACATGGCAGATATAACGAGCGACAGAGCAAAGCAGTTGATGCGCATGCATCCGGTTTTGACCATCAGAAAGCCGGAAAGCTATCCGGAACAGGGGGCGATGTTTTGAAACGCGTGACGAGCAAATACCGAAACCAGAAGGTCGTGACACCGCACGGGAGCTTCGACTCTCGGCGGGAGTATCGGCGTTATCAGGAGCTGATGATCTTGCAGCGGGCGGGGAAAATCAGCGAGCTGCGGCGGCAGGTCAAGTACGAGCTGCTGCCCAGCCAACGCATGGACGGGAAGTGTGTAGAACGGCCGCTGCATTACATCGCCGATTTTGTCTACACCCAGGACGGGGAGACCGTCGTGGAAGACGTGAAAGGCTACCGGGATCCCGCGTCCGCTGGCTATGCCAAGTACGTCATCAAGCGCAAGCTGATGCTGTACCGGTACGGGATCAGAGTGAGGGAGGTGGGATGAATGAACTATGCAGAACTGAAACGGCGCTGCGACATTTTGAAAGCGAATGTGAAGCATCTCGACCGAGAGAACGAAATACTAAAAGCAAACCTGGAAGCGACCAAAGACATCCTGCTGGAGACGGAGAGCGAATTGAATCTGGCGACCGGGAAGATCGAAGGCTATCAGGAGTGTTTGCGGATACTGAGGGGGCATGACGATGACAAAGCGTAACCTATGCGACACCTGTCTGCACCACGCTGTGTGCAGGCACGGGATCGCCCAGCAGTGGGGGCGGATGGCGCACTGCGTTTACTACGGGCGCCTGATCCTGATGGGGCACACGCCTGGGCTGCTGCCCTTGTGGGTCAGGACGGCGACACCGCCGGAGGAGGATGAGACATGACAGGGCAAGACATCAGGGCATTTAGGCAGCGGGAGCGCCTCAGCCAGGAGGCACTCGGCGGAGTGCTTGGGGTAATACACTCATCAATCAGCAACTGGGAGCGCGGGAGACACATCCCGGCAAGCCACGAGGCAAAACTACAGGAGCTCATGGGAGCGAGCCCGGAGGGACTGGCGGAGCTGTTGGATGGCGTGCCAAGAAAGGCGGAAGAACGGCGCAAACGGCACTGCGCAAACCCCGTGAAGCCGAAGAAGCCGGCAAAAAAGAAACCGCCAAGGTCTGTAGCAACGCGAGCCGCAAACCCGTGCAAGGGTTGCCCCCACTGGCAGCACATGGACAGTGCGAAAAGCAAGACCATGTACTGTGCCTGCCTCCAGGAGACCGGCCATGCCCGTACCTGCGGCGTAGAGCGTACATACCAGCGGTACAGGACGCTCAGTCCGCTGTCTCTGGACGCTGCTAGGGCGGCGGAGTTGGGGTTGAGCTATGGGCAGTACAAGGCAAGAGAGGTGAGCTGATGGCAAAAAGAAAGCGCCGCTTTTGCGACAACCCGAAGGAAATGTCGCTGAGGTACAAGCTCGTAGAAAAACAGGCCATGCAGGACACGATGATAAACTACATCGGTGATTGTGCCTTGCTGGTGCTCAACAATGAGTTTGGGTTTGGGCAGGAGCGATTGGAACGGTTTAACCGGGCACTCAACACCGAGTTGGAGAAATGGTGGGAGGTTACAGCAACACCGAAGCCTGAGGACAAAACGTCCGAGATCGGATACGTCCGGAGCAAATTTGATGAGGCACTCAAGCGAGTGTGCGGTGACAGCTATGTCCCCTTTGAGCAGCGGTATGAATGGATTGACAACAATGTGATCTAATAGCGGCGTTGACGCCGGAAGGAGGAAGAAAATGGACGCACGAAAATGCAAATGGGAGCATCCGCGCTGCAAGGCGTTAGACTGCAACGGGAGATGCGTGGCGCTGACAGACACGAGCTTCCCACGCCGCATGGACTGCCCGTTTTACGACAACAGCGCAAAATTTAAGCCCACTGCGGAGCAGCAGGCGGAGGAAAAGCGGAAGCGGGCGAATATCCGTGACGGACTGACCGAGCTGAAATATAGGGTCAAAGGCACAAAGGCGTGTAAAGAATGCGCGTGCCACGAAACGTGCACAATGCTCAGCTATGGCTGCTTGCTCATCAACCTGGCGCTCGACGAGCTGAGGGCGGATAAATGAGTGGGCGACGGCAAGGTGTAGACAAGCGCATAGGCTACCGGACAGCAGAGTGCGTGAGGGCGCGATGGGGGACGCCGATCAAATTTGAGCGGGCAACGAACATAGACCGCAAGGCGGTGCATTATTGGGCACACGGTGTTAACCCGAGCGCAAAAGTGCTCCAGACCTTGTGTGAGGCGGGCATTGACGTCGTATACATCCTGACTGGGAGGTTGCAAGATGAGTAAGCAACGCTACTGGTGGTGGGGCAGTATCCGAAACGCCCTGCGAGCCTATCCAAGACTCAAACAGCAGTATGAGGCCCCAAATGTGGCTGTGACGGCGCGATACGCAGAGGGAGTGGGTCACGGTAGTGACCCTGGCAGAACGACGGAGACAGCGGCGTTAGAGCGCTTGTACGATGGTGACTACAAAATCTACCTTGCCATTGCGGCAGCGGTGAAAGAGACGGAGCAGATGACAAACGGACGTGACCGGATCCGGCTCATTGAGTTGTTATACTGGAAGCGCTACTGGAAAACCATTGAGGGAGCAGCCTATGAGGTGGGGTACTCAAAAGACCGGGCGAAAGAGCTGCATACGGAGTTTGTCCGGCTGGTGGGGCACTACATGGGCTATATCCCGCGGGACAAAGTGGCCAAAAGGAGAAATGTCACCTTAAACAGCCAAAAAAGTGTGAGAAAATAGTAACATCCCATAGCGGGTAACGGATGACCGCTGTGGGGGTTCCTCCTTTCGAGTGGGCGCGGAGAGCTGGCTGTTCTCCGCGCCTGGAAGGCGGACAAGCAGGTGGCGACTCTTTTCTTATCCCTCCCTTTACCGGATGATGGCGGGCGGCTTGTCCGCCATCATTTTGGTGAGGCCACCGAAATGATATGCCCATTGCGTAAGGCACGGGGCTGGGTGCAATGCCCGGCATGGGCGAAGACCAAAGGGCGGAGCGGCAGACAGTGCGCGATGCCGGGTAACGCAGACCTATTAGACTGTCAGGGGCAGCCGCAGCCCCCTCCACTGCGTAGCGGCAAACACACCACCATAGCTCAGCGGGAGAGCGGACGCAGGTTGTCCTGCGTCAGGTCGTTGGTGCAATCCCAACTGGTGGTCCCGGGTAATTGAGGCGTATGTTTGCGGACTACGCTGGGGGAGTCTCCTGTGGGGGCTCCAACAAAGCGGTGATCCCCGGCCGGCAAGCGGGGGCGAACAAAAGCGAAACGCTTTTAGGGGACTGCCGTTCGCGCGGAGGTCCCCATTTTCGTGGAGAGACGATATGCACGCAAAAAGGTTTGGAAACCTCCAGAAAAGGATTTACCGGGGTGCAGGCAAGTATAACATACCGGAGTTGCAGCCAGTACAGTTCGACGGTGACTGCGAGTTTATCGGATTTAATTACGCCAAAACGTGTAAAGAGAGAAGCAAAAAGGGACTGCACTTCTTTGTGGATGACTACCAATTTGAGCGGCTTTGGAAGAACCCAGACCAGTACCTACCCATGCTCCAGCAGTTTCGTTGCGTTATGACACCGGATTTCTCCTTGTATACGGATTTTCCCAAGGCGGTGCAGATTTACAACCACTACAGGAAGCATTGGATTGGGGCATATCTGCAAGAACATGGAGTTACAGTCATCCCAACGGTTGGCTGGAGTGATGAATCCAGCTATGAATGGTGTTTTGACGGCGAACCTGTTGGGAGCACAGTTGCAGTGTCCAGTGTAGGCACGCAACGCAGTGAAGAATCGCAAAAACTGTTCGCACGGGGATACCAAGAGATGGTCAGACGCCTGAAACCGGAGACCGTCATTTTTTATGGAACTGTCCCAGACGGATGCAAAGAAAATATTGTTAGGATCAGGGCATTCCAAGAAAAATTCAGGGAGGCCGAATGTGATGGGTGGTAGAGGCGCATCAAGCGGGATAAGTGAAAAAGGCAGAACGTATGGAACGGAATACACCACGCTGTATACATCCGGGAATATTAAATTTGTCAGATACAATGATTCAAAATCGGCTAAAACACCGATGGAGACGATGACAAAAGGCCGCATATATGCAACCATTAACGCTCAGGGAGAATTAAAGAACATAACTTATTATGACAAACATAATAAGCGTTACAAGCAGATAGACCGAGGGCACTCACATTTCGTTGACAAAGTTGCGCTTGACCCACATACGCATAAAGGGTATTGGCATCGCGAAAATGGAACGCATGATTTGAATTCAAAAGAAAGGAAAATGCTTGAAAGAGCTCAAAAGGCGTGGTACTATTATAATAACAGGTAGTAGTTCAGGAAGGAGAACGCACAGAAATGTGAGACCCCGGTGGGTAATCCGGGCGCCTGTTGAAGAGACTCAGAGATGAGTCTCTTTTTATATAAACAGATAGCGCAGCCTGAACGGGTTTGCGCTCTTTTTATGCCGGGGAGGTGAGTTTGTGCCGGCGCTGAGAAACGCAAAACGTGAAAAATTTGTGCAATGTCTGATTGTTGGAATGAGCCGGCGCAAGGCATATCTGGAGGCATTCCCGGCGGCACGCAAGTGGAAAGACAACACGGTGGATTCCCGCGCCTATGAGCTTTTTCAGAACAGTGAGATTCTGGATAGGTTTACGGAATTACAAACCCAAGCCGCCCAGGGCGCGGTCTTGACCCGCCAGCGCAAGCGAGAGATCCTCTGCACCATTGCGGAGGATGAGGAACTAGCGCCGAAAGACCGCATCAGGGCGATCGACACGGATAACAAGATGGAGGGCGAGTACACGGAGAAGGTGGAGGTTAGCGAGACCAACAACAATCTGTTCGCCCAGATAGAGGAGTCAATCAATGGTTTACAAGCGATTCAGCCGGAAACAGCTGCTGACGCTGCTGTGGTGGAAACAAGCGGAACTGAATCAGTACGACGGTCTCATCTGTGACGGCTCTGTTCGGTCTGGCAAAACCGTTGCCATGTCTGTGGGCTTCTTGCTCTGGGCGATGTCCACCTTTGACGGTTGCAAGTTCGCCCTATGCGGTAAGACCATCGAGGCGCTGCGGCGGAACGTGGTATCCCTCATCCCCGGCCTGATAGACGGGATCATGCGGGTGCAGGAGCGGCGCAGCGACAACACCATGACGGTGTGGGGCTTCGGCCACGTCAACACCTTCTATCTGTTTGGTGGTCGAGACGAGAGCAGTTACACCCTGATCCAGGGCATGACGCTGGCGGGCGTGCTTTTCGATGAGGTAGCGTTGATGCCACGCTCCTTCGTGGAGCAGGCGTTGGCTCGTTGCAGTATCAGCGGGTCACGGTACTGGTTCAACTGCAATCCGGAAGGGGCTTCCCATTGGTTTTACCGAGAATGGATTTTGAAAGCAGAGGCACACAACGTGCTGCACCTGCATTTCACCATGGCGGACAACCTGGCCTTAGACCCGGCGGTGCGGGCACGGTACGAGACGATGTATACCGGCGTGTTTTATGACCGTTACATCCGTGGACTGTGGGTGGCAGCGGAAGGCCGCATCTATGACTGCTTCGACCCGGCCAAGCACATGACCGGCACACTGCCGGAGTTGGCTGGTGACTGCTATGTGAGCTGCGATTATGGCACGCAAAATGCCACAGTGTTCCTGCTATGGCAGCGGGAGCGGGGCACAGAGCGGTGGATATGCTGTCGAGAGTATTACTATTCCGGCAGGGAGAAAAAACGGCAGAAAACGGACAAAGAGTTTTGCGCTGACCTGGGCGCCTGGCTGGGGGATGACCGTCCTCGTGCTGTGGTGATTGACCCTTCGGCGGCTTCGTTTATTGCGGAGCTGCGCCAAGCAGGCTACCCGGTGCAGCAGGCGGACAATGAGGTGTTGGACGGCATCCGCAACGTATCTACCCGGTTACAGGCCGGGACACTGTTGTTTTCCGCCTCCTGCGTCCATACGGCGGAGGAATTTCAGGCGTATGTTTGGGACGAGAAGGCAGCGGAGCACGGGGAAGATAAGCCAGTCAAAGTCAATGACCACTGCATGGATGCGGTGCGATATTTTGTGACCACCATACTGGGGCGGCAGGTCGTGAGAGTCGGCAAGCGCCCAGCAAGATTGTGAGGTGAGCGTGTGATTATCTACCTAGACAGGGCGGAGGTGCCTGACCTGGAGCACATCCCAGGACAGGTGCTCCAACACCTGATTTCGGCGTCCGAGCAGGCAAATGGACGCTATGACAAGCTCCATCGGTATTATCTGGGGCGACATGACAACACCAAAAAGCCGCCAGATGAGGGCGAGAGCGTTGTGACCATCAACTACGCCAAGTACATCACCGACATTATCTTGGGTTACTACCTGGGCGAGCCGGTCAAGTACGACACCAATCCCCAAAAGGACAAGAGTGTAGCGGCAGCCGGAACGGATGAGGCAGCGGGTGTGCTGTCCGCGGACAATGAGCAGGTGGATATTTCGGCGCTGCAAGACGCCTACGATGTCCAGCAGATCGCGGCCATTGATGCGGACATTGGCAAATATATGGGCGTCATGGGCGACTGTATGGAGCTATGTTATGCGTCTGACGATGAGGTGCCCATGCCCCGATCGGCGTACATTGACCCACGCAACGGCGTATTGGTCTGCGACACCAGCGTAGAGCACAAAAAACTGTTCGGCGTGGTCTGGGACAAGCGCCAGACGGTGGCCGGTCAGACGTATTACGCAGTGTCCATCTATACGGACACTGGCGTGCAGGAGCTGCGGTGCGATGATCTGTCCACGGCGGCATTTACCCCAGTAGCAGACCGGCGGGAGCACTATTTCGGCGCTGTCCCGCTGATCGCATACACCAATAATCGGGAGCGGCAGGGCGACTTTGAGCAGATCATCAGTCTGATTGACGCCTATGACGAGCTGATGAGCAACCGGTTGACGGACAAAAAGAAATTCGTGGATGCGCTGCTGGTGTTCTTCGGGATGACCCTCCGAGATGGGGACGACGAGAAGCTGGCACGGGAGAAGTTTTTGGATGGCGCTCCGCTGGACGCACGAGCCGAGTACATCCAAAAGACTTTTGATGAGTCCAGCGTACAGGTGCTGGCAGACGCACTGGTGCGAGAAATGCACAAGATGACCATGACTGTGGACATGAGCGATGAACAGTTCGCCGGGAACAGCTCCGGCCAGGCGTTGAAGCTGAAACTCCTGACCATGAATCTGCTGGCCAAGAACAAGATGCGCCGAATGGAAAAAGGGCTGAAGGAGCGATTCTCGCTTTATAATCACTGGCTGGTCACCCACGGTGATATGGCACCGGTCGGTGTCAACGATATTGATGTGGTGTTTACCCTGTCCATGCCCATCAACGAGAGTGAGATTGTCCAGATGGTCACCAGTTTGCAGGGCATTGTGGATGACCGAACCCTGCTCAGTCAGTTGTGGTTTGTCCGCGACCCAGCGGAAGCGGCTGAAAACATCAGGCGGCAGAAGCAGGAGAATGTAGCGATCTATGGTATCCCGTCCCAGGCGGATGAGACAGAAGCGGAGGAAGACACCAAGAAAGCATTGAAACAGGATGAGTGATCGCAAGTATTGGCGCAAGCGCTCCGTGAAACTGGGGCTCTTGAGTGAGCGAAAAGCCCAGCGGACGGCGCGGGCGGTGTTAGACGCCTATGACAAGGTGCTGACCACCGTGCAAGGGCGGATTGAAAGGATTTTTGCCCGATTTGTCCGGAACAACGACAGCCTGAACGCAGAGAAAGCCCGCCAACTCCTGTCGGTGCGGGAAACCCAGAAATATCGGCAGGAGCTGTTGGTGCTGTACCACAGCACCACAGACAAGGCGCTGCGAGACGAACTGCGTGCCATGCTGGAGGCTCCGGCCTATGCCAACCGGATCAGCCGCCTGGAAGCCCTGCGGGACATCGTGCGGGCGGATTGCAGGCAGTTGGGTCTGCTGGAACGGGAGTTGGTCGGCAAAGGGCTGGCTGACGCCCTACAGGAGGCATACACCCGGCAGGTGTTTGACATCCAGCAGGGCACAGGGTACGGCAGGCGTATCAAGACACTGGAGGACAAGCAAGTTCGCGCCATCCTGGGGCAAAAATGGCAGGGCGGCAACTTTTCCGGGCGCATTTGGAACAACAACCAGGCGTTTGCGGACGCGGTGCAGCAGGCCATTTTGACCGGCACCCTGGCGGGGATGGGCTTCCGCGAGATGTCGGATATGCTCTTACAAATCACCGGCACGGACGCGACTTCTGGCGCAAAAGCACGCTCCATGCGGCTCATCCGCACGGAGTTTTGTCATATATCGGCACAAGGAGCGCTGCTGGGGTACAAGTCCTATGACCTGGAGTATTACCGCTATCTCGCTACGCTGGACTCCCAGACGGATGAGGAGTGCGGTGCGCTGGATATGCGGCGCTTCCCGGTCAAGGACGCCAGGCCGGGGGTTAATTTCCCGCCTATGCATCCAAATTGTAGGTGTACCACCATGCCGGACATGAGTGAGCAGGTGATCGCCAAGATCAAACGTGCCGCACGGGACCCGGTGACAGGAAAGAGCATCACCGTGCCGGGGGATACGACCTATGCGGAGTGGCACAAGAAGTTTGTCCAGGGCGTGCCGGACAGAAAACAGGTGGAGCAGTAGAAGCAGAGAACGGTTTCCTATGCGCACCTTGCGCAGAAAAGTGTTGCAACGGCAGGCGGGAATGGTATAATAACAGGAGCGAGAATTACAGACCCTCTAAGCAAGGAGGCAGATGAATTTGCGGAAATGTATTATAGGGAAATACGAAACTTTTCTACCGATGCGGAGAAGATAGCTAAAAATTTAGGGAAAAGAAAATCGGACATCAAACGAATCAAAATGTATCTTTTTGAAGAAAAGTCACTCTATGATGAAGATATTAGAGAGTGGCGACGGTTTGATTCGGATTGTGCAATTGCTCAAAGCTGGCAACGTCTCATGGTCGGAAAGGATATCAAGCCGCACGACAGGATATTGATCGAACATGAATTGCTGGAAATGCAAATCAAAAAAGAAAACCCAACGTTGGAGCATTGGAAGGCGCACGAATTAGCGTCAATGAAGTATAATTATCAAAAGGCTGCGGATGAATATTATGGTAATCTTAAGAAACATCAAAAAAACGGATAACAGCATTTCGGCGGATTATTACCCTGAAGGCGAGAAGTTGAAAGGGTTTATGAAAATCCGCATTAAAGATGGAGAAATCTTAGAGCACGACAATGCAAGTTCGTTTTCCGCTGCGCACGTTCTGCGCGAGTTGAAGCGCCTTGCAAAATCAGAAAATCCGCCGAAGGAAAAAACGTTGTTGTGGTATTGATACCGCCAATTTGGGCGACATCTAAAGCGGGTAAACTCAATGAGTCCAAAATAGGACTCACCAATATACTGGTAGCCCCGAAAATTCGGGGCTATTCTAAAATGCTGATTCAAGCACGTTGTAAGACGTGCTTTTTTCATACCCAAAAGGCAACAGCATGGGGCTGGCGCGTCCAGAAATGTGCTGGGGCAACGATAAATGGAGGACATGACCATGAGATACAAACATAGACCGTTGGCATTTGCCTGCTACGCTCCGGAGGGCGCTGGCAGCGGCACCACTCCGCCGGAAGGCGGCGACAGCGGCGACAACGCAAACGCCGGGGGCGGCAACCCGAACCCGGACGGGGGCAGAGCGCCGGAAGAACCCCTGACCTTTGACCAGCTGCTTGCCAGCAATCGGGATTACCAGAGCGAGTTTGACCGCAAGGTGACCCAGGCGCTGACCAAGGCAAGGCAGACTTGGGACAGGGAGCAGGCGGAGAGCATGGACGAGGCAAAGCGGCTGGAGAAGATGACCGCCACCGAACGGGCACAGTACCAGCTGAGCAAGGATAAGGCCACCTTGGAGCAGGAGCGTGCCGCTTTTGCGCGGGAACGCTTGCAGGTGTCCGTGGGCGCCGAGTTGCAGAAACGCGGCCTGAGCGCTGATTTCGCAGTTTATCTGACCGGAAGCGACGCCGAGACCAGCAAAGCCAACATCGACACGTTTGAATCCCTGTGGAAATCCTCCCTGAGCGACGCCGTGAACGGCAGAATGCGTTCCAACGCACCGCCCAGAGACGCCAATCCGGCACCGGATTACAGCAAGATGAGCGACGCAGAATACTACGCCGCTACCTACGACAAAAAATAAGGAGATGATATGCTATGGCAAATAGCTTTATTACCATCCAGGAGATCGCCAGAGCGGCGCTGCCCCGACTGATCGAAAACCTGGTATTCCCCAACCTAGTCTACAAGGACTTTTCCAACGATTTCTCCCGCAACCTGGGCGACACCATCCAGGTACGCAAGCCCGTCCTGCTGGAGGCAAAGGAGTTTGACCAGAGTGTGGGCACCACCGCCCAGGACATTGTGGAGACCTCCGTCCCTGTGACCCTAGACAAGATCGCCACCGTTGACGTGGAGATCACCGCCATCCAGGGTGCCACCAACATCAACGACCTCCAGCGTCAGGTGTTGGAGCCTGCCGCCGTGGCGCTGGCGCAGAAGATCAACTCTGACGGCCTGGCACTGTACAAGGACATCCCCTATATCTGCGGCACCGGCGGCACCGCCCCCAGCACCCTGAAAGACCTGGCGGACGTCCGGCATGTGCTCAACGCCAACAAAGCGCCTGTCTCTCCCCGCTATGCGGTCTGGGATACTGCGGCAGACGCCAGCCTGGTGACCATCCCCGCCATCGTCAACGCCGAAAAGAGCGGCAGCACCCAGGCGCTGCGGGAAGGCTCCCTGGGCAGAGTGATGGGTCTGGACAACTACATGAGCCAGGGCATCCATCAGCACACCACCGGCATCACCAGTGCTTCTGCCGTCAAGGTCAACGGTGCGGTGAATGCGGGTGCTACCACCCTGGCCATCGACGGCACCGCATTGGTCGGCAAGCTGGTCAAGGGCGATGTGCTGACCATCGACGGCAAAAACTATGTGGTCACCGAGGACAGCACGGCCGCAGCGTCCAACGCTATCACCGGCGTCAAGGTCTATCCCGCCCTGCCCGACATCAAGGACAATGCCGATGTGACCCTGGCAGGCAGCCACACCGCAAACCTGGGCTTCCACCCCTCCGCGTTCGCCTTTGTGACCCGTCCGCTGGTCAACCCCTCCGGCGTGGAGTCCTATGTGACCTCTTATAACGGCGTGAGCCTGCGTGTGGTTAAAGGTTACAACATGCAGTACAAGAAGGAAACCCTGTCCATGGACGTCCTGTATGGTTACAAGACCATGTATCCGGAACTGGCCGTCCGTGCCATGGGCTAAGGAGACAGCATGATGTATATTGCGACCGACAAAGACGGGAACGAATACAATTTGACCGAAGACCAGGTGGAAGTCTGGGAGCGGTGCGGGTATCAAATCCGCAAAGCGGAGCCGAAGAAGGCAACCGCCAAGAAAACGGCCAAGAAGGAAAAATGACCGAAGGAGGTGACCTCATATGACGGAAACGCAGCATGAAAAGGCGTATGCGAAGCTGCTCCGCAAATTGGAACTGACAGAGCAGGACAGCGAGGGCGTTGCTCGCCTGGAGGACGCACTAGAGGAGGCGGAGGAGACTCTGCTCCTCTATCTGCGCCGGGACGAGGTGAAGGATGCCTTGATCGGCAAGCTGGTGGAACTGGCTGCGCTGTATTACCGGCGTGACACCGCCGGGGTCACCTCTGGCGGCGTGAAATCCAGCGCCTACACCGAGAACGAGATCAGCCAGAGTGAAACCTACCTGACCACCGGCGACTACGCCACGGCAGAGCAGGATGTTTTGGCTGGCCTGGCCAGATACCGGGAGGTGCGGATGAGATGAGACAGACACCATGCGCATGGCGCAGGGCATGGAAATTGTATCGCTCCATCCAGACCACGGACAGCCGAGGTGACCCAGTGCGCAAATATGACATGACCTTCCCCGACTATACAGGGGAGGAAGGAAAAGCGTCCGGCGTCTGCTGGCAGATCACAAGCGACGGCATCCAGGTGGATGCGTCCGGCGAGCGACCGGCACGGACGGCGGCTTTTGTGCTGTACGACAGCGCTGTTGAGATCGCCCCATTCGACCGCTGCATTTTTGACGGCGGCACATGGGAGGTCAAGGCGGTGCAGAGTTGGCCAAACCACCGGTATGTGACATTGGAGGCGGTGTGATATGGGAGACCTGGGGAAATTCCAGGCGGCTGTTGAACGCTCTGCCGATACGCTCATGCAGGAGCTGGGACGGAAAGCAAAACTACACGCAGATATGTTGGCGGGCATGACCAGAGCGATGACGCCGGTCGGTATCGAAAACGGCGGCAGGACTAGAGAGAGCATCCAGAGCTTTGTCGAGCGCGACAAAGACACGATAACCGGCGGCGTAAAATCTGACTATCCGGTTGCCGTATTTTTGGAGTTTGGCACCGGCCCCGTTGCAGAGGAGACTGGGTATCCTGGAGATGTTCAGGTTTCACATGTGGCCGAGGGCTGGTGGTGGTACTCCGGCGAGGCCGGACAGCATATCAAGGCGGCCAGACACGGCGGAGAGCCTAAGGACTATAGCCTTTTTACTTATACAAGAGGCCAGCCGCCAAAGGCAATGTTTCACAATGCCGTCCAGGCATACGGTGACGAAATCGCCAAGGACTTTGGCGATACGGTATTGGAGGTGCTGCGCGATGAGTGACTACCCCGGCATGGTTGACGCCATCCCGCAGATCAGGCAGGCGTTGGCGTCCCTGGATACCACGCTGCCCTATACCGTCTCCGAGCAGTGGCCGAGGACGTCCATCACCGGCAACCTCATCACGGTGACGGAGATCACCAATGCGTCCACCAGCTGGCGCTGCGTGGACGACCTGGCCTATCAGATTGACGTCTGGGCAGCAGAGGCGGACGCCGTGCGTGAGCTGGCGCCGCTGGTCAATGATGCGCTGCTGGGTATCGGCTTCCGCCGCACCGCCTCCCAGCCGTTGGACAGATACGATAAAAACGGCGGATATTTCCGCAAAGCACTCCGATTTGGGCGCAAGGTCGACAAACGATTTATGCGCCTAATTGATTAAGAAAGGATGATTGATTATGGCGGATAACGCTACCAGACAGGGCATTGCCTCCATTGGCATCAAGGTGGAGATCAACTCGGTCGAAATGAATTATGTGCAGGAGATTGGCGACATCGGTGGTGCGCCTTCCGACCTGGACGCCACCTGTCTCAAAGACTCCATGAAAAAGAACGTCCCTGGCGTTCAGGACACCAAGTCCTTTGAGATTACCTACTTCTTTGATAACAGTTCTGCCGACTCCGACTACCGGAAGATCAAGGCGTTGCAAACTGCCGGAAATGTCGTCCCCGTGGCGGTTACTTTTCCGGACGGCACCAAATTTGCCACCACTGGTTACATCACCACTTACACCTCTGGCGTCAAGGTTGACGAGCTGATCATGGCAAAACTGACCGTTGGTCTCCAGAGCGATTGGACGGTGACTAATCCGGCCGCTGGTACCGGTGGGGGCTGATAACCCGGAGATGCGTAAAAACAACAAAGGGAGGGGCTTTTCGGCCTCTCCCGTCTAATTTTGGAGGAAAGTTATGAGAACTTACGAAAGAATGATTGGCAACGACAAGTATCAGTTCCGCCTGACCGCAGGCGCACAGAAAGTATTGGAGAAGCGGTTTGATGCGACGGGGCTCCAACTGATTCTGGAAAGCGCTGCAAACGCTGAGAGGATGACCGCTATCCTGGGCGCATCCGCAAACTACAAAGGCAATGAGAACCCGACTGTTGACGGCGAAATGATCTACGACCTGCTGGTAGACGATGGTGTTGCCGGTGAAGATGGGTTCTTCGAAATTTCGCTGGGCATCGCCGTGGCCTCCGGCATCATGAACGAGACGAATGCAGGCAAGACCATGGAAGCGATCACAAAGGCTGTGGAGGAAACCTATGCCAGCCTGGACCCTACGGGGGAGAAGGATGCGGAAGCGGCAGAGAACTGACCTTGGATGACATCGTGCAAGAAGGAGTCATCGCCGGAATACCGGCCATAGAGGTTTGGGATTGGACGCTGGGGGAAATCTTGACGCAGATCAAGGCTGTATTTGAGCGGCGGCGGCGTGACGGGCAAATGCTCGCACAAGTCGCCGTTGGCGAGGCGCACATGGTCGCAGCGCACTTCTCCAATGGCGCGAATCCAGAAATTTGGGAGGTTTTCCCGTTTTGGACAGACGATGAAATCATGCGGTGCAAGGTGGAAAAGTACAAGCGCCTGATGTGGCGACATGCAGGAGGTGGTAACCATGGCTGACGGCAGCGTAACAATCAAAGAAATTCGGGCGAAATTTACCGCCGACATCCAGGATTACCGTCAGAAAATGCAGGCACTGTCCAGCTCCATTGCGGGCATGGACAGCAAGCTGGAGGGCATCAAACGCAAGGCGCAAGTGGCGATGGACTCCCCGTCCAAGAGTACGCAGAAGCTGGGGCGGGCGCTGAACTCTGCGACAGACGCGCTCCAAAAGAACCAGCAACGGTTTGAGGATATAACTCGAGCTGGAGAACGGACGGCCAAAAAGATGGAGAAAGTATCTCAAAAAATGGCCGAAATGGGGGAAAACGTATCAGGCCATCATGGACGCGAAGGCGTCCGGGGTTGATTTGGGCACGCCCATCCAAAAGCAGATGGACGCGGCATCGGAAAAGGTTGACCAGCTATATAACCGGATTGCCAGTCTGAAACAGCAGCTTGCAGCAACGAAGGGAACGAATTACACGGCGGTTTTTGACGGTAATGAGGTGCTCAACGTTGAAGACGTCAGCGCACGAGTCCAAAAGCTGACCAGAGAAGCGGAAACGGCAGGCCAAGCGGTCGTAAAATTGGCCACTGCCATCGACAATATCGGCGAAAGCAACCTGAAATTCGCAAATGAAAGCGGTCTTGCCCGTCTCCGAAAGCAAATGGAGGCGTCTGTGGATAAAGCCGAGAGGTTAGGCGAAAAGCTCGCCCAATCTGGGGAAAAAGCCGAGGAAATGGCAGGCAAAGTCCGCCAGAACAACCAAGCGCTCAACAGCAACGCAAAGAGCCTATCCAGGACATCTGCCCTGTACAATGCACTCATTTCCGCCGGCGACCGCCTTGGAAAAGGATTGTCCTCTGTCAAAAACAAAATCGCAGGAATCGGGAACACGTCCAGGAGCAGCACAGGCAAAGTAGAAGGGCTATTGAGATCTATCCGACGCATCTCTATCGTTAATTTGGGCTTACACCTTGCGCGGGCGTCCTCCGGCATCGGAGAGCTGCAAAGCGCTGTCACCCGGTACATGGACACCAATGACGCAGCGGCGGCGTCTATCAACCGCTTGCGTAATGGTTTAACCAACGCCCTTGCGCCTGCTATCAATCTTTGCGTCAACTTGCTTAGCAAGGTCATGCCGTATTTGATCGGCATTGTTGACGCTGTGGCCTCCCTCATCACCAACATCTTCGGCGAGGGGTGGACGACCGTCAGCACCGGCGCAGGAGCGGCAGCGGACGCCACAAAGGACGTAGCCGACAACACCAAGGACGCTGCCAAAGCCCAAAAGGAGTACAACAAGCTCATTGCGGGGTTTGATGAGATCGAAAAACTAGAGAAGCAGTCCGACGCTGGCAGCTCCGGTGGTTCGGGCGGATCCGGCGGGAAAGCGAAGCAGGACAAAGCGGAAGGTACGGAAGGCATCGCCGGGAAGCTCCCCAAATGGTTGGAGAGTCTCATCAACGATATTGACAGCCTACTGACCAAAGGTGACTTTTACGGCATCGGCACCCGCATCAGCGAGACGCTCAACAGCGCCACAAAGGCGGTGGACGACTGGTTTAACAATGTCCTGCGCCCCAAGGGCGTGCTGTGGGCTGGCCGCTTTGCGGATGTGTTCAACGGCTTGGTAGAGGGCTATGACTGGGGGCTGCTGGGGGATACCATCTCTGATGGGCTCTTGGCGGCTATCGACATTGCAGGTACGTTTATCCGTAACGCTCGATTCGAGAGCTTGGGCAAGGGGATTGCGACCGGTATCAATCGAGCTATCAAACGCATCAACGAGTCTGACATCAACTTTGGGTCGTTCCTGGCTGACCTGCTCAATGCGGGCATCCGCGGGCTGTATGGCTTTGCAAGCACTGTCAAATGGAGCCAGATCGGCACCTTTGTCGCCAACAATGTCAACAAATTTTTTAAGAAGGTTGATTGGAAAAAGGCGGGACGAACTGCTGGCAAGCTGATTGCCGGCCTGGGCGAGATGCTCGTAACAGCTATATCCAAAATCAGCATAAGCGAAGTTGCGCGAGCATTCAGCGATTTTTTGGAGAGCGCAGGAATTAGCAAATCTCTGGCGATTGATATAGCGTTGCTTTTTACCGTTGCGAAAGGCGTGAAAATCGCAAACGCAATTTGTGGTGCGATCGGATTAGGCGCAACTACATCAATGGCTGGAATTTCTGGTATAGCGTTACCTATCACGTTAGCTGTTGGGTCGGTTATGGTGATGCAGGGCGTAGCTGGACTGTTGCATACCAAGGTGAAAGCAATCCTCAAAGAAGCCGGGTACGACCCAGACAAAGATTTTAACTCGAATGGCACAAGAAAAGGGAACGAGCACTGGTACAACAGTAAAGTGACCGTCAGTGACATTTACGAGGGGTTGAAGAAGTTTTTTGGTTATGGCAATAAGGAAAGCGGAGGAAAGTGGAAGCAGGACACCGGTGGCCTCGGCTCTACGAAAACCGTTTCCAGCATCAACGACAGCGCCAAAAGTGCCGGTGGCTCCACTTGGACAGCGACCATCAAAGCCAAAGTAGACCAAACATTTGAGGACGGCGCCCAAAAATATGGTACGGTCGGAGACAAGACTGCAACGGCTACAACCAAAGTTGGAAAAGATGCAGCCTATGACAACAACAAAAAGCGCATCTATGATAGCATCAGTGACAAAGTTGCGGCAATCAAGGCGAAAGTTGCAAAGGATAAGTATTACGACAAAAACAAGAAAAAATGGATTACCAACGTCAAGGGTAAAAATGTGCCGCTGTCGGTCTATTTAAAACGTGTCAAGCCATATAAGGTCAAAGTGGTAACCAGAGGCGGTGTAACAACCATTGACACTGGCGGTTATTCTGGTCGAGGTGGCAAATTTGCAAAGGGCGGCGTTGTGCGGCGCAGAACGTTTTTTGGACTTAACGAAGTGGGGGAAGATGGTAAAGAAGCCATCATTCCCCTGGAACGGAACACCGAATGGACTGGACAGGTAGCCAAGCTCCTGGCGCAGCATCTGTACGATCTGCCGCAGCCCACCGCTCCGTCTATGTATAGCACTGACAACGCAATCAGCGACTCCGACATGGCTGAGCTGGTCGCTCTCCTGCGGGCAATCCGCTCTGATGTGGCCGCAATGCGGCAGAGCAGCGGCGGGAGCGTCACGGTCAACACCAACCTGGACGGTCGTACCATCGCACGGAGCACTATCGACTACATCAACGGCCAGGCCAAAGCCACCGGCGTCAACCCGCTGGCTGCTTATATGTGAGGAGGCGGCAGTATGGCAAATATCACGGTCAGTGAGCTGTATATCAACAGCAAGCAAATGCCGACTCCGGCGGCAGAGGGCGTGACCATCACCCGGGAGAAAATCTGGTCGGAAGACACCGGACGAACGGCGGACGGCGGCATGACGGGCACTATCATTGCCATCAAAACGAAAATGTCCATCCGCTGGGCACTGTTGACACCGGCGCAGGTGGCCACTATCGAGGCAGCTGTCTCCGATGGTGGCCACCCCTTTGTGCCGGTGAAATTCACCGATGCCACCGGCGCGACAGTGACCAAGACCATGTATTTCGGCACACCCACCTATACGGTCTACTCCTGGGCGAATGGCTACCAGTACATCAAAGATGTGTCGGTGGATGCAATCGAAAAGTGAGGTGACAGATTATGTATAACACAACAACAGCCTTAGCCGCTGCCCTGGCAACGCAGAAGCTATACACCAAGGTAGTGTACGGGTCTACGACCATCGGGGCGGAGCAGGTCAAAAAGTGCGTTTATTCCGGCTCTTTTGGCGGGATGGATACGGTGACCATTGGAGGCGTGACGGCGGCCATGGTCACGCTGACGCTGTCCGGGGCGCACAATCTGAGGGATAAGACCATTGCGGTCTCCGTGGGCGCGGACGTGAGCGGAACCGTCCAGTATGTTCCGCTGGGCACCTTTGTGGTGGCCACCTGCAAACAAGTCGATGACACCACAACGGTCACCGCCTACGACGCTGCCTATTACGCCCTGGGCGGCACCTATACGCCTACCGTGTCCTCTGGCGCCACCGTGGCGGCAGTGCTGTCCGACGTGGCCACCCAGTGCGGTCTGACCCTGGCAACGCTGCCTGCGGCAGCGTCCACGACTAGCGTAGTGGGCGATTTGACCGGCAAGACCTGCCGGGATATGGTGGGCTACCTGGCGGCGCTGGCGGGCTGTAACGCACTCATCGACCGGGACGGCAAGCTGGCCTTGCGCTGGTTTTCCGACAGCGGCCAGAGCTACAGCCCCAGCGACTATTACAATGCTGGCCTGTCCATCGACGGCACATCTGCCCTGGCCTGCATCCAGGCGGAGGTGGAGACGACCACCACAGACGGCGACGGCAACACGTCGGTCACCACCAACACATACACAGCAGGCGGCACAGGGGTGGGAATCTCCATCCAAAACCCGTACATGACCCAGGCCATTCTGGACGCCGTGTGGGCGTCCATCGGCGGGCTGGCTTATACCGTCGGCAGCTGCGACATCTTCCACGGGCTTCTGACCGAGCCCGGCGACCTGGTGACCATCACGGACAAGGCGGGCGTGGCGCACACGCTGGCGGTCATGTCGCTGGAACTGTCCATTGACGGCGGTTGCAAGAGCACCCTGCGGGCGACCGGTGAGAGCACCACGGACGCCAGCGCCGCAATGCAGGGCAGTCTTGGCGGCAAGGTCAGTCAGCTGGTGGTTGACCTCGCCAAAGTCAAGCAACTCATCATCGAAGACGTCAACGGCGTGACAAAGATTTATGGCGGGCGCATTGACACAAAGAGCCTCTTTGCCCAGGACATCACTGCCACCGGCACCATCACAGGTGCCAAACTCATCGGTGCGATCTTGAGCGGGGAGAACATCAATATCGTATCAGAGCGTGTATATGACGACACGGACGAAGATGGGCTGCTGTATCAGCGGATATACACCCAAACTGTCATCAAAACAGTGCAAGAACAAAACGGGGTTGATTACCTCCTCTTGAAGCAGGCGTCGGTAACAGATGATTATAACGACAATCCGCCAGTAGCGGCGAACACGCCGTATCGGACGAACGTCCAATACGGAGATGGAAGTTATATCAAACTGACGAATGACGAATTATTTGTCTACACGCCACAAATTACAACGAATTCTAGCGTTAAGTCGTACACCAGCTTTTCCGGCGGTGTAGTGTCGGATGGCACGGCGGTGGTAACCCAAAAGCTGGGAATGTGCTTTATCAACGCTGGCATAACCTTGACTGGGCCGGTCAGCGGCTGGACGACATTGTTAGACAGTAGTAAGGTGCCGGGGCCGCAAAACGGTCAACCCATCTATGCAACATTACCATCCTGGAAAGCGCCTACTACCAATCCGGCTAGACTGCGTATCCCTGTTGACGGTGGATTACAGATTAATCGTGGCTCGGCCAATGCGTTTTGGATTAACTTGGCCTATCCCATCAACTAAGGAGACCATATGGAGAGTATTATTGTAGCACTGATCACCGGCGGGCTGTCGCTGATCGGCGTCATCATCACCAGCCGGAGCAGCGGCAAAAAGGTACAGCAGCAGTTGGAGATTGCCCAGGCTGTCACCGATACCAAAATCGAGGAGTTGACCCGTGAAGTCCGGCACCACAATGGGTTTGCCGACCGAGTGCCCATCCTAGAAGAAAAAATGAAAGTCGCCAACCACCGGATTGACGACCTAGAACATAGAAAGGAAAATCATCATGAAGGATAAAACGATGAAAGAATGGTTGTATCGAGCAGGCCGCACGGCCTTGCAGGCAGCAGCGGGTGCTGTTGCCGCCAACCTGGTGGCCTGGGTCGGTGGTGTGACCGATATTGCCAGCCTCAAGACCGTGGCGATCAGCGCAGGGAGTGTGATCGTCAGTGCGATTTTGGCCGCGCTGATGAATATGGACAAAGAGGGACGGTGATAGCTTGAAAATCAGCGAAAAGGGCTTGACCATGATTGAGAGCTTTGAGGGCTGCCTCCTGAAAGCGTCTAACAAGCTGGATGGTGTGTGGACAATCGGTTATGGCCAGACTGGAAGCTACTACGGCAAACGGGTGCACCGGGGCATGACTACCACCAAAGCGGAGGCGCACGCCTGGCTCCGTGACCACAGCATCAAGACCTACGAGGATGCGGTGACCCAGGCGGTCAAGGTGCCGCTGAACCAGCACCAGTTTGATGCCCTGGTGAGCTTTGCGTATAACGTGGGCGTTGGTGCTATGGCTGGCTCCACCGCGGTGCGCAAGCTGAATGCCGGCGACTACGCCGGTGCGGCGGACGCCCTGACCATGTGGACGAAGTGCAACGGCAAAGTGCTGGCTGGCCTGGTACGGCGGCGGAAGGAAGAACGGGCCTTGTTTCTGACGCCCGTAACACAGGCCAACACCGGCAACACCGACCTGCTTCGCAAGGGTGACAAAGGCGATGACATCAAGCTGCTCCAACACCGGCTGAACATCCTGGGCAGTCAGCTGACGGAGGACGGCATCTGGGGCGTCCAGACAGACAGCGCCGTGAGAGGTTACCAGTATCGTGCCGGTCTGACCGTGGACGGCATTGTAGGAGCAAAAACCAGAGCGGCGCTCATCCGAGACGCAATCCTAGCCCGCGCGGCGGAAATCGGTGCATACATGGTCAAGCACAAGTGGCACTATAAGGACACCACATACAAAGCAAAGGACACCTGGGCGGCCACCAAGGCGTTGAGCAAGCCTGGCTCTAGCTGCTCCCACTACGTCTCCTGGATTTTGCAGGATGTGGGCTTGCTGACCGCAGGCAAACGCATCTCCCACGATGGGGGCAAGGTCACCGGCACCGGCAACCTGCTGGGCTGTCAGGTCATCCAGGCAAA
>JABLTQ010032386.1_pt1 | contig 33898 bp, 30 predicted proteins | sample 7160101 | NCBI WGS metagenome assembly JABLTQ01 (sample SAMN14651228, study PRJNA627086) | human gut metagenome | isolation source: feces | host: Homo sapiens
CGGAAACGGCGACATGCGCTGGGGCCAGGCTTCCGCCAATGCGGCGGACCAGACCATCACCCTTCCCAACATGAACGGCACGGCCGGAGTCTGCGTCGGACTGAAGATGACCATTGAAAACATCCAGGCTTATTCCGGGCTCACCTTCAGCTTCAGCCTGACTCCTCCCGGAACGGGCCCCACGTACACCTATTCCGTCTGGTATGAAACCACGGACGGGGAACTGGTGGAACTCTGCAGGGGAAGCAGGGGCAACAATGCCTCCCAGTGGAACGTTTCCTACGATGTGACCGACGAACAGCTTGCGGCCATGAAGACAAACGGCAACGGCAAGGTTTATGCCGTCATCGGCAGTTCGGGTGGCAACAGCGGCAACAGTGGAATCATCCGCGATATTTCGCTGGAAGGAATACTGGCGGTTCCGGAACCCGCCGCGGCTTCCCTGAGCCTTCTGGGACTGGCCGCGCTGATGCTGCGCCGCCGCAGGAATTGAACCGGCTCTTTCATTTTCCTTATATATGGAAGGCTGTCCCGTAAACGGGGCGGCCTTCTTTTTTCGTGCATAAGCTCCCCTCTGCCGTTAGCATGCCTCCATGCCCCCTTTGGATTACAAGAAACAGGATAGGCGCCTTTACTTTCCCTCTGCCGTTCCCGCCGTGGTGGACGTGCCGGAAATGCAGTTTTTCATGGTGGACGGCACGGGCGATCCCAATGCTCCGGACGGAGAGTATTCACACGCCCTGGAATTATTGTACACCCTTTCCTACGCCGTCCGGATGGGAGGGAAAAAAGGAGCTTTCCCGGCTCCGGATTATCTGGAATACGTCGTCCCTCCCCTGGAAGGGCTCTGGTGGAATTCGGGGCAAAACCCTTCCGCAGATAAAAATACGTTCCGCTGGACTTCCATGATACGCCAGCCCGGCTTCATCACTGCGGAGGCATTTGAGTACGCACGCAGTAACGCCATGAAGAAAAAGCCCCATTTGAACGTGGAAATAGCGCGCATGGCCTCCTTTGCGGAAGGGCTCTGCGTACAATGCCTGCACACGGGTTCCTATGACGATGAACCAGCCACTCTGGCCCGCATGCATGTTTTCATGGAACAGTCGGGGCTGCGCCCGGATACATCAGGTGTGCGGGCACATCACGAGATTTATCTCTCGGACCCTCGCAAGACGGTTGCGGAACGGTTGAAAACCGTATTGCGCCTTCCGGTGCTGAAAGCGTAATGCCACGCTTCCCGCTTCCTATTCGTTGTCGATGAAGTAGGCCTGCAGGATGCAGATGATATGCAGGACAATGGGAACCAGGGCAAAGACGAACCAGTACAGCAGGCCGTAAGCCGCGCCCACCACCAGGAACCAGACAATGGCCTGGACGAAGTGGCCCTTGTACAATTGCCCCAGGCCGGGGACGAACAAACTTAAAACAGCTGCCAGGAATGATTTCATATGCTTAAAAAATAGAATTGATCCGGACGGCCTCTTCTGCACGCCCCTCACGCATTGAGAGCCGCTGTTCCGGCTTCCTGTTCAATATCACCGGACGCGCGCTGTCATGAATGACGGATTTCCTCCCCCGTACTGGAACGGGCATTCACGCCGCAGCCGGTGAAAACCGTGCAGCGGTCATGCTCCGGTCTTGACCGGGAGGAAGGCTGTGTTACCCTCGCCGCGCACAGGGCACTCACGTTAGAAGAGTAAGGAAGCATCATGTCCATTGAATTGACTCGCAATTTCTCCATCATCGCACACATCGACCACGGAAAGACCACCCTTTCCGACCGGTTGCTGGAAAAGACGAATACCATTTCCGACCGGGAAAAGCAGGACCAGCTTCTGGACGCCATGGACCTTGAACGGGAGAAGGGCATCACGATCAAATCCCACCCCGTCACCATCTTTTACAAGGCCAAGAACGGAAAAACCTACAAGCTCAACCTGCTGGACACTCCCGGCCACGTAGATTTTTCCTATGAGGTGTCCCGTTCCCTGGCCGCCTGCGAAGGGGCCCTGCTCATCGTGGACGCGGCCCAGGGCGTGGAAGCCCAGACACTGGCCAACATGCACCTGGCCATGGACCTGAACCTGGCCATCATTCCGGTCATCAACAAGATCGACCTGCCGAGCGCCAACCTTCCCAATGTGTACCGCCAGCTGGAAGACATCGTCTGCATTCCCCATGAGGAAGCCATTCACGCTTCCGCCAAGATGGGAATCGGCATTGATGAAATCCTGGAGGCCGTCGTGGAACGGGTACCGGCGCCCAAAACGGAGGAAGACGGTCTCCTGCGCGCCCTGGTGTTCGACTCCGTCTATGACGCCTACCGCGGCGTAGTGTCCTATGTGCGTGTCATCTCCGGCAGCGTGCAGCGGGGCATGAAGGTAAAGCTTTTCGCCACGGATGAAGTGTATGAGGTCAAGGAAGTGGGGATTTTCACGCCCAAAATGACAAAAACGGATACGCTGGAAGCCGGGGACGTGGGCTACATTATCGCGAACATGAAGTCCGCTTCCGACGTCAAGATCGGGGATACCTACACGGACTGCATGCGCCCGTGCCCCGAACCGTTGCCCGGCTTCAAGGAAATCCGGCCCATGGTCTTTTCCGGCATTTACCCGGTTGATTCCTCCGATTTTGAAGCGCTGAAGGCCGCCATGGCCAAGCTCCAGATCAATGACGCGGCCTTTTCCTTCCAGGCGGAATCCTCCGTAGCCCTTGGCTTCGGCTTCCGCTGCGGCTTCCTGGGCCTGCTCCACATGGAAATTATCCAGGAACGCCTGCGCCGGGAATTCAACATGGACATCATTTCCACGTATCCCTCCGTGATCTATGAAGTGACCAAGACCAGCGGCGAGGAAATGCAGGTGGACAATCCCAGCCTGCTCCCGGAACCCCAGGAAATCCAGGAGATCCGGGAACCCATCGTCAAGGTGTTCATCATGCTCCCCGGCGAATACATTGGAGACATCATGCAGCTCGTCCTGGAGAAACGCGGCAGTGTGGACAATACGGAGACCATTGACGATACGCGCGTCATGCTCACCTGCACCGTGCCGCTGGCGGAAATCCTGGTGGATTTCAACGACAAGCTCAAGTCCATGACCCGCGGCTACGGCTCCATGGATTATGAATACTCCGGCTACCAGGCCGCCAAGCTGATCAAGATGGATATGCTCATCGCCGGAGAGCCGGTGGACGCCTTCTCCATGATCGTTCACCAGGACAAGGCGGCCTCCCGCGGCCGGGAACTGGCGGAACGGCTGAAAAACGTCATTCCCCGCCAGCTTTTCACCGTCGCCATCCAGGCCTGCATCGGCGGCAAGATCATCGCCCGTGAAAGCATCTCTCCCATGCGCAAGGACGTTACCGCCAAATGTTACGGCGGTGACGTGACCCGCAAGCGCAAGCTTCTGGAAAAGCAGAAGGAAGGGAAAAAGCGCATGAAGGCCATCGGGAAAATCAATATCCCGCAGGAAGCTTTCATCAAGGTGCTGAAAACTGGGGACTAACTTGATTCCGGCTCCTGCTCTGTTTTTCCATTCCTGCGGTTCCAAATCATCCTGCCGTACAGGAAGCATGTCTTCTTACAGATTTCATTTAAAAATCTTGATTTTATGAAAATTCAAGATAATATCCATGAAATAATAATTGAACTTAAAAATATTGATTTTTCTATTGTTTAATACCTTTTAAGAAAATTAGAGTTTTATCATAGGGCCAGATAAAAATGAAATTCATCTTTCCGTCAAGATTATTCATCATCTCGTTTTGCCTGTTATCTGGCCTCCATCATTTCGCCTTTGGTGAAGAAGAAAAAGCCAAGTTGGAAATTGAATCGGAGCCGAATGAATTTTCCGCAGACTTGTGCATCGCCGAGGCCCAGGGAAAGCCTATCTCTGACGAAGAAAAAGAAAGGGAGCGAAAAAGGACCCGCTTTGGGGCTGGTGAATTGGTAAAGTTAAGATTGTCAGGAAAGGAAGCATTAATTGAAGATCCCAAAAAACTGGTATGGAGAATTGAACCGAGAAAAGAGACAACTGGGCTCAAATAGAGGTAGACGATGGAAATAATCCCAGTTTATGGGTTCCTGTTGTTTTGACTATTAACAAAGACCTCGTTTTCGACACTTCTGAAGCACAGGATCCCGAAAAGGAAATAGGAGATACAGCTTTGCAAACGGAAGGAGAATTCAATGTGCAAGTCCTACAAGGAGAAGAAATTATAGCAAAAAAAACCTTCACTGCCGTTCTTCCCTCCAAAATTACTGCTGAACATGAAGGGCGTCCGGTTTCCGGTAAAGATGGAGAATACGGGGAAGGATTTCCGCAAGATGGAGATTGGGAGCCTGCCGGAGCATCCTCCGTTCTTAACCTGACTTTCATCCTACGGATGTCAGCTTCTGCAACCTCGCAAAAATTGAGGTGGACCATGACTTCAAAAAATATGATGACAATGGCCAAGAGGTTGAATTTCATAAGATTCCGCCATCATTGATTGAGTGCACTGGCCTACTCCATTTGCAACGCTCATCACAAAACAAAATGGAGGCAGGGATCATATAGGAGCACGCAAAAGCTTGGACAAATTCATGAATCTGACGTTGCCTCTTCCCGTTGGTTGGACATGGTTGTGCGGTTTTTATACTGCCCTGGAGAATGCCGGCCATGAGGAGGTCCGTTCCCGCATAGGAATTTACGAGCAAAGAATAGATTTTCTTCAACACAAACCGGGAGACGTCAAAACAATCGAAACCATTTTAAGCAAATTCAGTTGTAAAGTAAGCCGCGTTACAGGAGGAAACCATAGCTTCACAAAAGAAAAACAAGAGCCGTGAAATCTATCACTTATTGCATGCTTGCCCTGATACTTTCGCTTGCGACCGGCAGAGGAGAACCCGTCCAGTTGACCAGGACAATTCCCATTCCATGGAACAAGGAGATTTTGAAAGATACGGAAACTGCATCCTCCCAATTAAAAAGTCTGCTTGAGGAAGGGCGGCTGGAAGAATTTTATGTTTTGGCTAAAAAGAAACTGCATGATTCCCGCCAAGAACTGAAAGAAACAAACCGGTTTTCCGAGAAAGGCTATCTGGACAGGCTCTGGATGCTATATTACATCACGGCAGTGCCTCTACTCACCGTGGATTATTCTCCGGATGTTCCTCATCCCCGGTTTAATAAAGACGACTATGTTTTAAAACGTGCCGCTCTCATGCAAATCGCGTTCGAGCTGATTTCCGACGAAGACTACCTCAGGTACGAACGACAGCATCACAAGGAATTAGTGCATTTATTCTCTTCCTATTCTGCAGGTCTATTAAAAAGAGTAAGGGAAAGCTACGACCCGGACCTGGGAGAAAAATTGAAAAAAATGAAATTCCAACCGCGCAAAGACGACCCTGCGGAAATAAGCAAACGCAATTATCTCTTTTTTATCAACAAACAAATTCTCAGGGATAACAGAAACAGTACCATTCCCAGTTACATCAACATGATGGAAGAGCTTTTAATGGGGCGCCTGTGGAGTTATTTTCACGGTCAGCCGCGGGAAGTGGAAAAGTATATCAAACTGGCAGGCTACCAGAGTGAAGAAGAGATTGACGAACTTATCTTCAGAACATTGGCAAGAACTCCAAAAACGGAATTCCTGTATCAAGGCGCCCGTGGGAAAAGATATGAAAGGAAGATACGTTCCGGAAAGGAGAGCAGCGTGAACGACCGGTATCTGCATTCAATTGACAGAGCTTTGAAAGCACAGAAAGCCAAAGCCGGACAATAAAAGCGGCTGACAAACGCCCCGGAACGCCAGAAGGTCGCCCGGGTAATTCCCGGATTGCATCTCCTTTCCCGTTATGTTATCAGATCGGGCATGAGTTTGTTCAGGCCCTTCATGCTCATAACGGCATCCCTCCTCCTGGCCTCCTGCGCGGGAACATCTCCGGATGCAAACAAGCCGAAAGTCCGGAAAAGCCTTTCCGAACAGTTGCAGGACAATCTGGCCGCATCCATCGCCAACGTTCCCCCTTCGCTCATGGGAAACGGCCCCGGAACGCAGCAGGCCACCCAGTTGACCGCCTCCACCCAGGAGGAAATGCTGGCAAGTGCGGACAGCGGCGCCGTGTTTTTCACGGACCCCTACAATTCAGACGCATCCATTCCCGGCCTGGATGAAGCCTTCACGCGGAAGAAGGAAAACCAGCGGTGGATACAAAGTTATTCGTCCGCCCTCCGGGAGGCCCAGAGAACCGGCTATCCCATCCTGATCTGGTTCCACCATTCCAAGGGAAGCCCCCCCAGCAGGAAACTGGCTGCGGACCTGCTCCACACGCGGGAGTTCGAGGAATGGGCCAAGGAAAATATTATCCGCGTCTGCTATGACCAGGCGGAAGAATTTGAAAGCGAGCCGAACGCCAAAAAGCGCAAGCGGATGAAGGATTATGTCAGCAAGGCCCCTTCCCTGTTCGGAGTCAGGGGGACGCCCGTCCTGCTGATCATGTCTCCGGACGGCACCAAGGTGGATACCCTCCGCGGTTATTACAACGGTCAAAGCCGCCTTTATTTCGACCAGATCAAGAACAGCGTCAAACTGGCGAACCAGCAGTATGAAAAATTCAAAGAAACCCTGATCCCCAAAGGCTACAGGACCTGGACCGGGGCAAACGGCAATACCCTGTTCGCCAAACTTTCCCGCTATTCGGAGAAGGATCAGGCCATCTGGCTTCAGGAATTCGACGGCCACCAGAATAAAACCTCCCTGAGAAGCCTTAGCGAAGAAGACAGGAAATGGGTTCTGGATCAAAAGGCGGCGCGGAAGGCTTCCGCACCCGCGACCGGAAGGCTCTAGTTTCTTTCATTCCCTCTTTTCCCAATTGAAATTTTCTCCGGAAGAGTTTCTCCATCCGGCTACTGGCTCCGGCCAATCAAACACATAGCCGGATATCGCTTCAGACTGGCCATGTCATTACAGCGTCCCTCTGGTCTGCTTTTTACCTTGCAAGAGAGAAGGGGAGTGCTAGTGTATTTCAAATGTCTCCATTTCATGGAGGACCGCGCGCCGGGAAATTCTCCGCACTGCCTCTTTCCTGGTATTTTTTCACTATATTGTCATATCCCATGCACCAATATCTAACGAACGGCCTGCTGCTGGCGGCCTGCTCCGCCTCCCTGGCATTCAGCGCCCAGACCAAGGAGGAAGACCAACGGCCCAATATTCTGGTCATTGTCACGGACGATCATTCCTACCAGACCCTGGGCACCTGTGAAAAAGATTCTCCCATGCCCTACCCGAATTTCCGCAAGCTGGCGGACGAAGGCATGGTGTTCGACCGCAGCTACTGCGCCAACTCCCTTTGCGGACCGTCCCGCGCCTGCATTTACACGGGCCGCCATTCCCACATGAACGGCTACCTGTTCAATGAACACGCCGCTCCTTTCGACGGTTCCCAGCCCACCTTTCCCAAAATGCTTCAGAAGGCCGGATACCAGACGGCCATTGTAGGCAAATGGCACCTGGAAGCCATTCCGCCGAATGCCAGGGGAGACATGTCCAAATATGAGTCCAATCCCACCGGATTCGACTACTGGGAAATTTTCCCCGGCCAGGGCAACTATTTCAACCCGGATTTCATCACGCCCGGCAAGGACGGCAAACGCGTGGTGAAGACGGAACCCGGCTATGCCACGGAGCTGGTCACGCAAAAGAGCCTCAAGTGGCTGGACCAGCGTGACAAGACGAAGCCCTTCATGCTTGTCGTGGGCCACAAGGCTCCCCACCGTTGCTGGTGCCCTTCCATCCAGAATCTGGGACGCGCCAAGCAGTATGCGGACCTTGCCGATCCGCCCGCCAATCTGGAAGACGACTTTGCCAACCGTCCGGAATTCCTGAAAATGACGGAACAGACGCTGCTCAACCATTTCAATGTCTGGTCCGACGAACACCTGATCAAGGAAGTGGTTCCGGAAGACATCCAGAAGATGCTGTCGTGCCCTGAATCCAAGACCCTGCACACCAAGTACGACTGGGAAATGCCGGAATGGGTGCGCATGGACCCGCAGCAGAAGGAAGCCTGGTATAATTACCACAAGGCTCGCACCCTCCAGCTTGTGAAAGACATCCGCAGCGGCAAGATCAAGACCAAGAATGATATCCTGCTCCGCCGCTGGCGCCATTACATGGAAGATTACCTGGGCACCGTGCTTTCCGTGGATGAAAGCATCGGGGAAATCATGGATTACCTGAAGAAGAACGGCCTGGAGAAAAACACCATCGTCCTCTATTGCGGGGACCAGGGTTTCTACATGGGAGAACACGGCCTGTACGACAAGCGCTGGATTTTCGAGGAATCTTTCCGGATGCCCCTCATCATGAAGTGGCCGGGGCACATCAAGCCCGGCGTGCGTTCCAACGCCATGGTGCAGGAACTGGACTACGCCCCCACTTTCTGTGAAGTGGCCGGAGCCGCCACCCCGGAAAACATGTCCACCTTCCAGGGGCGCAGCCTCACGCCGCTGTTCAAGACGGGAGAACACCCGGACTTCAAGGACCGTCCGCTGTATTACGCCTTCTATGAAAATCCCGGGGAACACAACGCTCCGCGCCACGACGGCCTCCGTACGGAACGCTATACTCTTTCCTACCTCTGGACCAGCGACGAATGGATGCTTTTCGACAACCACAAGGACCCCGCCCAGATGATGGACGTTCACGCCAAGCCGGAGTATGCGGAAACCATGAAGGAACTCAAAAAACTGTATCGGCAGCTCCGCAAGGATTGCCAGGTTCCGGAAGGTTTTCCCGGCGCCACGGGCAAGCTCTCCGTCACCCCCAGATGGGACTGCGGGACCGGCAAGAATTGAAAAGCCTCCGCACTCCATTGTTCCGCATCTGAAAAAGGCCGCATGGCGGCGCCCAATTTTTACAACAACTAAAATCAAACCAAACAAGACCTGACACCAGTCACTATATATGAAAGCATTCCTATTTGCGGCAGCGTTCCTCTGCTCCCTTTGCTGGGCAGGGACCAACCCCTATAACATCATTCCGGAGCCCGTCAAGGTGACGACCGCCTCCGGCACTACCAAGAACCTCAAAATCCTGAACGAACAGAAAGTTTCGGGGCTTGGCAGTGAAGGCTACACCATGAAGCTTACGCCCGGCGGCGTGGAGCTGCGCTACACCACGCCCAATGGAAAAGCCATGGCCATGGCAACCCTCCTCCAGCTTCAGGACCAGCTCTCGGATACTCCGTCCGGGTTGCCTTGCGGCAGCATCCAGGATGCGCCGGACTTCGGCTGGCGCGGCATGATGGTGGATGTGGGCCGCTATCACTACCCGATGAAGGAACTCTACAATTTTGTGGACGCCATGCACTACTACAAGTACAACGTCCTGCACCTGCACCTGACGGAAGACCAGGGCTGGCGCCTGCCCGTTCCGGGCTACGACAAGCTCCGTACCATCGGGGCCGTCCGCCCCTCCGCCCCGCCCAACCAGGGGAACGCCCTGCTGGCCAATGAAGGCATGTACACCAAGAAGGAGCTCCAGGATCTGGTGGCCTACTGCAATGCACGCGGCATCCAGGTACTGCCGGAAGTGGAAATGCCCGGCCATAATATGGCACTGGCGGCCTCCTACCCGGAATTCTGCTGCAATACCAAGCGCGCCCAGGTATGGACGCACGGCGGCGTTTCCTCCAAGCTGATTTGCCCCCAGAAACCTGGAACCAAAAAGTTCATCAAGGACACGTTTGACACGGTCAAACAAATCTTCCCCTTTGACTATGTGCACATCGGCGGGGACGAATGCCCCATGGGCGACTGGAAGAAGTGCCCGGACTGCCAGGCGGCACGCGCCAAGAAGGGCCAGGGAGACGATGTGGAAGCCCAGATGAGCGATTTCACGAAGAACCTGGGCGCCCTTCTGGCCAAAAACAAGAAAAAGCCCATCCTGTGGTATGACATCAACAAGGGTTACTACCACAAGGGAGAAACCGTCATGTCCTGGCTGCCGGGAGAATTTCCCCGGTGCATCGACAAGACGAAGGAACAGGGAATCGACCTGATCGTCACTCCCCAGTACAAGTATTACCTGGCTCGCACCCAGATGAAGTTCCCGAAGGACGACGTCCGCGCCAGGCCCGGCGGCGGCCCCATCCTGCTCAAGGACTGCTACAATTTCGATCCCCGCAACGGACGGGACAAAAACGACGTCAAGCACATCAAGGGCATCAACCTGTGCATGTGGGCGGAATGGATTCCTTCCGGGGAACTGCTGATGTACATGACCTATCCGCGGGCCATGGCCGTCTCTGAAACCGCCTGGGGCAACCACAAGAACCGCCCCAGCCTGGAAGACTTCGAGAAGAAGATGGAAACCCACAAGAAGCACTTCCAGAAGCGTTTCGGCTATACGCTGGAACGCACGGTCGAGAACAAGCCCTACCGTGAAAAGTTCATCACCCAGGAGCAGATCGACCGCATTAACGAGAACTACAAGAAGGGTCAGCAGAACGCGGACAAGTAGTTTTTCCACCCTTTCAGAGCCATTCGATTCATTCAGGACGGGGACACGGGCAACCGCATGTCCCCGTTCTTTTTTTCCCGCTTGACCGGACGCGGCTCTTCCCTTCTAATCGTCCCGCCATGTTACACCTTTACGATACCCGCACCCGGAAGGCACAGGAGATTTCCCCAATGGACGGAAAAACGCTGCGCTTCTACTGCTGCGGTCCCACGGTGTATGCTCCCGCCCACATCGGCAATTTCCGCACCTTCATCATGCAGGATGTGTTCCGCCGCGTTGTGGAACTGGGAGGAACGGCCACCACACATGTCCGCAACCTGACGGACGTGGATGACAAAACCATCCGCGACTCCCGCAAGGCGGCCGTCACTCTGGCGGAATTCACCGCCACATGGGCGGACAAGTTCCACCGGGACTGCCAGGCCCTCAACTGCCTCCCCCCGCATGTGGAACCCTCCGCCGTCGCCCACATTCCGGAGCAGATAGAAATGGTGAAAGCCCTTGTGGAAAAAGGCCACGCCTACCCTTCCGAAGACGGGTCCGTGTATTTCAGGATTTCCTCTTTCCCGGAATACGGCAGTCTTTCCCATCTGGACAAGCGGGAACTGGACCTCGGCAAAACCGCCAACGCCCGTTCCAATGCAGACGAGTATGAAAAGGATTCCGTGGCGGATTTCGTGCTTTGGAAAAGCCGCCGGCCGGAAGACGGAGACAACTACTGGCCGTCCCCGTGGGGAGAAGGACGCCCTGGCTGGCACCTGGAATGCTCCGCAATGATCCATAAATACTTCGGCAATGATTTCGACCTTCATTCCGGCGGTGTGGACCTCGTCTTCCCCCATCATGAGAACGAAGTAGCCCAATCGCGCTGCGCCTGCGGAGGCGGCTTTGCGCGCCTGTGGTTCCATATTGCCCACCTGCTGGTGGACGGCGGCAAAATGTCCAAGTCCCTGGGCAACATGTACACGCTGGAAGATCTGGCGAAGCTGGGTCATAAAGCGGAAGCCGTACGCTACGTGCTGGCCGGCGGCTACTACCGGCGGCCGCTGAATTTCACTCTTTCCTCCCTGGAGGATGCAAAAGCCGCCCTGAACCGCATGGCCAAATTCGACGCACAACTCCGGACCGCCGCGGGAACGGACACCGTCCCTTCCTATGACGAGTTCCGCACGCTGCGTTCCGAACCTGGGATTTTCCAGCCTGCCTGGGACAGCCTGAACGACGACCTGAACACTCCGGAAGCCCTGGGTCACGTTTTCACCGCCATAAAAAAGGCGGACGTTTCCTCCCTGTCTCCGGAAGAAGCGCTTCATATGCGGCACGCGTTCCATTTCATCCTGAATGCCTTCGGCATCATCCTGCCGGAAGAGGAGAAGGAAGAAGCACCGGAGGAAGTGCGCACGCTGGCGGAACAGCGCTGGCAGGCCAAGCAGAACAGGGACTGGGCGGAAGCCGACCGTCTCCGGGCGGAAGTGACGGCCCGGGGCTGGACCATCAAGGACCGGAAGGACGGCTACGACATCGTCAGGAACTAAGACGGGATATTCCTGACAATTCTTTAAGCACCAATCATGAATCCGGGTAATACTTTTCCAGTATTGCCCGGATCTTTTTCGATCAGGACAAAAAGAAGCTGACCTGCACCCTTCCTTTCGTATTCATTACTTAATTGATTACTTCAATTAAAACACTTTAAACGGGTTTTCAGGCTCATAACCAAAAAACAAAACCGTTCTTTTTCGGAAAGGTTCTCTTTTTCTTAAATATTAAAATCACTTTCCATCAACGAATTTGTAATCCGGAGTCAACGACAATTTTTGATGCAAAGCGCTTTAAAAAAGTTGGAAAAAGCAAAATAAAAAACTCGTGAAACAGGAAGGGATTATGGGGATGAATATTCAATAACATTATCATCAATGTTTTATATGTTTTTTAAATTAAGTTGAAATCTTTTCCGGATTACAAATTCGCTTTGATCCGGCCATGCGCAAAAGCTTGGTGACTATATTTTTCTCCAGCGTCATGGTGGCTGCAACATTCCTGGCTTCCAACGCCGATGCCTCCACCCTACTTTATGGTCTGGATTTCAATGATTTAAATGAACAAAATTTAACCAATCTGGGGAGCGGAACAACCGCCATAGGCAGAACAAACGGATACATCAACTGGAGTGGAGACGATCTTCCCCTTGCCGATGGAGGCTATGCCCACCGGGTCAACGGCGGAACATTCAATATCAGCAGCAGCAGCGGCATTGACGGCATCAACCTTTCCACCGGGTTCAGCGTCGGTCTCCATCTGAAAAACGGCAACAATCCCGTCTGGCAGAATGCCCTTTCCATCACATTCGGCACCACAACCATCAGGGTGGAAATGACTTCTTCCAACCAGTGGGTGATTTACAACGGGGCCGACATAGGTATTCCGCAAGGAACTCTTCTCTTCCAGACAGACCCCGGCAACTGGGATTACCTGGGTCTGACCTTCCAAGGCGACAAAATGAATGTGTACAAAAACGGCCAGTTGACTAATTCCATCACGACCGGTCTTTCAGATTCCACCCTCGTTACCGGCATCAGAGGCGGAGGCGAACATGCCGCTACTAATTCCCAGGTCTATATAGACAACGTGGCCGTTTATGACGGCGTGCTCAATGGCAACGATTTCGCCTACCTGAGCCAGCATGCCATGCCTGCCGAGCTGGTTCCGGAACCGGCCTCCGCTTCCCTGAGCCTGCTGGGGCTGGCTTCCCTGCTTATGCGCAGGAGGAGAAAATAGATTCCCGTCTTTGAAAATTTCAACGCCGTTTTCTCCCACGGGAAAACGGCTTTTTCTTTTCCGTCAATAAAGCACTCCCTGACGAATATTCCGGGATGACTGAAATATCAGTGCCCTTTCCAGAGCTCAGGAATATTTGTGGTTGATCATGCCCGCAAGGGCCTACAGAATGCGCCGAGCTTTTTCCGCCCCTTTTTCATGCCGCGCCGCCAAAAAACTCTTGGGCACATTGCCGCCCTGCTGACTATCCTGATCTGGGGCACAACCTTCGTCTCCACCAAAGTGCTGCTGCAGGACTTCACACCCGTTACAGTGCTCTTCACGCGCTTTGTTATCGGCTATGCCTTTCTCTGGTGCCTGAAACCTCGCTGGATGCCTTTCTCCGGCTGGAAAAAGGAATTCCTGTTTGCCGGGGCCGGCTTAACGGGAGTCACCCTGTATTTCCTGCTGGAAAACATCGCCCTGACGTACACGCTGGCTTCCAACGTGGGAATCATCGTGGCCGTGGTGCCGTTCTTCACAGCCCTCCTGGCCCACTTCCTGATCAAGGGGGAACGGTTCACGCCGCGATTCTTCCTAGGCTTTGTCGCCGCGTTTTCAGGCATTTTCCTCATCATGGCGAATGGGGCTTTCGTTCTGGAATTGAATCCGGCAGGCGACCTGCTGGCCCTGGGAGCAGCCTTTGTCTGGGCGGTTTATTCCATCCTGATGAAGAAAATCGGTGTCAACACGTCCAACATGGTAACCTGCACGCGCCGCATTTTCTTCTACGGCATCGTGATGATGGTGCCGGCTCTGTTCCTGCTGCCGGTGAACTTTGACTGGGATCTGTTCATCCGGCCCGTCAACGCCGCGAACCTGCTGTATCTGGGCTTCTTTGCCTCCGCCCTGTGCTTCCTGGCCTGGAGCCGGGTGGTGGAAGTGCTGGGAGCCGTCAAATCCAGCGTTTACATTTACATGGTCCCTGTCGTGGCCGTGATAGCTTCCGCTCTCATCCTGGGGGAAACCCTGACATGGATTTCCATAACGGGGATTCTTCTGACCCTTTGCGGCGTCATGATTTCCGAATACAGGAAAAAAGGCTGAATACAGCAAATCAGTAAGGCCCTTTCGAGAAAGACCGCTGAATTCATTTACATATTGATATATAGAAGAGAACAGCAGGGATTTTCTTTCCCCGGATTCTAAATCTGGAATCAACATTAAATGATGAGAAAAAGGAAATTCTGTAGGATAAACAGGAAGATAAGAAAAAATACCATGCAACTTCCTGTCCATGGTTAACGTCGGCGACTCTACTAGTCCGTCTGACGGAGTTACTCTGGTGACTGGCGGTTCTCCGAATAACATGACGTCTGTAGCAGGCGGCATTCACTCCACCCTGGCGACATGCACCGGAGATTTGACCTTTTCCTTTGATCTCAAGCTTACTTCCGCAGGAAACAACAACAAAAATCATGCCTTCAGTTTCTTCCTGATGAATGGGGGCGAAACCCTGCAATCTCTTACTTACAACAGTAAAACGGGAGACAATCTGCTTTCTGTTTCTAGTTCCATTTATGTTCAAATGACATTTACGGCGGAAGAGGTATCAGCAATGAGAGATGCCGGAATCGACCAGGACCTGGTATTTCTGGCTTCCACCGATAGCGTTACCGGCAGCAACCAGGGTGTGCTGATGAGCAACTTCCAATTGTCCGGAGAAGGCCTGGCTGTCCCGGAACCGGCCACCGCTTCCTCAGGTCTGGCCGGAATGGCTTTTCTGCTGATGCGCCGCCGCAAAAAATAAATTCATCTTATAAAAGCCTTTGTGAAAATCCGCTCCAGGCTTGGAGCGGATTTTCCATTCCCGGGGATTTCTCCACAGGAATCCGTGTTTGATAAAAACTGCCTCAGACGGTTTCCGCCTCAATGCGGGCTTCCGTCTCCTCAATTTCTTCGGAAAGTTCCGCCCATTGGGAGAAACAGGCTTCCAGCTGGCGGTCCGCCTGCTGGAAACGCATGGTCAATTCCATCACCGCATCCGTGTCCGCCGCTGTTTCCGGCTGTTCCAGACGGGTCGTAATGTCCGTTTTTTCCGTTTCAAGACGGCTTATTTCCGCTTCCAGGCCTTCCAGTTTTTCCTGGAGGGGACGAAGCAGGCGCGTCTTTTTCTGGCGGATTTCCGCCTCCATGCGCCTGCGTGCCTTCCGATCCCCTCCGCCGCCCTGCTCCGTTCCTCCGGCGGCGGCAGAACGCGCTGCAGCGCCCAGGGCCTGGTCGCGCTCCACCTTTTCCAAATAATCGGATACGTTGCCTATGTACAGGCGCGGCTTTTCCCCCGGCACGAATTCCAGCACCTTGGTAACAATGGGGTCCAGAAAGCTGCGGTTGTGGGAAACGATGCAGTAGGAACCCGGATATTCGGCCAGGGCTTTTTGAAGAACCTGCTGGGACTGAATGTCCAAATGGTTCGTCGGTTCGTCCAGAATCAGGAAATTGGCGGGATGCAGCAGCATGCAGACCAGGGCCACGCGGGAGCGTTCTCCACCGGACAGCACGCCCACGCTTTTATGCACGTCGTCCCCCCGGAACAGGAAACAGCCCAGCAGGTTCCGCACCATGGGGGCGGATTCCCGCGTTGCGGCCGCTTCCACGCATTCCAGCACCGTCTTGTCCGGGTTCAGATCGTCGGCGTGGGTCTGGGAAAAGAAGGCGATCCGGGTGTGGTGGCCCATCGTGACGCGGCCCGCAGTCGGTTCCTCTCCGCCGGAGACAAGGCGGGAAAAGGTGGACTTGCCCGCTCCGTTCACGCCCACGATGGCAATCCGGTCGCCCTTGACGATTTCAAAGTCGAAGTTGTCCAGAATGGAAATGGGGCCGTAATTTTTGGAAACCTTTTCCAGCTTGACGACGGAATGACCTCCCGCCGGGGGAGTGGGGAAGTGAAAGTCCATCACGGCATCGTCTTCCTCCACCTCAATCAGTTCCACTTTTTCCAACTGCTTGATGCGGGACTGCACCAGAGAAGCCTTCGTGGCCTTGTAGCGGAAGCGGTCGATGAATTCCTTCGTTTTGGCTATTTCCCGGTCCTGGGCCTTTTTCTGGCGCAGAAGGATTTCCTTCCTCAGCTCGCTTTCCTTCAGGAAGTAGGAAAAGTTCCCCGCATATTCCTCCGCACGGCCATGATAAAAGGCGATGGTCCGGGAAACCAGGGAATCCAGCAGGGCCACGTCATGGGAGATGATTACGATGGCTCCGCGGTAGGTGCGCAGGTATTGTTCCATCCATCGCTGGGACTGGATATCCAAATGGTTGGTGGGTTCGTCCAGCAGCAGCACTTCCGGCTCCCGGAGAAGAAGCTTCGCCAGCGCGATGCGCATTTGCCAGCCGCCGGAGAATTCCCCGCAGTCCCGGTCGAAATCCCGGTCCTTGAATCCGAGGCCGCGTAGAATGGATTCCGTCCGCGGCCGGAGACGGGCGGTGTCATGGGCGTGCAGCACGAGTTCCAGCTCCCCGATTTCATTGAGCACCTCGGAATAGGCGGCTGAACGGGGGTCCAGCCCGGCCATGTCCTGCGTCAGCGCATCAATACGCTGCTGAATGTCCATCAGGTCCGCAAAAGCCGACATGGCTTCGTCAACCAGTTTGCGCCCCCGGACGTGAATGCCCTCCTGCGGCAAATAACCCACCTGGCAGTGTTTGGAATGAATGATGGAACCGGAGTCCGGCTCATTGAGGCCGGCAATGCATTTCATCAGCGTGGACTTGCCCGCGCCGTTATGCCCCGCCAGGGCAATGCGCTCCCCGTCCTCAATCGTGAAGGAGAGATCGTTGAACAACACGCGCGCGCCATATTGCACGCGCAGATTTTGAACGGCCAGAACCATGTGCCGGAATCAATCATCGGGACAGGCGGCGCGGAAAACGTTCCAAGAACGTTTTCCGCGCCGCCTCCACCGTTTTTCCTTTTAATCCTTATTTGCCGAGGACCTTGTTCCACGCGGCGATGCGGTCGGCCTGCTCCGTGAACAGGTCGGCGGTGTCGTCTTCAATCGTGATGCGGGAAATAGTATCCCCCTGCTTGATGGAGTCCACCACGTCCTGGCCTTCCGTCACTTTGCCGAAGACGGTGTGCTTGCCGTTCAGCCAGTCGGTAGGCACATGAGTGATGAAGAACTGGGAGCCGTTGGTACCGGGACCCGCATTCGCCATGGAAAGTACGCCGGGGCCGTCATGCTTGAGGTCCGGGCGGCATTCGTCTTCAAAACGGTAGCCGGGACCTCCCATGCCCGTTCCGGTGGGATCGCCGCCCTGGATCATGAAATCCGGAATCACGCGATGGAATTTGAGGCCGTCGTAAAAGCCGCGGGAAGCCAGGTTCAGGAAGGAAGCCGCCGTCACGGGTGTCTTGGAAGCGAACACCGTCAGCTTGATGTCTCCCTTGGAAGTATGGATGGTAATATTCTTGTCGGTTGCCATGCACACATGTTAAACGCATGGAAAGGCATGGTAAAGGCTGTATTGCGTGCAAATAGAGGGCCTGTTTCTTATTGGTCCCTCGCAATTCCTTTTCACTTTCCCACGCTGGTGCGCAGGGATTTGTCTCGCGTTTACGCGCCTCTTTATGGTGCCGCCTCCGGTCCATGTTGCGGAAGATCATTTGCCGCATTTCATGGATGAAAAAAGAAATGGCGCAGGGACTGCGGCGGTCCCATCCTCACTCCGGAGAATACGTTAGTTCATCCGTCGGGAATGCCCGATTCCGAACGCAGCGTCCCGGAAATCCCCAAGGTTCCCGGCTTTCCTCCCTTCCTGCCCCCCCCTTGTTTCAACCGTTCCATCATTAAAAGGAACCTGCCAGGTACTTCCGGAAAGAATTCTTTTTCATTTTTCATCTTCCTTTTCAGGAGGGTAACATACCCGCAATTTCCCCGGAACAGGCCGTTCCGGCCTGTCATGATAGCCGGCGATGACAGGAGGCATGATTGATTTTCCCTGTAAAAGGGATGAATTTGCATTATATGAGCGAAGAAATGGTAGAAGAATTCGTTACGGTTGAATCTATCTTTGTGCGCGGACGCAACTGCCTGGCGCTTAGGGCGAAGTTCTCACCCCTGTTTACGGACTACTATCTTCATCTCATGCAGTACGGCCTGCGCAATGAAGAGATTTACGACAGCCTGCTGAAAGAGCTGATGGCCTATTTTACGCTGTACATGGTTGCCCGCCCGTGGGCGGAACAGCATGCGTGGACGGTCAATTTGAATACTCCGGTCGTGGCCAACCTGTTTGTTTCCGGTTCATCCCTGACGGAATCCGTCGTGGGCCGGGTCTTCACGCAGGACGTGAAAGAACCGGAAGAGAATACGCTGTATTCCACCATGCTCTGCAAGGGTCAGGAGCCGCGTTATTCCGTCGTTCCCATTCCCGGTGCATCCCCTGCCCAGTGGGTGGAGGAATTTTACAAGCAGAGCGAACAGAGAACGGCGCGCTGCATCGAGCTGCCGGACGAATGCTATACGATGGTGACGGCCCAGCCGGACGCCGACGAGGAATGGCTCAATTCCCTCAACCAGGAAAAGATGGCCCACCTGGAAGAAAACGAAAATACGCGCGTGCTGGAAACCCGCCGCTTCCGTTTTTACTGCGGCTGTACCCTGGACCGCATACTCCCAACGCTCAAGGCGCTCCAGGAGAAGGAGAAAGATTTGTTCCAGGGGGAAAATGAACTGGAAATCACCTGCCCCAGATGCGCCGCCATCTACCGCGTGACGAGAGAAAATCTGGAAGATTGAGACATACACGATTTCTTTCTGACAATTAGCCTTTTCGGCAGCGAAATTCGTGCTTAAACTTTCCTCGTGCCGACTTGTCCGAAGTGTTTACATAATTTCCACCGCGGGGCGGAATCATTGTGCCCTCACTGCGGCTTTTCCCTGGAAAATCTGGACAAGAAATACGGCAGGGATTCCATCCCCTACCGCCGCGTGTGCGACAACGCGGGAGCGCTCCGTCAGCAGGACCGCGTGAAGCTGAACGCCCTGCTGGAAAAACTGGAACGCCGCATTCCCCCCGTTCTTCTTTCCGTCTATTTTCCCAATATTCTGGAGCCCTTTTCCCTGATTCCGCACAGCTTCTGGATGATGAACCACCTGACGGTGGATGAAGCCGGGTTCCCCAACCACCAGGGCCCCCTCGATCCTCAGTGGCTCCTGGTTCTGGTGCTGGATGTGCGGACGGATACGGCGTGCTTCATGTGGGGTTATGAACTGGACCCCTATGTGGAACCGGACCTGATCAACAAGTCCATCATGAAAGCCCGCATTCCCCTCCGGGAAAGCATGCTGCTGCACGCCGCGGGCTCCATCATGAAGGACGCCGTCCATCTGGTGGCCCGGAAGGCGCGTTCCAAAGTCAGGCATCCCATGAGGTACGGCCTTACGCCGCCACCTCCGCCGGAAAGGAAAGGAGGCGGTGCGGCATGAAAAAGCTCCTGCCTGCGGCCCTGTTCCTCATGGCGGTCCTGACGGCCCCCGCCCAGGAACTTCCCCTCCTGAAATGGTCTTCCAAAGACCAGCAGTCCCTGATGAAGGGGACATGGTGGGAAACCCACGCCCCCGTCCTTCCCCCCGTGGAGGCAGCCGTTTCCCCGGTTCCCTCCGCTCCGGAAACGCCTGCGGACGCGGATTCCCCCGCCGTGGACCCCATTCCGGAAGATTTCACGGATGTGAACGAATATTTCCTGCCGGAGTATATCCGGACCACGACAGGGCTGATAGATCCGCAAAAGCTGCTTGGAGAAGTGGAGAGGAACGACGTCATTGAACTTATCCGGCTCATCAAGGACCGCTACAACGTCAATCTGTTTGTCAGCATCTTCGCCGCCGGGCAGAAGGTCCCCCCCTCCGTCAACGCCCCCACCATCGCGCGCCAGATTTTCAAGGACAAGGAGCGCAACCTGCTGCTGCATTTCCATATGGGGGATATCAAAAGCGCCCAGATAGCCCTGGATCCCGACCTCAGCTCCCATCTGGGGGATACCGGACGGCGCGATTTGCTCTACCAGGTGAAGCAGGACGCATCCCGCTTCACCCATCCGCAGGACGAACTGGTCACAGCCATGATTTCCCTGGCCCGGAGAACGGAAGCCAACATGGCCGCCGTTCCCAAGCCCGCACTGCCCGCCCTGGAAGCGGACAATCCCGACAGCATCCCGGAAGCCAATATCACCATCCTGGAGACGGAGGAAGCCCCGGAATCCCACCTGCACATCCTGATGAAGGCCTGGATGTCTTTCGCCCTGGCGAATGTTGCGGGCATCATCCTGCATGTCTCCGCACTGGTTTCCCTGGTGGTTCTCTGGCTGGTCTGGAAAAACAAGCGGGTGGTGCGCCTGCTTCCGTCGGAACCGGATAAAAGGCTCGGTGCGCCGCACGGGGCCTCCCAGAGCCGCCCCGTCAATTACTGCATGCAGGAAGGCCGCCATCCCGACTCCATCGGCCGCAGGCAGATGCGGCAGCACATGCGCGACGTATCATGACGGCTGTCCCTCCATCCCCTGAAATCCGCGCCATTCTGAACAATGCCGGAGAACTGGAACTTGCCGCGGTCCATGCTCCGGACGGGGCCGTCATCCGCGTGGACCTTAATGCAGAGTCTCCCCGCATGCTGTGCACGCAAGGGCAGTACCTGGCTCCCATCCAGGCGCCTCCGGGGACGCGCATACGCTACCGTCTTTTTATCGGCAAAAAGGGTCTTGGGGAACCGGAAACCTTCGTCATGCCGGGCATTCCCGACGTTCCGCCCATTCCCTCCACGCTGATTCCGTGCACCCAGAACAGGGATTTCCTGATCTATGACTGGGCCGCGCGGCATGAAGCGGTCTGCCGCCTGGTGCGGAAGACGCAGCCGGAATTGCTCTTCATCGGAGATTCCATCACCCATTTCTGGGGAGGAAATCCCGTGGACGAGCCGCACCGCGATATCCTTCAAAAGTCCCCGGAAACCTGGGCCGCATGCACGGAAGGCATGAGGGCCACCAATCTGGGCTTTGGCTACGACCGCGTGGAAAACGCCCTGTGGAGGCTCCGCCACGGCGAGCTGGACGGCGCTGCCTCAAATGCCGTATGCGTGGTGCTGATCGGTACGAACAATCTTGCGGAAAACACGGATGAAGAGATTCTGCTGGGCATCCGCGCCGTATGCGGGGAAATCAGGAACAGGCTCACCGGAGCTTTCATCATTCTCCAGGGTTTTTATCCGCGCAACAGCGTCCGGGAGGGAACGACGGAGCGCATTGCCGCCATCAATCTTCGGCTGAAGGCCCTGGCCTCGGAACAAGGCTTTGTTTATACGGAACCGGGGCGGCTGATGACGGATGAATCCGGCCGCGTTCCGGAGGAACTTTCCGCCGACGGGCTGCATCCATCCGCTCCAGGTTATGAACGGATAGCCTCCGTTCTCGCCCCTGTCATCCGCCGGGCGGCGGAAGAAAGAAAAAATGACGCGGCCAAGAAACCTTTCCTCCCCTCCGGGGTTTCTGTAATAGAACCCCCAATGGAACAATCACGATGAACGAACAGGACGATACAAAACTCTGGCAACTGCTGGGCCATGCCTCCCAGGCGGCTCCGGGGGATGATTTTGCCCGCAAGGTCATGATGCGTATTGCCGAAGAGGAACGCACCCAGCCCGTTCCCGTGGAATCCATCCGCAGCTTCAAGTGGAATTCCTTCCGCATCTGGGCCTCCTCCGCGGCGGCGCTGATAGCCGGGGTCATCGGCATTTCCGTACTGATGGAGCCTGCGGCGCCGGAAGTTCCCTTCATATCCGTCGCTTCCCTGGACATCGACGATGTACTTGTGGAAGAAGCCGGGCTGGCTTTGGGCCAGGAAAACCTGGTGGACGCCATTTGCACGCTGTCTTCCACGGAAACGGGCATTATTTCTTCCGACAGTATTCAGGACCTGCTTTTGTAGCCCTTGAAAAGGAAACACGGAAGAGCCGCGCACCCGGTCCGGCTTCCCTGCAGTCTTTTCCAAAAAGCAGTATAGGTTTTTTATCCGCCGTCCGATGCCTGCCCAGCCCATCCATTCCCCGGCTTTCATTCGTCCGGCCGTGCCTGCGGATTTTGCCGCCTGGATGGAAATGGCCGCGGACGTCCGGGACGATTTCCCCGGCATGACTTCCGCCGACCACCGCGACGCCATGGAACGGTGCATTGCCAGAAATACGGCCCTTTGCGCCTGCGTGGAAGAGGAGTTTGCGGGAGGAACGGCGTTCTCCCCGAAGTACGGCGGGATCGGTTTTCTGGCCGTCCGTCCGGAATACAGAAGGCGCGGCATCGGAAGCCTGCTGATACGGGAGGCTCTTTCCTGCATGCCGCAGGACCGCGGAGTGTTTGTCCACGTTTACCCGGGCGTTTCCGCAGCCCGTTTCCTGTACCTTTCCCTGGGCTTCCGAGAGGATGAATTCATCCGGCAGGAGGACCAAATTTACCAGACTCTGGTTCTCTCTCCCGAACGGTTGAAGGGAATAGTACGCCAACGCCGGAATTTTTCCGCTGCCGGCGGTTGCCTTTGACGGACGCTTCCGCATAGGTTAAAAAGAAGATATTCCATGCAGGACTTTCTTTCCACCGTCATTCTTTTGTTTATCGTCATTGATCCCGTGGGATTGGCGCCGATGATCCAGGGAATGCTGAAAAAATACACGCCGGAGAAGCAAAAGGCCATTCTGAAAAGGGAACTGGTTTTTGCTCTGGGCCTGCTGCTACTGTTCTTTTTCTCCGGGAAATTCCTGCTGAACCTGCTCGGCCTGGAACCGGCCACCCTGAATATTTCCGGCGGAATCCTGCTGTTCCTCGTGGCTCTGGGAATGGTATTCCCCGCCAAGGATATGCTCACGTCTGCGGCCCATGCGTCCGGACAGGACGAACCTTTCATCGTTCCCATCGCCATGCCGCTGATGGCAGGCCCCTCCTCACTGGCCATCATCATGCTGCATGCCTCCCAGAGTCCGGACAGCATTTCCCAGATGACTTACGCCGCCGCCATCGTCACGGCATGGCTGCTTTCCGGACTGGTCCTTTTCATCGCCCATAAATTCCTCCGCCTGCTGGGGGAAAAGGGAACGATCGCCCTGGAACGGATGATGGGCATGGTGCTCATCATGATTTCCGTCCAGATGTTCATGAATGGCCTGGCGGGATACGGCGTCAAATAGAACAGGAATTCGACCATGCTCTGGCTCCTTCACGGCAATCTGGGATCTCCGGCGGACTGGAAGCCCGTCATGGACGCGCTGCGTTCCAACGGAATCGAATCCCGCGCCCTGAACCTCTGGAAATACCTGGAATGCTGCCCTAAAAGCCTTCCCGAAATGGGCCGCGTGCTTTGCTCTGAAATCGCCGCGCAGGACAAGCACCCCCATATCTGCGGCTATTCCCTGGGAGGAAGGCTGGCCATGCACGCGGTTCTGGCGCATCCCCCCCTCTGGAAGGGAGCCGCGTTCGTCAGCGCCAATCCCGGCCTGGAGAATGAAGCGGAACAGGCTGCCCGCCGCGTCGCGGATGCGGAATGGGCCGTCAAATGCCTCTCCGCCCCGTGGGAGGATTTTTTAAGGGAATGGGATGCCCAGGGAGTCTTCCGGGGAGAGGAAGGGCGCGACCGTTCCCTGCTGAAACCGTGGCGCAGGTCCATTTCCCGCGCGTTCATCGACTGGTCCGTGGGAGCACAGGCGGACCTGGCCCCTTCTCTGAAGCAATCGCCCGTCCCCCAGTTGTGGATAGCCGGGGAACGGGACTCCAAATTCACCGCCCTTGCCCGCCGGGCAGCCGGAAACAAGGCGGCAATCATCCCTCATGCCGGCCACCGGATTCCCCTGGAAGCTCCGGAAAAGCTGGCGGAATGCCTGCAACAATTAATCACTGCAACTTATGAATGATTCAGGAATCCCGGACGCGGAAGACTTGAGAAAACTGGTGGAGGAAATAGCCCAGACCCACATCCCGTTCGGCATGTACGGTCCGGCCAAATACCCGCCCAAGGGGTGCCCCCTGATGGATGTGCCCCAGGAATATCTGGCATGGTTCCAGGCCAAAGGGTTTCCCAAGGGCAAACTGGGACGCCTGATGGAGCAATGCCTGCTCCTGAAAGGGAACGGGCTGGACAACCTTTTCGACCCTTTCCGGAAGGCCAACGGCGGCAGGACAAAGAAGAACGCCCGCCGCCGCGTGTGGGATTTTGAGAATGAATGATGCTGCACGGATTGCGGGACAGGCCTGATTTTCCAGCTTGTCTCTGCCGCAGCAAACTGCATCCAGTATATAAAAACTATTCTCCACGTCGGAAATCTCCGACAGCCTGCTTCCGGAGATGGCAATACGGTTTTTCTCCGCATGGCGGGAAGCACCTTGCCAGCGCCAGGGACGGCCTCACACTTGCAATATTTCAAATGGCCTCATTCAGCAGGCATGAGCCGCCTCTTGTTTTTCCAATTTTCTTATCGGCGGCACTTAGAAAAAGCTGTCCATTGGTCTCAGAAATGACGGGAGCGGCGGCAATCCGCATCATGCAGGGTTCTCCGCCGTCATGATGCTCTGCCGGCAAAAACAATACGGCCCCGTCTTCCGGCAATCATTCAACCGGAAAACGGGGCCGTGAAAATAGGGGTTTTTACAATTTTTTGGTATTCAGTTTTTTGTCCACCAGCATGCCGTCCTTGAGTTTTAAATCAAATTTGACATCTCTTCTGGCCTTGAATTTCAACACAAAGAGTTCCTTGGTTCCTTCCACCGGCTCCTTGTCGCCGATGTTGACAAAGGTGGGATACAAGGCCTTGTCTCCACTCGTATGGAGCCTGTCGTTCGTCAGGTTTTCCATCTTATTCATGTCCTTGACCTCCACACCCACGAATTCATAATCCTTGGGATCATACGGGAGGGCAAAGCTCAAGGCATTCACCAGACTAAGCTTTTGGCCCTTGACGGTAACCTTGGCGATGTCTCCCTTGGCGTATCTCTTTTTGTCCGCACTGATCAGAAGTTTTCCGCCCAGTTCCTCTTTCTTTTTCTCGGTTGCGTCCTTCTTCTCTTCGGCATCCCCCTTATCCTGGCCGGCATCCTCCTGCGGCTGGTCGGAGTCATCTTCCAGCTGGGTGGCCACGACGGAGATGTCATAAGCGTCAATAAGGCCGTTCCTGTTGATGTCCCCATTGCTGATATAGCCCTCGAAGTCGGAATCCCCTTTCCTCAATCCCGTGTAGTTGATGTAGGAGGTAAGGTCGTTCCTGTCGATCTTGCCGTCATTGTTGATATCGCCCGGAAGGTAGCTTTCCGTTCCCGGTACCTTGAAGACGTAGATTTCCCGTCCTGAACCGTATCCTCCCACGCCTTCGGTTATATTCAGCTTAATGTAGCGGGCGGTGGGAGCGTCCTTGAACCCGAAGATTTTCACTTCGTTGTTCTTGTCCCACTGGAAGGTTCCGGCCTTCGTCCAGTTTTCCTTGTCCATGCTGTAGAAGACGGTACCTTTCAGAAGGGTGCCGTTCCCGGCGTCTTCACGGGGGACGTAATGGAATTTTTCAATCTTGTTGATCGTTTTCAGATCCATGACCAGATCAAACGGGAGGGCATTCGCACCATATTTCGTGTGCCAGGCATCCTTTTCCTTGAAGTCAAACAGCTTGGTCAGGGAATTGCCCTGGTTTTCCGCAGTCGTTTCACCGACAATTCCCTCAATGGCAAATTCAAGCGGATTAGCCTGCGTTTTGGCATTAAAGGCCGTCCAGTCCGAATGGCCGTCGCGGTTGACGGCGCGCAGTTTGAAGGAGTAGGGGGTTTCGGCTTCCAGGTCCTCGAACAGGAATTCCGTTCCCTTGATGGTGGTGTACAGCATGCCGCCGAACTCAATTTCATAGTAGTCCGCATTGGCTGCTGCATTCCAAGTGGGTTTCAGCGTGTAGGCCGTCGTGTTTTCTTCCGTGACCCCGGCATTCGCAGGAGCGGAAAGAGGACCGGATGAAAGACGGTATTTTTCGGCAGGCTGGAACTGGAAGCCTTCCACGGAAAGCACCACGGGATTTGCCGTGACGTCCGTCGCGGTCAGTTTCACCAAAAGCTGCGGGTTCTTGGAAATCACCTTCTTTTCAAAGTCGCTTCCCTTCGTGGCGAATTTGTTCAGGTTGGGAGCGGCGTCGTAGAAATAAACGTTTTCCCCGGACAGGAAGTCGTCTTTGGACGCCGCTTCCGCCAGTTCCAGATTATCCTTGCCAATCCGGGCGGAAACCTTGTCCGGCTTCCGTGTCACGTTGATACGGAATTCCGTCGACTTTTTCTTGTCGAATCCGTTGAAGTCGCCAACCGACGGATGAACGGTGACGGTGACGTTATTACTGCCGTCAAGGGCCGATTCAATCCGGGTTTTGACGCCCCTGCCCTGACGGTATTCCTCCGTTACGCCGTCGTCGTCGTACGTGGTGAAGGAAGTGCGGCCATGGGGGTAAATTTCATATATCCTGTGGTTCGGATTTATTTCCGACACGTTGTTGTTCGGGCCCGTCATGGGAATGATAGCCCCGTTTTTCACGAAGACGGGCAATTTCCAGACGGGGGCGTCAAAACAGTTGTAGATTTTACCCCCTTCGTACAGGTCGCCCGTGAAGTAGTCGATCCACTGGCCTTCCGGCAGGTAAATGCCGTGGCGCACGTCGTTGCCCTCCTTGTCCGCGTTCGTATCCTGATAGACGGGAGCCACCAGGAAATAGGGGCCGAAGAGGAACTGGTATTGCGTTGCCTTGCCCAAGGTATAGGGATTGGGATATTCCAGGAACATGGCCCGGACCATGGGCATTCCGCTGACGGATTCTTCCGCAATGCTGTAGGCGTAAGGCATCAGTTCCGATTTGAGCTTCAGATACCACCGGTTGATGGAGGTGGCGGGTTCCCCGAATACATGGGGATATTTTTCATTGGCTCCCCATCCGTCCATGTTGAGTTCCATGGGGGTGAAGGTTTTCCATTGGAAATCGCGGATGTTGACCGCGGGATTTTTCCCGCCGAAGATGCCGTCCATGTCCGAACAGATGTTCGGCTGGCCGGAGAGGCCGGAGCCGATGTAGGTAGGAATATGGAAACGGATGTATTCCCACGCTCCGCCCGTCTGGTCGCCCGTCCAGATGCCGGCATAACGCTGGGTCCCGGCCCAGCCGTCCAGGGAGATGATGAACGGGCGGCTGTTGTTCCCGTAATAGGTCATGATCTGGGCAACATCCGTAATGCCGTTCAGGCCGAAGGAATAGCCGGCTCCGACCCAGGCGACGTCCGTTTTCAATACGCGCACCCCGGCATCCCTGACTTCCTTGACGATGTCACGCTGCAAAAGGGCGCTTATCTCCGGTTTGGGGTGCAGGTCCGACTGGGTCCACAAGCCTATTTCCACCCCGTTTTTCAGAGCGTAGTCTGCCAGGCTTTTCAAGTTTGCAATGTTCCCGTCCAGAGTATCCGTCTGTCCGTACCCGGCGCCGTAGCCGTCGTTCGGGAGGAGCCAGCCCAGCGGCATGTCATGGGCCTTGTAACGGTCGATCACGGCGCGGGCGGAAAACTGGTAGTTGTCCAGCTCTCCGTTCAGGGATTCCCTGATTCCCCCGTTGTCCTTCTGGCTTTCCTTGTATCTCTTGCCGTCTTCAAACAGGATGCCTTTTTCATCTTCCTTCCAGTAGTCCCTGTTGTAGGCATTCAGATGACCCTGGTAGAAGGCGAATTTGGGCAGCAGCACGGGATTTCCCGTCAATTGGTAAAACTTTCTCAGCAGGTTGACCGCTCCGTCGTCAACCATGAAGAAGACATCCAGATAGTTTTCATCATGGCTGAGATTGACGGTGCCTTTTTCTTTGGCGCCAAAGTCATACTGCCCCTTCTTGAACGTATGCCACAGAAGGCCGTAGCCGTTCGTGGACCAGTAGAAGGGAGTGGGGGAGGCTACGCCTCCGTCCGTCCAACTGTTCTGGTTTTCAATGGAAATTACTTTTCCCTTGTGCGAGAAGCGGCCGTTCTGCACGCCTCCTCCGTAGAAGTATTCCTCCGGCCCCGTTTTCAGGGACAGGGTGGTTTTGCCTTTTTCAAAGAGGACGGGAGCCGCCTGCTCAACAGCCACGGCTTCGGTTTTCAAGTCAACGATTTTGATGAGGGAAGTCTTCTTGTCAATTTCCACCCTGATTTTTCCCGTGGTGATCGTGACCGTATCCCCTTCGGTGCCGACATCCAGTCTGGAAACGGGCTTCCTGGGCTGGTCGACCAGTATTTTAGCTTCGGGCTCCGCCTTCGGATCCCGGATAATTCCTCCCGAATCGTCGCGGAAAAGGCGGAAGATGTTGTCCCCGTAAAAGTCGAAGGTCATCCGGTGGTCTTTCCCGAGCAGCACCTCGACTGCTGAAGGATTGATTTTCCTGGCATTCTCCACCATCGGGGACTGCGACCCTTCCTGCGGACCGCTCTGGGCGGAAAAGGCAAAGCCGGAGAAGAAGAGAGATAGGCCGCAGGTCAGTAACACCGTTTTCCTCAGCATGCCGCTGTCAGTTGATTTTCCCATTATCATATCATTTTTATCACGTCAGCCGGAACACCGTCTCAAAATGAACTCAAATAATCAATCCAAAGGTGAATGGCATCCCCTTTTTTTCCACCATGCGGTTTCCTGTACAGGCTGTGCCCGCGACATCGCATGTGTATTGAATCATACAAAAAAGAGTCAGGTGCTCCGGCATTTTCCAGTTGCCAGATATACCGGCGGTTTCCTGCGCTTTTTTCATACTTTCCCCTGCCTGCATTCCGTCCGGCCAAATCCGCTTTTGAATTATTTCACAACGCCCTTCCTGGTCAATGTAATAGAAAATCCGGACATTATATTGAAGAGCGCCGCAAAATGCGGCATGCCGCCGGCTCTTTCACCAAGAACCGACGGCATGCAGGTTATTCCCGAATGTTTCAGGCGGCGCATCCCACGCCCACGATATTTCCCTTTTTGGCGCGGCAGACGAGAAAACGGCCGGAGAGGGAAGGCGGCAAGCCGTCAATGGGAGAACAGTCCCCCGGATCATGGCTGCCTTCATGGGACCAGTCCAGAGCATGACCCGCGGAGTCATATAGAACGTACCGGGCCGTTCCGTCCAGGGAATCAAACCATACGACGCGGGATTCGTCTGGCGGAACCTGATGCTCCTTCCGGAGAAAACGGTCCATGATTTCCAGCAGCCGATCCATGGCGGCATCAAAGGAAGGCTGTTCCGTATCATAATGGATTTGCTCTGTCTGTTCCTCCATGGAATGGCTGTGGACCACGGCGATGTTTTCCACGCCGATGGCGGCGGCAATTTCTCCCAGCTTCCGCTGGTAGGCTTCCGACTGTTCCCTCCGATTTTCATCAATGATCAGGATATATCCCCTGGAGGCGCACAGCCCCGACACGATTTCCGGAAGGTATTCCAGATGCCCGGGGCAGTCACAGAAGACCAGATCGGTATGGTCATTGACGGGGCAGGCGATGCGGGTCCCCGTGATCGTACGGCCCGTGGCCTGTTCAATGCAGAGGGCATCCGGTTCAATCACGCGTCCGGTGTTCTTCCGGAGAAGGCTCTTGATGAGCGTGGATTTTCCACTGTCCATCAGGCCGCATACGGCTATTGTGGCTTTTGATTTCATATGTTTGAATGTGGGGGATGAATCAGCAAAAACCGTTGCGGCGGAGCATTTCCATGCAATGCGGCACGGCTTCGTCCTGGCGCGCCCTGCTGGCGCGTTCCGGAACCAGAGTCACGGCTACTTCATCAATGATTTTTTCAATGGTATCCGCCCCGGAATCAACCGGAGTGGTTACAGGCATGCACCCGAGGGAACGGTAGCGTTTGCCGTCAACTGCAAGGTAAAGGGGGCACAGGGGAAGTTTGTGTTCCAGGGTATATTGCCAGATGTCCAGTTCCGTCCAGTCCAACAGGGTATTGACCCGGTAATGCCCTTTTTCCGGAGAGGAAATATTGACTCCTTCAAAGGGGTGGAATTCCGGATTGTTGTCCGACGGTTCATAAACGCCCTGGGCGTCCCGGTAGGAGAAGTAGCGTTCCTTGGCCCGAGAACCTTCTTCGTCCCGGCGGATTCCCGTGAACAGGAAGTCGATTGCTTCATCACGGATAACCTGCTTGAGGGGTTCCGTCTTGAGGGCAGCCGTCACTTCGAAAACAGGCGTGTTTTCATAGTTCATCCCGGAATTGAGGGCAGCCGTATTGGTCACGGTGAGATCACCGGAACCAATGCCGAATTCCTTGATAATGCTTTTCTTGTAGGCATAAAGCTGCGGAAATTCAAAGGTCGTATCGACGTGAATGACCCTCAGCCGGTCCAGGTTGACGTGCTGCCGGAGCAAATCCAGCAGGACGATGCTGTCTTTGCCGTAGGAGCAGAGGACGGCCGGGCGCTTTGCCTTGGAAAGAGCCGTTTCAATGATTCTGTGCGTTTTTTCTATCCAGTCAGTCATGGTTTGTTATTTCGTAGGGTTAATCCAGAAAAGTTCCTTGAAGCGTTCTTCAAGCAGGAAATCACCGGCCCAGTTTTCCCTGATCCTGGCGATGTCTTCCTCTGTCAAATCGTCGCGCGTCAGTTCGTATTTGCCGTCCACATTGCAGTTGTACGGCTCCACGTTCATGACGGTTTTCATATAGTCGGTCAGGTCTTCAACGCGGACCACCGTGTCAATGCGGGGGCAATGGTCGTAATACCAGGCCTGCCCTTCAAGATGCTGCTCAAATCTGCCGGGATGATTGGCTTCATTCATCCGGACAAGCAGATGCATGGTGTCCAGCAGCTGCCTTTTGCTTTTGCAGGATGAAGTGAAGGGAGAAAACATTCCCCGGTTGATGCACCAGGCATAATTGGCGAGGTTGACAAACCTTTCGACAGGATCGCGGAAAACGACCAGATGAGTGTATTTCCCGAATTTGTCCGCATCGTAGTCCTCATTGTTCAGGCAGTGACTGTAGGCATTGCCGTTCCAAACCCTCGACGGGCTGCCCGCTGCGGGCCTGAATCCCAATTCGTGAAGCACGGTTCCCATTTGCGTACTGCACGCGTTTTTGGGGATCAGGTACATCAATGTTCTGCTCGGTTCGTGAAGAACATATTTCGCACCGGTTACGCTTGCAGCACAATGCCGGGACTGCCACTGCCCCGCCGCCCCCGTTGCAAAATACTCATCGGTAGCCGGGTTGTAGATGAGCAGTTCGACACTTTCGTATCCGGGCCAGAACAGGGCACGGGGGTCTTCTCCGTCCCCTTCCGTAATGATAGCCATGTCGTTCCCTTGTTCGCGGAAAAGCCGGAGCCCCTCTATGCGGCAGTTTCCCTGCCATCGCGAATGAATAACGCGTATGTTTCGTTTTGTTTTTGTATTCATGGTGAATTGATTCCAAGTTTCATATTATTATATTAAGGTGCTGAAACTTAAATTTTTATCCATTTGTTCCGATAGACATCCTGATAATCCGTAATTTTACCTGCAAACCACTCCTTCTGGATAAAGACTTTGTCCTGATCTCCCAAATAAGCTCCCCACCAGGAGAAGGAGGAACAGGAAAGAACGAGTTCCTGCATGGATGTCAATTCCCGAAGGGCGCCCAGCGTTTCATGTTCATCCATCACTATTTCAAAACGCCGGGCCTCAGGAACATTATCCATTAGTTTACGGGCAAGTCCCGGAGAGTCGGAGAAAATGACCAGCTTGCTGATATTGCCGGACAGCCTTGCAAGCGCTTCATTCAGGAAGGGCACATCCGGAGTATGGTAGAGGGAGGTCAGATGGAGGTAATCGCCCATCCTTAAATGGACACCCGCCCTTCCCTCTCGGATGGGAGCGATTAAATTCCCGAAGAGGGAGCGTATTTCGTTTCCATATTCCTCAAAATATTTTTCACTCTGAAAATAACCTTTTATGGCTCCCTTCCGAATCATGCCGGGAATGGCGCGATAGGAAAAACACGGCTCCTTGTAAACAACGGGAAACTCGTATCCCCCTTCAGGACAGCATGAACAGGAGTCCCCCAGCCACGCCCTCAACTTCACGGTTTCTTCCTTCCGTTTCCAAGGGATTCTGCATTCAAGCCCATGGCGGAGGGCGTGAGCGTAAATAGCGGCAATCTGGAAAAGGTGGTTCCCCGTGCGTGTACAATTCGTGAAGAAAGGAGCCACGCAATCATTCCACTTATCCGTGGAAAGGACACGGAAATCGGCGGGGGCCTGTCTGACTTGGGTTCTGTATGCCGGCTTTTTCGCCTCCATGCAAACAGTTCCCAGCAGATCGAAAGGATGTTCATCCCGGTCGGAACGACGTTCCAGCGACTGCAAGTGGGTATGCTCCGACACGCCCGGATCCAGAACCTCCACTTCAAAACCTGCGGATTTCAGTATTTCCGTCAGTAAATCAACCGTCCACAAGGATTTTTGCCTGTAGAATGCCAGGATGGCCCCCACTTCATTGGAAGGGATGAACGTGTCCGGATACTTGTTTTTCATATACCGGCGGAATGCAGGGGTAACGGTCCCCGCCAGAGACAGCACATCCCGGAATGCAAGTCTCAACATGCCGCCGGGCTTCAGGGAGCGAAACGCCTCAAAAAAGAAGCCGCAGACTTTCTCCGAGCTTACCTTGTCAATGACATGTTCCAAATAATAAGCATCTACAGATTCATTTTCCCAAGGCAGAGGGCGGGATATATCATAATTGGGAACATCCAGATTCAGCCAGCCGCTTAAACGCCGATCTCCGCAGCCAAGATGGACATACAATTTGGGCGAATGCGGAAATCCGGCATTGCTCCCATGTTCCTGACGCCATTGTTCCAAGGGCATCATTCCGATACGGAATTGAATTGTGATGGATGACCCCACATATTTTCCATGCTGAGGCAGTAGTTGTTCCATGGGCCAGACGAGCCATTTCAGTATCAGCTCTCCCTGGCTGCCCATACTCCACCACCCATAACAGCCGGAAGATTTGCGGCGGAATACTCCACTGGCATAAAAATGCAGTTCATCCTTCCATTGAGGATGGCAGGCATCCCCCACCACATCCGGCCGTGAGTAGTTGAATTCATGCAGGGCACGCAGAATGGCGGGCGTACACCAGTGCGCCGTCACCATGTCGTTGTCCTTATACGGATAATGAACATTGCTCGTGTAAAGACGGCCGGTTGACTTCATCCGGCCTCCCAGCCTTCCTGCCAGTTCACCCACAATCAGGTCCTCCGCTCCGCAGTCAGGGAAGCCAGCCGACCCAACAAGCTTCTCCACCATGCTCCTTTTCAGAAAATAACCCGCTCCTCCGCTCGGTGAGTTGCGCGTCGATACCATCACGTCTCCAATTAAATCGTACTTCTCATCAAGCAGAGACTCCAAACGTCCCAAGTCCACATACGTGTCGTCATCGCACTTGAACAACCACTCAAAGTCGTAGTTCTCCAGCGCATACACAAAGAAGGATTTCACCTTCCCCGGAAGCTCGTTGTAGCCGTCCGCTGTGTCCAGCACCACCGTATCCCTCCTTTCCTCTTCCACTCCTTCCTTTCCTCCCAC
>JABLTQ010033991.1_pt1 | contig 33186 bp, 27 predicted proteins | sample 7160101 | NCBI WGS metagenome assembly JABLTQ01 (sample SAMN14651228, study PRJNA627086) | human gut metagenome | isolation source: feces | host: Homo sapiens
TATCAGTACAGACCCAGCTTCAAACCTGCAAGATGTGTTTAATCAAACACTGAACGGACACGGCACGGATATTCAAGAAGTACCCGGCTTGACGGTCGTTAATCTCGACCCGGAACAAGCCGCAGCCGAATACAGGGAAAGCGTTATCGCTCCTTTCCGGGGACAACTGCCCGAAAGTGTTATTCAGAATATGGAAGAACAACTTTCAGGCTCTTGCACGGTAGAAATTGCGGCTTTTAACCAGTTTTCCGATTTTATCACGGATGCCGATAAAGCAAAAGAATACGACCATATTATCTTTGATACAGCCCCCACGGGACACACGTTGCGAATGTTACAACTGCCATCAGCATGGAGTACATTTATTAGTGAGAGTACGCACGGTGCATCTTGCTTAGGTCAATTATCCGGTTTGGAAGAACGAAAAGGCATCTATAAGCAGGCCGTTGAAACTCTTTCGGATGCAAACGCAACCCGCTTAGTGTTGGTTAGTCGTCCCGAAATCGCACCATTAAAAGAAGCCGCACGTTCTTCACATGAATTGCAATTACTGGGAATTAAAAACCAGCTATTGGTAATCAACGGGCTTTTGCTGCAATTAGATGAAGCCGACAGCGTATCGAAACAAATATATGACAGACAGCAAAACGCCCTGAAACAGACCCCTGCGGAACTGTTGGCATATCCGTCTTATTATGTTCCTTTACGGTCATACAATTTATCTAATATTGCGAATATCCGCCGGATGCTTTACAACGATAATTTAACAAATGATGCGAATTATCAGCAGATTACCGATGCCAAAGGGTTAGGTGAACTGGTAAACGACCTTTATCTGTCAGGGAAAAGGGTTGTTTTTACTATGGGAAAAGGCGGCGTGGGAAAAACCACTTTAGCCACTGAAATAGCCCTAAAATTAACAAAACTTGGCGCAAAGGTGCATCTTACCACCACCGACCCGGCAAACCATCTGAATTATAACCTTGCTGTTCAGGCAGGCATTACGGTAAGCCGTATTGATGAAGCGGAAGTATTGGAAGTCTATAAAAACGAGGTTCGCAGTAAAGCTGCGGAAACAATGACAGCCGAAGATATGGAATATATAGAGGAAGATTTACGTTCACCGTGTACGCAGGAAATCGCAGTATTCCGGGCTTTCGCTGAAATTGTCGATAAGGCGGAAAATGAAGTCGTAGTAATTGATACCGCACCTACCGGACACACTTTGTTATTGCTGGATGCAACGGAAAGTTACCATAAAGAAGTGCAACGTACACATGGCTACACTCCCGCTTCCGTAAGAAAGCTGTTACCACGTTTGAGAAACCAGCAGGAAACAGAAGTCGTTATTGTGACCCTGCCCGAAGCAACACCCGTATTTGAAGCCGAACGTTTGCAAATGGATTTACAACGTGCCGGGATTAATAATAAATGGTGGGTCGTGAATGCTTGCTTGTCATTAACTGACACCGAAAATTCTTTCTTGCGGGCAAAGGCGCAAAATGAATTGGCTTGGATTAAGAAAGTAGAAGAATTATCAAAGGGAAATGCTGCCCTGATAGCTTGGAAAAACAACTAAAAACATGAAGATTTTAATTCTTTGTACAGGAAATAGCTGCCGCAGCCAAATGGCACATGGCTTTTTGCAATCATTTGACAATAAACTGGATGTCTTTTCAGCAGGAACAAAACCTGCTGAAAAGGTTAATCCGATGGCGGTAAAGGTTATGGATGAAATGGGTATAGATTTAACCCACCATACCCCTAAAAGTGTAAACCTATATATAGGACAGGAATGGGACTATGTTATTACGGTCTGCGGTGGGGCAAACGAAAGCTGCCCGATGTTTACGGGTGAAGTAAGGAACAGGCTGCATATAGGATTTGACGACCCTTCAGAAGCAACCGGAACGCCGGAGTTTATAAACAGTGAATTTCATCGGGTACGGGATGAAATAAAAGCCCGTTTCTATGACTTCTACCTGAACGAATTAAAACCACAATTAAGCTAAATAGTTGTTATTATGGAAAAGAAACAAGGAATTGGATTTTTTGAAAAATACCTGACTATCTGGGTTGCCTTGTGCATCATTATTGGAATTGCTGTGGGACAATGGCTTCCGGCAATTCCGCAAACATTAAGCAAATTTGAATATGCCAACGTGTCTATACCCGTGGCAATCCTGATTTGGTTGATGATTTATCCGATGATGCTAAAAGTGGATTTTCAAAGCGTTAAGAATGTAGGCAGGCGTCCGAAAGGAATAATAGTCACTTGCGTTACAAATTGGCTGATAAAACCATTTACCATGTTCGGGATAGCTTATTTGTTCTTCTATGTCATTTTTAAAACTTTTATACCTGCCGAATTAGCAGAAGAATATTTAGCCGGAGCGGTATTATTGGGGGCTGCACCTTGCACGGCTATGGTATTCGTGTGGAGTTATCTCACTAAAGGGGATGCCGCTTATACGCTGGTACAAGTTGCAGTGAACGATTTAATCATATTGATAGCGTTTGCTCCTATCGTTGCTTTCTTGCTGGGGGTTGGCGGCGTATCTATTCCGTGGGACACTTTAATGTTATCTGTTGGCTTGTTTGTTGTGATACCACTTGCTGCTGGGGGCATTACCCGCATAATGATTATACGCCGTAAAGGGATAGAATACTTCAATAATGTATTTATTAAGAAGTTTGATAATTATACGGTGGGTGGGCTGTTATTGACACTTATCATCCTATTTTCATTTCAGGGAGAAACGATACTGAACAATCCTCTGCATATCGTATTGATTGCAGTTCCGCTCGTGCTGCAAACGGTTCTGATATTCTTCGTTGCCTACGGTTGGGCGAAATGGTGGAAATTACCCCATGATATTGCTGCGCCTGCCGGAATGATTGGAGCAAGTAATTTCTTTGAATTAGCGGTTGCTGTGGCTATTTCTCTATTCGGTTTACAATCCGGGGCTGCATTGGCTACGGTGGTAGGTGTGCTGGTTGAAGTTCCGGTTATGTTGATGTTGGTAAGGATTGCAAATAATACACGGAAATGGTTTCCGATTACAAAATAATTGTAGATAAAAAGGAGAATGTGTCAGAATGGACACATTCTCCTAATGGAATGTTTTTGTTTTACTATCACTTAGTTTACCGTTGACAACAGCAAGTATGTGTATGGCAAGACCTGTGATTTAAGTGATGATGATGTCTACAGTTTCTATGGCTTAAAGTACATCCGACTAGTGACATCAATAAAACTAAAGTAAATGCTATTCCTGAATTCTCATATTATTGTTGATTTTGAGTTTATTTTAGATTTTCAACGGTTTAACGCAACCATTTGAGAAATAAACATTTAGCGAAGTATTTGAGAAATAACAGTAACGAATTGGCAACCGTGCGATTTTCAGCCTTTTGCTATGTTTTGCTGTCAAATAACTCAACTGCAAAAGTAGCCAAAATCCTTGGATGGACAAAAAGCATTGAATAATTTTCTATATTGTTGCTAACTCATTGTAGATTTCCTCTAATTCATCGTGGTCTATGGGATTGTCAGATTGTTCTATACCTGAATGTAAATCACCACCAGACAATCGACTGAAAAGTCCATTTAGTTTGTCTATCATAGTTACATCGGGATTAAGGGTTTTTAACTGTTCCCACTGTATTGTATTTTTCCTGCCATGAAATTTAACTGGGATCTGATTGTTAAATATTTTTTCATCTATGATCAGCTCTATTGTATGTCGAAGAATAGCACCTACCATTATACTGCAATCATCACTAAATGGAGTCCTATTCAGAAGATTTTGTGCATTTTTTAGGTTGTTAGCCACATTATCTTGTTTCTTTTCAGTTATTACGCCCTTTTTATCACGATTATGTGATGTTACAGAGTACATAAACAAGTGTTTTGTTGGTTTTCCGCAAGATGATTTTTGATTAACTCCACATTCATGTATTCCGCGAAGATTCACCAATGATGTTTGCAATAGCAAATTATGTGAGAAAATTATTATTTGATTTCCTAATCTTGATAAACGTTCTACCAATTTTGCTGTGATAAAATGGTCTAAACTATTGACAGGATCATCCAAAATTATTGGATTCTGTGATAACTGCATTCTCCTTTCTGCAATGAATAAAGCCAACGCCACTCCTTTTTGTTCACCTTCACTTAATACGTCAGACACAGAATTGTTATTAAATAGTTTCAATTGCATAAATGCTTGCCCTCGTGATGTTCCTGCATCAGTCAAATTGACACTTAATTTTTTTAGGCCTAAAGCATCAAGTTCTTCTTGAAACTTAGTCTTTAAATTTTCCGTAACAAGTGTTTGGCTTGCTGTCCTTGCTAATGTAGATATACCTCTTGTTGATAATTCCAATTGGCACTTTTTTAACTCATTAACATTATCAATTTTTTCAAACCATTCCACAAACAAATCCTTTTGAGAAGAAATTAATTTGTATTCAATCAGAGGTTTCATTTGAAATGATAATTCTGAGACTGTCTGATTCTTCTTTGTTAATTCTTCTCGAAGGTTATTAATAGTGTTGTTGTATTCCTCACATATAGCTTCTATGGCAGAAATTGCAACATTTGTAGAATCAAAAACTAAAGGATTGCTATTTTGCTCATTTTCTACCGCATCTGAAAGAATCCTCTTTTGTTCATCTAGTTGACGAAGAGAGGCTGATATTTTGCTATATAATTCGGGCTCACTATTTCTATTATCTATAAGTAATTTGAATTGCGCAGAAATAGTAAAATTGGTTACAACAGTTGATATTCTTTGTTTTAGGATATTTTTTGCTTGCTCTAAATTTTTAAGTTCCTCTATACTTTTATCGGACAAATAAGTTGCATAAGCTGTAACAATATTAACAGCGTTATCTACAATTGGTTGACGACAATATGGGCAAACATTTTCATTCAGAGTGCCACTCTTAGTAAAAGCGGCCCCTGCCTCAATAAATGTTTTCCATTCTTTTGAATTAGTATTGCCTATCTCATTCAGTATAGATATTTTTTGTTTCACCACTTCATTTTCTTTTCTAACTATTGAGATTTTTTCAACAAGAGATTGTGATTCAATGTGAAGTTTTTGAAGAATGTTTTCTGTTTCTTTTAGATGCTTAAGTATCAAAAGATATTGCTGCTGTTCATTAGATACTAATTGAATTTTGTCTTCAAAGTTTGTTTCTTTCAATACTTTCAATTTTTCTTCTTGCAATTTTAATTTTTCCGATTGCTCGTTTGTAAATACATATCTTGCTTGAATGTAATTTTTCTGAGTCGTTCGATAAGTCTGCTGAGTAAGTATTCTGACAACTTCTTCTGAAAGGCCATCCTTGTTAATTTGCGGTAATGTTCTTAAAATACCATCTATTTCTGTTTGTATTCTACTCTTTATATTGTCCATTGCAGAAGTTAGTGCAGTAAAGAGATGCAACCCATAAGGCAGGACAATTGCACTATCGGCGCTTCTCTTTTGTAGGAATGTCGTTGTATAGCTCGAATCAAATACACTCGATAAATTTAATGGACTTATAGACCTATTATTTCCGTCCCATGACAAATTCTTAACATTGTCACCTTCAGAATAAACCAACTCTATATTTATAGGCTTATGTATATCTGAATATATGTTAGAACGAATTTCTGTTTGATGATTACCTCCAATCAATTCATTTAAAATGCGGAAATAACTACTTTTACCAGAACCATTTTTCCCATATAAAAGAGTAATGTCATTAGAAAAATCTATTCTTTGTTCTTCTGCTAACGCACATACACCTGTATGATGTATTAGCGAAATGAAACGAATGTCTGAATGAGCACTATTCACATTTATACTCGGTATTGTCAATTCACTTGCTGTATTTAATTTCAATTGTGTAACTGACGCAGTAAGTTCGGAATCAGAGATATTCCCGTTACTGTTGATTATCTTGATAATAAGATCTTTTAACCAACCTTGAGTTTGTGAATTATTTGCTAATTCTATTAGATAATCTTTTGAATGTGTGTATGTCATTTCTATTTCACTAAAGTTGTCTTATATCTATCTGATTATAGCAGTGCTACTTATCGCTAAATCACTATGATTTAGTCATTAATGTATTTATTCATAACATCGCTCCATCTTGGAATGGATAATTTGACACCATAATATTTTTCATAATTGCCAACCACTGTTGAAAGCCACTCTGGACCATCATCTCGCGTATCTTTATTCTTATATACAGTTTCTTCCATTGCGGCCAAGAAATCTTCCTTATTTTCAAATATGGAAAACTTTGAAGATTTTCCATACCATTTTGCCGGTCGAATCTTATGGACTGTACCCTTCTTAATTTGAAGGTTTATGGGCCAAATGGTTTTATTTTTACCTGACCTCATTGGTCTTGACATTTCCCATACCTTTTTCTTCCATACTTTTTTGATTGTTACAATACCGTTATCAGACATTTCATACCCGAAGATTAGATATGTGACATGTAGCATCCATGGTTTTTGAGCTATTTCTTGTTCATACATTCGAAAATCTGCAATATCAAACCCTGGACCAGCCTTATAATTGAAGGCTTTTATTTCCATTAACTCTTCTGTCTTGTTTTCAGGATTGAGATAAAAATCTGGTGGCATTTGGGTATTATCATTTAATGCATATTCTATCCCGTTTTTCCTTAACCACCCCTCAATCCATTCTTGCATGATATTTCCTACCACATCCCGTTGTCTTACTATGATATCTATATCGCCCAAAGAAAAAGTGATTCGACCTTTCTTTGTCAATATTTTATCGTCATTGACTAATCTGCTATATATTTCTTCAACTGTCAATTGCATAATTCTTTATTGTTTAAATGTTTATTGTGTCAAGTAATCTTTCGGCAACAGCTTTTATTACTGGGACAACAACTGTGTTGCCTAATAAATCAAAACCGTCTTTTTCCGTTACATTAAATTTGATAGCATCTGGATAACCACAAAGCCGAAGCCCTTCACGTAGGGTCAATCGTCTGAGTCCACCATTATCACCGACATACAGCTTTTGCATATCCATAGCAACAAGTGTTGGTGCTATTTCATTAGGAGATAAAACTTTATTAATTTCAAAGCTCAATTTTCCTGCAACGATATTATAACCTTTTGGTTTAGTCGTATCATATTCTCTGCGGGTCGTCGTTATACCATTTCCTTTTTTCTCACGAATTAGTTTTTTGGGGTATTCAAATTTCAAATACCCTTTCTTCGTCAAATCTTCAAGTAAATTTTCAAGATTAGGAATATCGTAAAAGGAACGAATCTGATCCAAAGTCAAAGGCATTCCATCCATCCAATCAATTCCTATGATTTCAGCCCATTTCTTTTTCCGTCGTTCAGTTAGAATAGTGTCAAGCAAATTTTTTTGTTCTGAACTGACTGCTCCTTTTATTTCCAAATCCCAACTGTGAATATTTGTACTACCACCTCTTTTGTCTTTTATTGATTTGCCGTATAGCTGTTCAATTGAGAAATGGGCGAGTAATGTTCGAATAAATGGAGTATTTGAAGTAGGCAATCCGGACTCAAGGATGTCACCAAGTTTACTCTCTTTTATCGGGAAATCGTCAAGATTGGGCTTGTCATAGACACTACCAACAATATATATCCTCTTTCGCTCCTGAGGCACACCGAAATATCTTGAATTGAGAACTCGAAAATCAAATTTATATTTCAATGCAGTCAGTCTGTCTATTATCACTTGCAATGTTTTACCATGGTCGTGGTTAACAAGACCTTCCACATTTTCAAGTATAAACCCTTTAGGGCGTTTGTCTCTTAATATACGCTCAACTTCAAAAAAAAGAGTACCTCTAGTGTCTGCAAAACCTTGTCGTTTCCCTGCAGAACTAAAAGCTTGGCAAGGAAAACCTGCACATAAAATATCGAAATCTGGTATATTCTTTGAATCAACTTTAGTTATATCTCCAGTGATTGTCTCAGTTGGATGATTTTCACGAAGAACACTTACTGCGTAAGGTTTAATTTCTGAAGTTAGTACACAAACAGGCTTCATACCTTTATCTCTTGCCGCCTGTTCCAGACCGCATCGTATTCCACCAATTCCGGCGAAAAGATCGACAAATCTCAGAACATTTTTTTGTGTACTATTGGCTAGTGGAGGACATACGAAAGATTCATTTACCATCATGGCAATATCCTCTCCTTTTACAATTTGTGGAGCAAAAAGAACATCTTTTTCCCATGATGGAAATAGTTTTCGGAGAAGTTTGTTCATATCAATAGGCTCAGATGGCAGTTCTTCTCCTAAAGAGAATACTATGTAATTCCCGTTAGGAGAAGGATATGACATCGCCTCCATATCATTTTGTTCCTTTATAGAAGAATTTATGCAAGGGAAAAGATGATATCCACTTTGAGGGTCTTGAGTGTTATAAATAAGAATGTAGTCGGGCAAATTATTCATAATAACACCTCCTCTACGTTGAGAAAATAAATCCCTGTTGAAACGAATATTATAGAGCTTTTCATATCTTTTAGGTTTTTCTCCTAATATCCATTCCAATTGAGACTTTTCACTACGATATGCTCCTAGCAGGAAAGTACTATTTTTATTGTCTATATACCTAAACATACTTATTTATTAATTCAAAATTATTCAACAATATCAAGAAAACTCTCTGACTTGACTTCATTTATTAAATCTTTAGGGCTTACAGATAGAATTTGGGCTACCTGCAGCAATTGCTCTAATGATGGCTGAGTCTTGTTTTGCACCCATCTACTTATTGTTATTTCAGATTTACCCATTTGCTTCGCTAACCAACGATTTGTTTTATTCCGTTCAGCTAGTGCAATTCTTATGCGATTGATAGATTGTCCTGTCATATCTGATTGATTTGTTTGCAAAGATAGCAAATAAAGTTGTATTCTTGTCATTTCACGATAAACATTTATACAAAATAGATAATTTTTATTTTCCGACTTTGGAGGAAAAAGATTCCAGCAAGTAGTTTTGGAACGCCGAAAACATTTCGGGCGTCCCAAAACACAACTTGCTATGTTCGTTTGGACATAAGATTTAAGTATCGAAATCACGACTAATAATAGAAGAATAATCTTTGATAAGATGCTTATTTGAGATTGGTCATATTATTTGTTGTTTCCAACAAATAACGGTCGGTTGGTTGGTTTGCCCAATTATTGGTTAGCATCTTGGTCGGTTGGTCTCTAAGCCATCAAGATAATAAAACGGTCAACAGAATCACAGGAATGAGCAGCGCCTTGCCTTATTGGTAAAGCGCGACATTCCGACAAAGCGAAAACGGTATTCCCAAAACACCGCCAAGAGAAAAAGATTATTTTCTGGAGGGAGTGCAGTTTCCCGTTTGCCGCCATTTTATTGTGTCCTATAAAAACTCCTCCCTCTGTTTTGAATGAAATTCTATAAACAGATAATGATAGACATATATGTCTATTCTGTATGTGCTGTTATTTTTTGTATTTGACGATTCTTTTCCGTCAGTCGTTTGTTTCCGTAGCCGTCATCGTCCATTGTACAGACGTGAAAGGGAAAAGGTTTTCGGGCTGAATACTCTCTGAAAGAGGAAGATTCAGCCCGAAACGGCACAGCCGCATGACCTTTTCACTTTCAATAAAGTCTGTACTAACTTAATGGACGAGCGAGGAAACAGGCGACTGGCGGTCTGTAATTCTCATATTGACCTACAAATGCTTTTCTCCATATCTCCCAATTTTTCAGAAAGTTGTTCCATGTCCTGGCTTATCTTTTGGGCGGTTATCTTCGCGTAGATTTGGGTCGTCTTTATGTTGGTGTGTCCCAACAGTCTGCTTACGGTTTCAATCGGTACTCCGTTGGATAATAAAATGGTGGTCGCTGCCGAATGTCTGGCAACATGATAGGTCAGATGGGTTTTTATGCCGCACAATTCGGCAATGGTTTTCAACTTCTTATTGCAAGTCGTATTACTCGGCATAGGGAATACCTTGTTATCTTTTGTCATGCCTTTGTACTTCTCTATGATACGTCTGGGTACATCTAACAGACGGATATTAGATTCCGTATTGGTTTTCTTTCTTCGGGTGATAATCCAAAGGTTTCCGTCAAAGAATGTCTGTAAATTATCATTGGTCAGGTTCTTGACATCGGAATAAGACAAGCCAGTGAACGTGGAGAACAGGAACAAGTCCCTGACAAGTTCATGTGTCTTGTCGGGCATCTTGGTGTCCATCATTGTGTGTATTTCCTCCTTCGTGACATATCCTCTGTCCACACTTTCAGGAGAGTTGATATACCCTGCAAAGGGATTGAAAGGCAGACGTCCGTCATTTCGCGCTATGGAAACGATATGTTTCAGCACAATCATGTAGCCCCATATAGTGTTAGTACAGCATTTCTTTTCCGTGCGCAGAAAATACTCAAAGTCGTTAATGAAAGAGAGATTCAACTCTTTCAGCGGGATATCCTCACGTTTGTAGGTATGAGGCAGGAACTCATGGATATGTTTGCAGACGGTCACATAACGCTGGAATGTTCCTTTTGCCCTGCTGTATCCCACTTTCTTGGCAAACTCGCTGTTATGCTGGTCAAAAAGTTTCAATAGAGTTTCCTGCTTGATACCAATACCTAGATAGGCATCTTTCAACTTGGCGGCAGTGACATACCCGTCGGCCTGCATCAGCTCTTGATAACGGCGGTTTACTTCCACCCGGATTTTATCAACGGCAATGTTGATTTTCTGTGCTTCGATGCTCTTGCCCGAGGCTCTGTTGTTTTTCACGTCCCACAGATGCAAAGGTACATCCATCTTGCAACTGAACTGCTTGATTTCTCCGTCCACCGTAAGGCGGCACATCAAAGGCAGGTTGCCATTAGGCTTTTCGCTGCCTTTCTTTAAGTAGAATAATACTTTAAAGGTACTTCGCATAACTCACTTTTTTATGGTTACAAAATTAATTTATAGTGAGTTACAGACAGGTATGACACATAATGCAAAACAGTGTAATACATCGGTTTAGCTATAAATCTCCTCCATTACTTATGGTAATGATGTAGTAACTGAACTTTTGCACCGTTTGGCTATATTATGGTTTCCCTTGGCTTTTTGCCGAGAGGAAAATATAGCGTAACAAACGATTTTTCAGTCAGTTCGCTACGCTTTTCTCAATTTTGTATTCTCGCTATGTGTTTATTTTATAATTTAAAATCTGAGTTTAACACCCGCATTCATTACAAATCCATCCAAAGGAGCATAAATATCCCGGAAAACAGGATTAGATATACTTCCGGTATATATAGTATCAAAGCGGGTTTGCCGTCTGTCGGTGAAGTTTTCAAAGTTAGCATACAATGAAAACATCTCCCATATTTTTTCAATCATGAAGCCGCACACCACATATTGTTTTCCTTTTTGTCCGTCTCCTAGTTTTTGGGGGCTGAAATAATAAGCCTCTAATCCTATTTTCCATTTATCTTCTACTTCATACATTAGAATACTGTTCAACCTATGTTTCGGAGTTAATATATTCTCTTGTTTCACCCCATTTTCTTTGGTTCGGGTATCGGTGTATGTATAGCCTAAGTATAAGTGGAAATCTTTGTATCCGATTTTTACATTCGTTTCTCCTCCTTTGCTATCTGTATTGCCGGATATGTTGTTAAGTCGATATAGCCCATCTTTTGTAGATTGCAATAATAAAGGATTATCGAGATAAGTGTAGAAGAATAATTGGTTTATGCTGAAAGTTACATTTCCATCGAAGATTGATGTGACATAATTAAAGTCTAAATTCAAACCATAACTTCTTTCGAGCTTGTTATTGTCTTTATCAATTGGCAATACATTCTGATATTGTAGCCTTTCGCTATCCTCTGTAAATATGGTAGGTGATTTATAGCCAAATCCTCCTCCAAGTCGAGATGAAAACTTATCCGTAATTTTGAAATGTGCAGAAACTCGTGGTAGAATTGCTGCGCCATAATCCGGAATATAGTCTGCTCTTAATCCGGTTTCCAGATTCAACCATTTTGTTGCCTCCCAATTGTTTTGTACGAATGCTCCCATGGTTGTCTGGTTGTAGTCTCTTAACTGAAAATCAGTAAGTTTCTTTTCATCAAATTTGTCTGTCCATAAGTTGAGACCAGCCACCCATTCTGTTTTTTGATTCGTGCGTGTGTAAGTCAATTCACTAAAGGTAGATACCTGAGTACCTTCAAAAGTATAAGTGGGTACACCGATATTTCTATTGAAGTATGTTACACTGTTTTTGAAATCAATTCTGTCTTTTTCGCCGAATTTGTGTTCGAATGTCAGTTGTGTGGAATGTCTTTGAGTCTTGTTTTTCTCGAAATAGGAATGTGTGTCATTTCCATTTCCTTTAATATACTCAATATCCCCGCCCAAACGGTCTTCAAACATAGCATTTAGCCCTACACTCATTTGCGTGTTCTCTGAAAAATAGAGAAATAATTTGGGGTTGAAGACATATCTGTCAAACTGCGGAATGGCTGTGAATCCGGTGTTAGAGGGGTCGTAAGCCCAATTTCTGTTGTAGGAAGCAAAAATGGTTGTACCGACCTTTTTGAATCGTTGCCCATAGAAAGCGCTGACGTCCAAACCTTTTCCGGATGTCCCGTTAAGATGCAGACCTAAATCTCTTTTCTCTTCGGGAGTTTTTGAGATAAGATTAATCAAGCCTGCTATTGCTCCACCGCCATATAAAGTTGAAGTTGAGCCTTTGATGATTTCCACTTGTTTTAAGTCAAGAGGTGGCGTTTGCAATAATCCCAGTCCGCTCGCTGCACCAGCAAAAACGGGGAATCCATCTTTTAATATTTGTGTATATCTGCCATCCAATCCTTGTATGCGGATTGATGCATTTCCGGATGTGGCAGAAGTTTGCTGGGTGATAATACCTGTGCTTTCGTTTAGTAACATACGAATGTCGCCCGGTTTCATGCTCCCTTTTTCTCCTAGTTCTTCGCTTGAAATAAATTCAACACGGGTCGGGATGTTTTGAATAGTGCGTGTACCTCTGGTTGAAGAAATGGTAACTTCTTCCAGCATTTCATCATCTTGTTCCAAGAAGATTTCGACCGGAGCTGAAGAAGATAAAGGGAATGTGTATGATTTGGTTTCCGATTCATAGCCTAAGTAGCTGAATGTGATATGTTGCTTTCCGTCAGGTATGTTCGAAATGGTGATTATTCCGTTTTCATCTGAGCTTGCTCCATTGGCGGTTTTATTAAGAACGGCATTCACGCCAACCAGTATCTCTTTAGTATCTCCGTCTTTAACGATTGCTTTAAATATGTTTTGCGCACAAATGCTTTGTGCCAGCAATGTAATTATTGCCAGTGCTATTAATTTAATTTTCATTTTTCTTGTTTTGTCAATTTAGTGCCACACACTTAATCTGTATTATAATAAGTGCACGACGTACTGGTGATGAAACAGCGGTTTCATCATCATGAATTTAATAAATAAATGGTGAGGTCATATTAATTATGACATACAGAAATCTGCTAAATTCATCAGCTTAGGCGGCTGCCAAATTGAGGAAGAGAAATGAGGAATCATTTTCTCTTTGTAAAACGAAAGGTTATTATTTAATAGAATTAATTCGGCGGTTGGTGAATGAAACAATTTGGGTATTGGACAACCTGTGCATGTGTTGCAATGTAGAAATGGTGAACAATTGCAGTCTGTACATGAGGAACCATCATTATCAGCACATGGTTCTTCTGTTTGTTCATTAGCACATTGAAACAGACATTTGTCTTCAAGAAAGCATGGAACTGTTGATAATAACAGCACCCATAAAGCTAATATGTAGGACAAATGTTTCATTAATATCTATGCTTTGTTCTAATTTTGAACTGCAAAATTAGTTATTTATATTTTATAAACAAAACATTCTCCATAAATCCCTCGAACATGTAGCAGGTTTCTCTCGGCTCTTCCGCCTGTCGTATATAAGTGATGCGTTAGTTATAAGGCTCTAAATACAATATTTGTAAGCCGACTTATCAGCTGCAAGAGGGTGGTCAGTGAAAAATATCCCTCCCGTCATTCGGAAATATTCCGAAAAGACCTACCTTTGCAGCATTCCGGAATTTCCGGAAGTTTTTTAGTGACACGAGAATCTTTAGGTACTTATGAAGCTCAACAGTCAACCAATGACCATCAATGAGGCATTCCGGTTGTATTATCGTCCGTTATGTCTGTATGCTCTCCACTATTTAGGTGACACGGAAGAGGTCGAAGATGTAGTCCAGGATTGCTTCGTCGACTTGTGGGTCCGCATGAAGGCGGACCGGACTCCCATTGAAAACGTGAAGTCTTACATGTATTCCATGGTGAGGAACCGTTGTCTGGATGCCCGGAGCCCCGGGCTGGCTCTCAGAGACCTGCGTCCCCTTGACCTGGAGGAGCCCCTTACTGACGAAGAATGTGAGGAACGTTCGTTCGTCGAGGCTCGTCTGTGGACTGCCATCGATGCCCTTCCCACCCGTTGTCGCGAAGCCTTCCTGCTCAGCAAACGTGACGGACTGACTTATGAGGAGATTGCCCGGAGGCTCGACATCTCCGTCAATACCGTCCGGAACCATGTGAGCAAGGCGCTCAAAATCCTGAAAGAGGGCGGACGGACTGTCTATTATTTCTTTTTCGGCTGAATGGTTGCCCGTGAATGGTTGACAGATTGCAACCCAGTCAGACAAATCCCTTTACAGAATTGATGAAAATGTCGTTCCCGGCTAACGCGTACTTTTGAAAAATCGGGCAAAGTAGGCTTTTTTAGGAATATTCATGCGAAACGGTTTGCATGGATATGTAGAAATCGGGGCAAAAACGAATAATTATACCGCGAAACAATATTGTTTCACTCTTCAAACAATATTGTTTGACGTGCCAAACACAAGTGTTTGACGTCCCAAACAATATTGTTTCATCCGCCGAAGTCAAATGTTCGGAAGAAAAAACACTTGATTTGCATTTCTGAAACACTATTTTAGAACTATTCACCTCTAGTTTGTTGCCGGAAGCGTCCGATTGAGAGGTGTGAAAAGGTATGGTATGTTTCCTGATATTGTTTCCGTATGATGTCCCGTGAGTCTGTTTTTGTGCTGTTTGGATGTCGTATGAGTGGATCGGGTGTCAATGTGTATTTCGCGAATCGCCCGAGAAGGCCCTCCGAATCCATAAAGCCGTATTTTGGTGCGAGGAATGCATTTTCAGAGGGGTTCATTTGACGTTTTGACACTTTGACAAAGGGAGAGTGGAAGAATGGATGTATTTGCATGTGTGCTTTGGAGTGATAAATTGAAAGGATGTGTTTTCTTTCGTTTTGATAGAAAAATGACGCTTTTTATCTCTGTTTGGAGTCTTTGTGTTTTTATTTTTCGCCTTTGTTGTGTATGTGAAAGAGAATATCTAATTTTGCGCCCGCTTTGGAAAAAGGAAAATGTTTTAAATTGAAAGTAGAATATGAGAATCATCTGGTCTGTACGGTCTTTTAATTTTACGAACATACCGTAATGGGTTGGTATTGTGAGTGATTTGTTGTTGTATTGTATAGGTGAAAAATAAGAAGTTGTGTCGTGCCCGGTCCGTGTTGGCTAGGGTGCGGCAAAATAGAAAAGAAGAATTTCCATGTTTACTTTTATTTTGATGATGTTGCTCGGTGTCCTGATAGGATATTCGTTGCGCAACCGTTCGAAGATTCGTAAAGTCAATTCCTTGATTCATGGGGTGGTCTGGCTGATGCTGGGACTGCTGGGATGTTCCATCGGACAGAATCGTCTGATTGTCGACCACCTGAGTTATTTCTGCGGACAGGCGGCAGTCATTTCGTTGCTCAGCGTTCTGGGAAGCCTGTTGGGTTCGGTGTTGGTGTATCACCTGTTTTTCAATAAGAAAGGAGCAAGCCGTGAGAAGTAGTCTGATTACGTTGCTGTTTTTTCTGCTGGGTGGGGTTGTCGGAGCCTGTGCCTCGGTGAGTGTCGACACCCATCGTGCGTCGGTCTATGTGCTCTATCTGCTGATGCTCCTGCTGGGCATCAGTCTGGGGTGCAGCCGCGACCCGAAACAGATTGTCGCTTCGTTGCGTCCGGATGCCTTGCTGTTGCCGTTGGCCACGGTTGGTGGTACGCTGCTGTTTTCGGCGATGGGCGGATTCCTGTTGAGTCGGTGGACGGCGTTCGACTGCATGGCGGTCGGCAGCGGTTTTGCCTACTATTCCGTGTCATCCATCCTGATTACCGAGATCAAGTCGGCTTCCTTGGGTGTTCAGGTCGCTACCGAACTGGGCACCATCGCCCTGCTCTCAAACATCTTCCGTGAGATGGCAGCTCTGCTCTGTGCTCCGCTGTTCCGCCGCTACTTCGGCTACCTGGCTCCGATTTCCGCCGCAGGCATCGGTTCGGCAGATATCTCGTTGCCCGCCATAGCCCGCTATTCCGGTCCGGATGCCATTCCGTTAGCCATCATTCACGGACTGCTCATCGAAATCAGCATGCCGTTCTTCGTCTCCCTGTTCTGCCGGTTGTGATTTGCTCCCTTTATTTTGGGTATTATGCTGGGGAAACATTATGCTTGCGTTGCATAATTTTACCCCGAATCGGTCATTCTACCAACTGACCCCATGAAAAGAAAATACATTTTGCTCATTGTTGCCGTTCTCCTTGTGGGCTTGTCCTGTGCCGTCGGCAGATTAGTTCCTTCTTTGCCCAACAAGGCATTGACTGGGCGGAACGTGTGATTGACAGCCGGGAGACGGTGGCGTTCCGCAGCGACCGGGTAGACTCCCTGTATGCGAAGAAACGTTATGCCTATTTCCTGTTCACGAAGGGAGAGGGGAGGGGTGCTGATGACATCGTGCGTTCCCTTCCGCAGGACTCCGTGCTGGCTGTCAAACCCGTCGGCCTCCCGGCGTGTTCTACGGACGAGCCTTTTGATACCCTGTCGTTGCCGGTTTCGGTTCTGGAACTGATGGTCAGGAAGGACGACCCGGCAGCTCTGTTCCGCGTCCTTTCCGTGGAACAGGATTCTGTCGGTGCCTTTTATCGGCTGAAGAGACTTCCTGTCCGGGAATGACCGTTCGGTCCGATGTCTCACGGACAACTATCACCAATCGTCAGTAGCCCAGCTCCTGGATGCACGGGATGAAAGGCTTCCAGAAGGGAAGGCGGCTCTTGTGCATGAACCCGTGGCAACCCATGGGGAGGCGGCGTCCGTTAAGCTCGTGACAGACCTGGGGCTTCAGGTCGTAGGCAAACTGGAGGGCTGTCTCGACCGTCGGATAACGGAACTCCCGGGGAACGAGCGCCCAGAAGATGTCTTCGTTGTGGAGGTCATCCTGACGGGCGTTGAAGGCAGCGATTTCGTCGGCGTAGGTACTGCATGCCTGACGGAAGGCAGCCACACGACGCAGGCAGAGACCGCCGTTGCCGATGCGGCCGAACATGCGGGAACGCGGAAGGTCCCGTCGGCTGAAAAAGTCCTTCAGGGCAAGCCACTGACGGAACGGGAAACGGCGGTAACGCGGACGCAACGGCCAGGGAGCAGCCACCAGGTCATAGCCCTTCCGGCACCAGGCGGCAAGTTCGTCGCGGAACAGCCAGGCATCGAGGTGGCAGATGAAGATGTACTCGGTGTCGGCAAACAGGTCGTAGAACGAGCGCGACAGCATCATCTCGTTGTAGCCCGCAATGCCGCGTCGGGTGCCCAGCCAGTCGGGGCTGACCCGCATGACTTCAACCGACGGATAGACGGTGCTGAGCGGACGGATGTCCAGCCCTTCGGGAATCAGGAAGAGGATGGGGTAGGCCGACAGGAGGCGAAGGGTGTTGTCGAGCGAGGCGCGCTCCCAGTCTTTCAACGTGGTGCGGTAGATGGGGATAATGACTTTTACGAGGTTGTCCATAGAGGCATGTTTGATTGGCTAATCGTGGAATGTGAATCCGGTCGCAAAAGTAACGATTCGCAGGTAAATCCCCGCTACAATGTGTCAATTTTTATGTCCTGTGTTGCATCCTGACGCCTCCCGTGTTTCCTATTTTTCACTAAAAACAGCCAATCCGCTTCCGTTTTATGTGGCACTTATAAGCGAAAAGTTTACCTTTGCACCTAATTATTAAAGGAATTCAACTTTCGCATGTTCAAGTTGTAGTCGACAGGGAGCTTCCTTGTCCCATCTCCATTGAATCTCCCTCCGTTGACTGGAAGTTGGGCGTATGCGGAACTTACGCTAAAGAAGAAACTGAATTATGTCGTGTATATTGCATATTGAGACCTCAACGCAGGTGTGCTCGGTGGCGTTGAGCGAAGACGGACAATGCATCTTTTCAAAGACTGATTTCGAGGGACCCTCCCATGCCGTGACGCTGGGCATATATGTGGACGAGGCTTTGTCGTTTGCCGACAGCCATGCCATCCCTCTCGACGCCGTGGCGGTGAGCTGCGGTCCCGGTTCGTATACGGGCCTGCGCATTGGTGTTTCGATGGCAAAGGGCATCTGCTACGGACGCAACCTTCCGCTTATTGGCATCCCGACGCCGGAAGTGATGTGTGTCCCCCTGCTGCTGGATGAAGAGCTGTCTGAGGATGCCTTGCTCTGCCCGATGATTGATGCCCGACGGATGGAGGTCTATGCAGCCCTCTACGACCGTGCCCTGCATCCCGTGCGCGAGATTGAGGCGGTCATCATCGACGAGTCGTCCTACGAGGACTACCTCAACCGCGGTCCGGTCTATTTCTTCGGCAACGGTGCTGCCAAGTGCAAGGAGAAAATCCTGCATCCCAATGCGCGCTTTGTCGAGGACATCCATCCGCTTGCCAAGTGGATGTTCCCCCTTGCCGAGAAGGCATTTGCCCGCGGAGACTTCAAGGACGTCGCCTATTTCGAACCGTTCTACCTGAAGGAGTTCGTGGCTTCCAAGCCGAAGAAGCTGCTGTGAGACAGGCATTCCCGTGAAACCGATTGGCCTGTCTCCCCCGTTTCCCCCTTTTTTCAACCAACGAATTATGAATCAAGAATACAATTATAACACCCAACGTAAGAAAATGGCGCTTCCGGAGTACGGACGGAGCGTGCAGAACATGGTCGACCATGCGTTGACCATCGAAGACCGTGCAGAACGTCAACGCTGTGCCAACACCATCGTCAACATCATGGGAGGCATGTTCCCCCAACTGCGCGAAGTCCCCGACTTCAAGCACAAGCTGTGGGACCACCTCGCCATCATGTCGGACTTCAAGCTGGACATCGACTACCCCTATGAGATTGTCCGTCCGGACTACCTGAACGTGAAGCCTGACCGCATCCCCTATTCCAGCGGCAAAATCCGCTACCGGCATTACGGGCGTGCCATCGAGCTGCTCATCCAGAAAGCCGTGGAGATGCCTGAAGGCGAAGAGCGCGACCAGCTCATTGCCCTGATCGCAAGCCACATGAAGAAGGACTACATCACTTGGAACAAGGACACGGTGGAAGACCAGAAAATCTATGACGACATCTACGAGATGTCCGGAGGAGCCATCCGTCTGAGCGACGAGAACTTCCACCTGGGCATCACTGCACCGCAGCACCAACAGCCGCAGCGGCAGTTCCAGCAGCAGCGCAAACGCTATTCGAACAATAACCAGAAACGCAAATATTGAAACGTGGAGACGTCCCCCCGTCTCTCGTCAACCTTAAAAACTAACCACTATGGCAGCATTTGTGATAGAAGGCGGACATCGCCTCAAGGGCGACATCTATCCGCAGGGAGCCAAGAACGAAGTACTCCAGATTCTTTGTGCCACGTTGTTGACACACGAAAAAGTGACCATTCATAACGTGCCCGACATCCTCGATGTGAACAACCTCATCCAGTTGCTGCGCGACATGGGGGTGAAGGTGACGCGCGAAGGGGTTAGCTCCTACAGCTTCATCGCCGACGACGTGGACCTGGAGTTCGCCTCCGGAGAAGTGTTCCTGAAGAAGTGTGCCAAGCTGCGCGGCTCGGTGATGCTCATCGGGGCGATGCTGGGACGTTGCGGACAGGCTGTCTATGCCAAACCCGGTGGCGACCAGATCGGACGACGTCGGCTCGACACCCACTTCATCGGCATCCAACGTCTGGGAGCGGAATTCCACTACGACGAGGAACTGAAGGCATACGTCATCAAGGCAGAACACCTGAAGGGGACGTACATGCTGCTCGACGAGGCGTCCGTCACCGGAACGGCAAACATCATCATGACTGCCGTGAAGGCGGAAGGGACCACCGTCATCTACAACGCTGCCTGCGAGCCGTACATACAACAGCTCTGCCGCATGCTCAACCGCATGGGGGCACGCATCAGCGGAATCGCCTCCAACCTCCTCACCATCGAAGGGGTGGAGGAACTGCACGGATGCGAGCACACCGTCCTGCCTGACATGATCGAGGTGGGAAGCTTCATTGGCATGGCTGCCATGACACAGAGCGAAATCACCATCAAGAACGTCTCCTACGAGAACCTGGGCATCATCCCCGAGAGCTTCCGTCGGCTGGGCATCACGCTCGAACAGTGGGGCGACGACATCTTCGTCCCCGAGCAGAAATACTACGCCGTGGAGTCGTTCATGGACGGTTCCATCCTCACACTCGCCGATGCGCCCTGGCCCGGACTGACGCCCGACCTGCTGAGCGTGATGCTCGTGGTGGCGACACAGGCACGGGGCAGCGTGCTCATCCATCAGAAGATGTTCGAGAGCCGCCTCTTCTTCGTCGACAAGCTCATCGACATGGGAGCGCAAATCATCCTGTGCGACCCGCACCGCGCCGTGGTCATCGGGCACGACCGCAAGTTCCGCCTGAGAGGAGGGAACATGGCATCGCCCGACATCCGTGCAGGTATCGCCCTGCTCATCGCCGCCATGAGTGCCGACGGCATCAGCCGCATCAGCAACGTGGAGCAGATTGACCGTGGCTATCAGGACATCGAACGACGGTTGAACGCACTGGGGGCGGGCATCACACGAATCTGAACAAACTGACTCATGATAAAGAAAGAAGACGTATATAAGATAGGTGTGCTCAACAAGCCGCACGGCGTCAAGGGGGAGGTCGCATTCACCTTCACCGACGATGTGTTCGACCGCGTGGACTGCGACTACCTGATTTGCCTCATGGACGGCATCCTCGTGCCGTTCTTCATCGAGGAGTACCGCTTCAAGTCCGACAGCGTGGCGCTGGTCAAGTTTGAGGACATCGACACGGCGGAACAGGCGCGACGCTTCACCAACGTGGAAGTCTATTTCCCCCTCCACCTTGCCACCGAGGCGGACAGCGACGAGCTGTCATGGGCCTACTTCGTCGGTTTCGAGGTGGCGGACGTGTATCACGGCGACCTGGGGCCCGTCACCCACGTGGACGAGTCGACCATCAACACCCTGTTCGTCATCAATCACGACGGACGCGAGCTGCTCGTCCCCGCACGGGAAGAGTTCATCCGCGAACTGGACCACGAGCACCGGAAGATGCTGCTGCAGCTGCCTGACGGACTGCTCCACCTCGACAGCGTCCCCGCAGCGGAACAGGAAGAGTAACCATTCATCACGGAGCATCCACCCATGAAGAGAAAGCGGTTTTGGCATAACATCAAGTTCAAGTACAAGCTGACCATCGTCAACGAGAGCACCCTCGAGGAGGTTGTCGGGCTGCACGTGTCGAAGCTCAACGGACTGTCCGTGCTGCTGGCGGTCTGCGTGGTGCTGTTCGTCATCGTCGCCCTCATCGTCTCGTTCACGCCCCTGCGCAACTACCTGCCGGGCTACATGAACAGCGAGGTGCGCAAGCAGATTGTCGACAATGCCCTGCTCGCCGACTCGCTCCACCGCCTGCTCGACCGCCAGAACCTCTACATCATGAACATCCAGGACATTATCCGCGGCGAGGTGAAGCCCGACTCCGTCCGCTCCATCGACTCGCTCACCGTGCAACGCTCCGAGGCACTGATGGAACGTACGCAGAACGAAGAGCGCTTCCGCAAGGAGTTCGAGGAGCAGGAGAAGTACAACCTTGCCGCCGTCAAGGGGCGCACCGGAGTGGCGGACGCCATCTTCTACCGTCCCGTGCGCGGCATGCTGACCCATGACTTCAATCCCGACGACCGCCACTTCGGCGTGGACATCGCTGCCGGAGCCGACGAGAGCATCCTCGCCACGCTCGACGGGACAGTCATCTTCAGCGGCTATACAGCGGACGCTGGACACGTCATCGCCCTGCAACACGGCAGCAACCTCGTCTCGGTCTACAAGCACTGCGGCTCCCTGCTCAAGGAGCTTGGCGACAAGGTCGCGGCAGGCGAAGTCATCGCCCTCGTGGGACGCCCCGACGGTACCACCGGCGGACCGCACCTCCACTTCGAGCTGTGGCACCGCGGACAGGTGCTCAACCCCGCCCAATTCATTGTCTTCTAAATCCTCACATCCATGAATAAAGCAACCGAACCAATGAAAAAACAAATAGCCATCCTGGGCTCGACAGGCTCCATCGGCACGCAGGCGCTGCAAGTCATCGCCGAGCACTCCGACCTCTATGAAGCCTACGCACTGACGGCGCACAACCAGGTGGACCTGCTCATCGAGCAAGCCCGGCGTTTCATGCCCGAAGCCGTCGTGATAGCCAATCCCGACAAGTATACCCGGCTGAAAGACGCCCTCGCCGACCTCCCCATCAAGGTCTATGCCGGCGAAGACGCCCTCTGCCAGATTGTGGAGTCCGCACCCATCGACATCGTGCTCACCGCCATGGTGGGTTACGCCGGACTGCGCCCCACGATGAACGCCATCCGTGCCGGGAAAGCCATCGCGCTGGCAAACAAGGAGACGCTCGTCGTGGCGGGCGACCTCATCACCCGCCTCGTGGACGAATACCACGTCCCCATCCTGCCGGTGGACTCCGAACACTCCGCCGTGTTCCAATGCCTGGAGCCGGGCAATCCCCTGGAGAAGGTCATCCTCACCGCATCGGGCGGACCCTTCCGCACACTCACTGCCGAACAGCTTGCCACCGTCACCCGGGAGCAGGCGCTCAAGCACCCCAACTGGCACATGGGAGCGAAGATAACCATCGACTCCGCCTCGATGATGAACAAGGGATTCGAGGTCATGGAGGCACGCTGGCTCTTCGGCGTACGTCCCGAGCAAATCGAGGTCGTCGTCCATCCGCAGTCCATCATCCACTCCATGGTGCAGTTCGCCGACGGGGCAGTGAAGGCACAACTCGGCATGCCCGACATGCGCGTGCCCATCCAGTTCGCCTTCTCCTATCCCAGACGGCTCCCGCTGTCGGTCGAGCGCATCGACTTCACCCGCTTCCATGAGCTGACCTTCGAGCAACCCGACACACGCCGCTTCCGCAACCTGGCACTCGCCTACGATGCCCTCCACCGCGGAGGCAACATGCCCTGCATCGTCAATGCCGCCAACGAGGTCGTCGTCGAGGCATTCCTCCACGACCACATCTCCTTCCTCGGCATGAGCGACGTCATCGCCCGCACGATGGAGCGCGTCTCCTTCGTCGGCAGACCCACGTACGACGACTATGTGGCGACCGACGCCGAGGCACGCCGCGTGGCGGAAGAGCTGGTGGCATCCGGAGGCATACCGACACTGAAACCATAAAATTCACCGGACGCACGGAACGTACGTCCCCCTATAAATCCTAAAAAACAAACGAACACAAATGGAAACATTCTTAATCCGCGCCCTGCAACTCATGATGTCGCTCTCCCTGCTCGTCATCATCCACGAAGGAGGGCACTATCTCTTCGCCCGCCTGTTCAAGATACGGGTGGAGAAGTTCTATCTGTTCTTCGACGCCTGGTTTGCCCTCTTCCGCTACAAACCCAAGAACAGCCACACCGAGTACGGCATCGGCTGGCTGCCCCTGGGCGGATACGTGAAGATTGCCGGCATGATCGACGAGTCGATGGACAAGGAACAGATGGCAAAGCCGCCCCAACCCTGGGAGTTCCGCTCGAAACCCGCCTGGCAACGTCTGCTGGTGATGATTGGCGGCGTGCTGTTCAACTTCCTCCTCGCCCTGTTCATCTACTCGATGATTCTCTTCACCTGGGGCGACAGCTACTATTCGCTCCCTGAGATGGACCGCGGCATGAAGTTCAACGAACGTGCACAGAGCATCGGCTTCCGCGACGGAGACATCCTCCTGCGTGCCGACGACAAACCCTTCGAACGCTACGGCATGGACATGCTGCGCGACATTGTCGACGCCAAGGTTGTCACCGTCCGCCGCGACGGACGCGAGGAACAGGTCTACATCCCCGACGACCTCAGCCTGCTGACCGTCGGCAAGGAACAACCCATCTTCGTCGACATGCTCATCCCCGCCAAGGTCGATTCCGTCCTTCCCGGAAGTCCTGCCGGACGGGCAGGCGTGCAGCGTGGCGACAGCCTGATAGCCCTCAACGGCAAGCCGCTCAACTCCTGGAACGCCTTTCAGGAGGGACTCTCCTCGCTGCGCGACAAGGCAGCCATGAAACCCGACGCACGTGCTGAATACGCCGACGTCTCGCTCGCCGTCGTCCGTGCATCGGGCGTCACCGACACCCTGCACATGCAGCTGGACTCCACCTTCGTGGCAGGCGTCGTGGCAGCCCCGCTGACCGACTACTACAAGCCGCACGTGGTGGAATACAGCTTCCTGTCGTCGTTCCCTGCCGGCATCACCCACGGGGTGAACGTCCTCAAGGGTTACGTGAACGACATGAAGTACGTCTTCAGCAAGGAGGGCGCCGCCAGCCTGGGCGGTTTCGGCACCATCGGAAGCATCTTCCCCACGGAGTGGAACTGGCCCCGCTTCTGGGAGATGACCGCCTTCCTGAGCATCATCCTTGCCTTCATGAACATCCTGCCCATCCCCGCGCTCGACGGTGGGCACGTGCTCTTCCTCATCTACGAGATTGTCGCCCGCCGCAAGCCCAGCGACAAGTTCATGGAGCGTGCACAGGTGACAGGCATGGCGATTCTGTTCCTGCTCCTCATCTGGGCGAACTTCAACGACATCCTGCGCTTCCTCTTCTAGCGCATCCTGCGTCCCTGTGACCGTGACACCGCGCAATCTTCCTTCACGAGGTTGGTTGCGCGGTGTTTCTGTGTCCGTGCGTCCGTCTTTCTTTTTCAGCGGAAGCGTCGCCTGTCGTCATCCCCTTCCTCCCGCTTCTTTCCTTTTCCGCGGACGCCGTGTCGGTCGACATGCCTTCCTTCTCCTTCCTCCGCCTTGCGGATACGGCGTATCCAGCTCCAAAAGGAATTGTTTGGCGGAAGATAGGGCATATCCAGTGTCAAAAGGAATTATTTGTTAAAGGATACGTCATATCTAGCTTCAAAGTGAATCATTTGTTAAAGGATACGACATATCCAGCTTCAAAGTAAATCATTTGTTAAAGGATACGACGTATCCAGGACCAAAAGGAATTGCGGGACGAAAGAAACGGCATTTCCGGGAGCGGAGAGGGGAGAAGGCGGGGGATGCCGGCAGGCGGGGCGTCCGCTGAACCCCGGAGGAAGGGGTGAAAGAGGAAACGCGGACAAAGGGGATGTGGAAGTCCCTTTCGTCCGCGTGTTTTATGCTGTCCTGTAGGTCCTTGCGTCCCTTGTCAGCGGAAGCCGGAGGAGAAGGACGGCGGCGGCGCAAAGCATCAGCCCGACCCCAATGAAGAGTTTGTTCATGATTTTATAGTGTTTAGGTTTTCCGGACGGGCGATGTGTCCGTCCCTGCGATTTAGTCTTTCCAATCGAATACAAAGAGCAGGTGCTGCTTGTAGTCGTGCACGATAATGACAGCCCTGTATGGTGAGGATGGTTGATTTCATGGTGTGTGATGGGTGGTGTGAGGGGTTAATAATATGGGTCATGACACATTCCGTTCATGTCAGAAGGGAACGGGATGTGCTGCAAATATAGCGAAACAGCCGATAAGGTGTATCGTTGTGTGGATGGAAAAGAGTCTACCCGTATGTTTATTCAATCCGTTTCCACACTCTGTCCCAATTCATGTCTCCGGTAAAACGGTTCTTCGATTGCCAGATGCGTACGGCTTTTCCGGCGATGTAGCTTTCCGGCAGCAAGCCCCAGTAGCGGCTGTCTTGAGAATTGTAACAGTTGTCACCTGCCATGAAGTAGTAGTTCTCCTTGAAACGGTATCGAACTAGTGTTTTACCGTTCAGATAACATTGCCCGTCTGAGTAAGAAAGACGTGTGCTTTGTTCCCATTCTATCAGATTCTTATATAGCCTGAAGTGGATACTGTCCATGGATATGATGTCACCTGCTGCCGGAACGTAGAGTGGTCCGAATTCCCGGATGTTCCATCTCAGGGTTGGATCGTATGGATAGGTATCATAGCAACGTCGGTTGATGAATTCCTTTCGTCCACGCTCTTCGGATAGTATGGCAGCCAGTCCGTCTTGCATTTCCACACAGCCGATACGGTCTGTCACTCCTCGTATGCGATAATGAGCATTATGTATTTCCACTGTATCACCGGGAAGAGCGATGCAACGTTTCACATAGTAAAGTTTAATATCGAAACCAATGCTGTCCCAACGTCCAGGGTAGGGGAAGTTAAATACCAACACTTCTCCGCGGCGAAAATATTCATGACCTTTTAGCCGACGGATAGTCAGCGGACGGTGATTCAAGGCATCCCAAATGTTGAATAGACGTGCTCCTTTCAGGGGCTTGTTTATCAATACATAGTCTCCCGGTTGCAACGTAGGTTCCATAGAGTCAGAGGGAATGGAAAAAGAGGCACAGAGAAAGACCTGTATCAGAATATACCCTGTCAGATAGACAGAGTAGCAGCCTATCATCCAGCCTGTGAATCTGAACAGTTTAGGTCCCCACCATGGCACCTCCTCCATTCCCAGACGTTCGGTTCGTATCATCTTTCTTTGGTTCATGAGTTACCAGAAAATCTGTATGCCGTCACGATATTCGAAGATGCGTTCATCCTGTCCGCGACTGTGATTTTTCAGATAAAGCAACGTTTCTGCCGGTACCCGGAATGTCAGTGAATCCGAGGTAGCTGTCTGCACACCTGCGGATTTCCAACTCTTATCACAGTAGAACAGTTCATAGTGGTCACCTCTCCGGATGTAGTCATCGCGGTTTCGCGGACTGTATACGATGCTGTGGACGATGTGTGGCGTTTTCAAGTCAAGACCGACCCAGCCTCCGTTAGCATTCGGATAATCGAAAGCTGTATAAGGATCTCCGTCGACAGCTTGGGTGTAATCGTGGTCAGATGCACCACCGGGCGTGCCGATGACATGTCCCTGTAAGGGTTGTCCGTTTTCATCGAAAAATGCTATTTCCGCCACGTTGCAGTGACTTCCATCTTTTCCCCGATAGCGTACAAACCGGTAAGTTTTTTTATTTCCCGAGTAAACCGTGGTAATTAGACGCATGGGGCGATCTTTGACGACATAGAGTGTATCTGTGTGACGGAAGCGACTGTCATTGCTCCCTTCGAAGACACCTCCAATCATCCGTCCGCTTACTCCATCAAGGTAGAGAGGAAATTTATGAAATACGGTGATAGATACTTGTTTCTGCTGTGGTGACAGGAAACGGATATCTCCTGTCGGTCGATCCAGTATGAATGGGTCGGAACGCATACGGAGGCTGTCACCTTCGAATGATGCCAGTCGGAATGCCATAAGTCCCTCTACATTTGTGAATACTGCTTTCCCATGGTGCACTTTACACCATGCCAGCGGAATCCAGTCCATCTTGCAGGAAGAGCAAAGGTAGAGCAGTTCCCCTTCTTTGGCAGGCGGATAGATGTTTCCGTTGTCAATGCTGACAGTGTGGTTTTGTTTTCCGGCATAGGCTGCGGTCACATCTTCCATACAGGGATAGCGGAAAGTGGCAGGCAGTTTTTCAGGTGGTGTGTCGAGTGCTTCGACCATCTGTCGGTTCAGGGTGAAGGTTTCCCGATAGACTTTTCCTTTCGGGTCCCAGTAAGCATCGGGGTTTCCCGGAGCTGTCATGTTATCGAGTAATGTGAAATAGTAGAAATTTCCTTTGCTGTCAAACATGGCGTTCCAGCTGTGGGGAGCATTCCGGTTGCCGCGCATGAGCATGATGTCTTTTGCACATGGCAGTCCTACGGCCCGATAAACGTAAAGTAGTAAGTCTGTCAGCTCCTTGCAACTGCCCGAATGCCACTCCACTACCTTGGGACCGATGTGCGGTGAAGGCTCAAACAATCCGGTGAAATAGACAGGTTCCTTGCGCAGAGAATCAAACAGGGCTTTAGAGACAAAGAGAGGGTCTTCACTTTGTGGCAACTTACGAACACTGTCCAATAATGGATTATATTGCTCGTAGACCTTCTTCCGCCATGACATCAGCCTTTCATCACCCACCCGGTAGGGGAGGATATATTCACAGAAGAGGTTGAAAGGTATCTGCTTTCCCCAAGGTTGCTCGCGCCAGACTTTAAATGCCCAGTCGATATTTTCTATCAGGTATTCGGGAGAGATGTTCACATCGCTTTTCTGCTTGAGTTCGCGAGGATTCAGTCGTCCGTAAGTCTTGGTCACGGAGTCCAACACTTGCTGTGGAGTATATCGTCCTGTCCCATGTAGTTCATAGAGCTTCAGCTGTGCATCCATGGAGGAAGCATCACGGGTGGAGTGAAATGGCAGGTTTTCGATGAGGAACACTGCAGCCCGATATTTCAGCGAATCATCCTTGCAGTGGTCCAACACACGTTGCAGTTGTGGATTTTCCGTCAATACATCATCTAATGTAGGGATGTATGTGTTCTGCTTGCTACAAGCGGATGCTAGAAGCAGTAGGATGAGAAGATGGTGTTTCATGAGAGGGTGAAGATATTTGATAAACGATATGGTTAATTTGTTTATACTATAACATTGACTAGTTTTTACTCCAATTTTTGAGACTAGAGCCTATCACGTAGAAAAGCGGAAAGTGATAGTATTATATTGATGAGTCGTTCATATCATAATACTTGGAAAAATTATACAGATAGACTGGTAAATCTCCATAAGCAGCAATTTATACATGGGTTATATTAGGCCTTTTAGGTCTAGATAGCCATACTGAATATCATCGTTAAAACAAATGATAAGTCTATTGTTTTCATGATCGTAGCAATAGCGCAGAATTTTGTAACCCACATCAATTGTTTTTAAGTAATTACCTTCTAGGTCGAATACGTTGAACTTAGTAGGGTAATAGTCGTCTGTTTGATTGTCTCCTCCTGAATAGGCCGCTATGACCATGTTTTTACAAAATACGGCATAACTGTAATAGTGTATTTTCTTTTTGGGATTCAGTTCCCAATTAGGTCCGTGTATGTTACAGATTAATTTACCACTGAAATCACAGAGAGTCATTAGGTCATGGAACTCATAGCATTCGGCATAAATGTTATTTTGAGGTGATATTCCACAAGTGACACGCTTATGTTGTATGTCAGGATATTCATAAGGCATGGGCTCACACTTTCCGGTGAATAGATTCCATTTAGCGACATGTGGACGGTAGTCAGATGAGCTATTAGGAAAAATGAAAAGTCCAATTCCGATACTGTCGCTAATCAGGGTATAGTCGCTAGGAAATTGTGCCGGATTTAAAGCTATAGCGTCTTTGATCGTATAGGTAGAGTCTGTCAGTGCGCTGTCTATACGACAGGAAAAGATTTTCATCTTTCCATAGTCTGTGATATAAATAGATTGTGGATTTTGATTGGTACCTAAAGTTCCAATACGAGTAATATCTTTCGGTCCTTCTCCTTGGTGAGCGAAACATCCCATATAATGAAAATCGTTCTTGTCAAATACATAAATTAGTTTATTTGTTGATTTTCCATCGGCAATCAGTAGATATTGCCCAGCAATATAAGGAGTTGAGTTCCCATTGATTAGAACAGTATCCATGTTTATCTCATGCACCTGAGTTTTGGCATCTATAACTTTGTCCCAGGCTGTATAGAATTTTTCAGTTTCTGAGTTCTGTGAGGCACAGGCCGCACAAAGGAGTATAATGAAATAATAGATTAGATGTTTCATTTTGTTTTTGGATTTAATAGCAGATTGTGCTAGTTATATTTATTAGTTAAAATGAAGTATGACAAAAAACTAATGGAATAAACTAACACAATCTGTTTATTTATTATTTAGAAATTGGAACCAGCTTCACGTGAATATGGGTACCAGCCATTGCAATAGCAGCCGTCTCCTGTTCTCATACAACCATTAGGACACAGCCAATTATAGCCTTCCCCACTAGCTAATGCCTCAACATTTGCCAATGAAACTCCTGACAATTCAATTCCTCTATTTTGGGATTGATATACTCCCATTCCGGCTACAGCTACAACAGCTACAGCTAAAACATATTTAACGATGTTCTTTTTCATGATACATTAATTTATTAGTTAGAGATTTTTTTTTCTGCACATCTATCCTTTCAGTGCAACTGTGAACGCATCACATTTCTTTTCTTTTTCTTACCTTTGTCGCGCCTCCTTTCTTTTTTAGGCAGGTACACGGGGAGCAGGATACTATGTTTGTCTATTCGAAGAAGATGCATAGCCGTGCTCCCTTTCTTTGTGGAGTCTGCCGGAATTTATATATAGTTGTTCTGAGTCATTCCACTTTCCCTTTTACCCGGACGGTCAGTATTCCACCTTCCACGTTGGTATAGATGCGCAGCGTTTTGTTCACATAGCCCGTCTGGTCGGGGCGGTAGACTATTCGTAACAACAAGTCTTTTCCCGGTGAAACAGGTCTCTTGTCAAATTGTGCCTGCAAACATCCACAATCGGTCACTACATCGTGGATGACCAACGGGTGATTGCCTGTGTTGGTGATGCGGAGTGAGTCGGTCTTTTCCTCTTTACGGGAAAATGTACCCAGTTCCACTTCACTCTTTTCAAGTTGTACACTGGTTGCCGGAGGGGCCTGTGTCGAGATTTTCTTTCCTGAAATCAGGGAGAGATAAAGGTCCTTCACTTGTGGGTTGTGTACCGGATTACCGATGGCAAGTACACGATTGTCTTTCCCCACCAGAAACGTCTGGAAATTGTCTTCTTCAGGGAAATGGTTGAGATGTTGGATGGCATTTGTCGTATCGATGCAAACCGGATGGCGGAATGCGTCTCTTCTAAGGATGTATTGCATCTCATGCAGGTCTTTCGGGCAGAGGTAGAACAGGAACGATGTTTTTCCTGCTGCCAGTGAATCCAGGGTTGCCATCATCTCTTTCCATCGTACGAGTTGTAAACGACAACTCATACAGCCGGTGGAGTCAACATATACCACTATTTTATAAGGTAGTGTGTCTGTTGGAGCCTCTATCGTGTCCTTTCCCCTGTATGGTGAAAACGGGATGTTCCGGAAACTGTATTTCTTTTCCTGACCATTCCTGAACCAAGCGTGTGATGTGTGCTTCTCGGTTCTCTTTGCAGGCGGTAATGCCGAAAAGAAGTAGGCTTGTCAGAAACAGTGTTGCTTTATTCATTGTCTTTTCGATTTTGGAACTGTGTGCTTGTCGACTTAATAAAGAAATGTATTCTATTCTATATAGAAGATATAGAGGAAATATCTGCTTCTTATTGGTGAATGCGTGTAAAAATAAATCTTTTTCATGGTGATTTTTGTTTTTAATTCTGCATCGAAGTTATAAGACTTATTTGGATATTTCTGCATGGATAGCTGAGTTTGAAACCTTAAATTTTTAGATAAGGGCTATTTTCCCCTTTATTTCTGTAAATGCTGTGAGAGGTGTAACAAAAACGAATGTTTTTGTAACGAGAATATGAATGTGTTTTAGTGGACTTATGCTATCTTAGCACGAAACCTAAATAGCAGACTTATGAAAAAATCAAAAATCAGGCATTATGTGAGCTTTGTTTATCTTATTCTTTTGATTCTGATGCTGGGAATCGTTTTGTATTCATGGCAATTATTGAAGCTTGTTTATCGTTCTTCGGGGAATGCAGGGATGGATGATGATTCCGTTCTCATAGAGGCATGGATGAAGTATGATGTAGCGACCGTGTTTGATAGCATGTCTTTGGGGATATTAAGCTTGTTCGTACTGTTTGTCTTTCTGATTCCGTTGGGGTTGTTAATCTATTGGCTGGTAGAGTTTTGTCGCATTGATATCGTATATGATGAAGAAACAAAGGGTATACAGATTAATGGGAAACGGTGTCATATGCCTAAAATGGACTTGGAGATTCTTCTTATGTTTGTCAACGAGAAAAAGCACCGGTTGACCCGTGAAAAAATAAAGCAAGCTTTATGGCCTAATAGTTTGACAGCCGATCGGAATCTGGATGTTCATTTATGCCTGCTGCGAAAGGAACTGTCAGACTTCCCTTGTTATCATTTAGACACGACAGGTCAAGGAGAGTATGAGTTAAAATATGAACCTCTTAAGAGGATATGTACATTTGAGCATCTCCGATTAGACTGTCATTGGCAAAAAGGAAATGCAAATAAGAGCATTTGGCGCAAGATTTCCATATCTGCCCGCTACAAAACAAGAAGCTGTTTGAATTTTGTTCGATTTAAGCTAATGGATTGTGCAGGGGGATATTTTACAGCTTTCGATCGGAGCGCATCCGAAGATTTGAGAAATCGTAGCTATAAAAATGAATGAGGAAAGTCTTTCTTTTCATAGTGAATTGATTTTTTTTTGCGAGCTCAGGTTGTAGTCTTTTGAAGTCCTCAAAAAGAAGTCTCAGGTCATTCTGTCAAAATGTCAAATGAACCTCTCCACGGTGCTCTTCCTCGCACCAAAATACAGTTTGATGGATTCGGAGGGCCTTCTCAGGCGATTCGCAAAATACACCTTGTTGCCAAACGGCTTATTCTAGTTGCGTTGCAGTGGGTAAAAATGGGATGGCTACGTCCTTTTACTGTTCATGCCTCTGTTTTACCCCTCTTTTTATTACCTTCCGATTTGTTGACACCGCTCACCTTCTGGAGAGTGAAACTCCGGATTTGTTACTTCCATTTTCCAAACATTTGACTTCCGGGCACGAAACAATAGTGTTTGGCAGGTGAAACTATATTGTTTGACGCCTCAAACTATATTGTTTGGCTCGCGAAACA
>JABLTQ010099993.1_pt1 | contig 33104 bp, 42 predicted proteins | sample 7160101 | NCBI WGS metagenome assembly JABLTQ01 (sample SAMN14651228, study PRJNA627086) | human gut metagenome | isolation source: feces | host: Homo sapiens
GTGTTTAATTTACAACAGGTGAAATGAAAAAACGTTACGGATTTATCTATGTAGATAGAGATAATGAAGGTAATGGAACATTAGAAAGGAGCAAAAAAGATTCTTATGATTGGTATAAGAAAGTTATTGCTTCTAATGGTGAAAATTTATAAAAAGGTTGAGGAAACTCAACTTTTTTTAATTGATTTAAGTTATATGTAACCCCTTGCATAGACAAAAGCTCTATGTTAAAATACAAGATGTAAATATGGATTGTTACTTTAAGTAGGCAAGACCAAATAACTTACACTTTTTTTAGTGTATCTTATTTGGTCTTTATTTTTTGTTAAAAAAAGAGTAACAATTATTAGATAAGCAAGGAAAGGAAATAATATGAAAAATAAAAAGATAAGTAAAGTTGTTTTATCTGTATTGACGTCAATGTCAATGCTTAGTTCGTATTCAGCAATGATTTTTGCTGAAAATACGACTCAGGGTGCAACTTCACAAGTTGCCCATGAGTATGATTTAGTTAAATTAGATCGTAATGGTGATTTAATTGTTAATGGAAGTTTTGATAATAATGGTGCTTCATGGTCTAAAACAGGTACAGGTACATTTGGAAATGATAATGGAAATTATTATGGAAAGTTATCATCAAATTCTAATAATGCCGCAGTTTATCAAGGAGTAAGTTTTAAGAAAAATACAGATTATGTTGTTAAAGGAAAAGTAAAAATTTCTAATGCGAAAGGTCAAGTATTTTTAGCAGTAAAAAATGGTCAATTAAGTGCAGGATTAAAAGATAATAATGGAAAAACGATTGAAACGACGATTTCTTCATCAGAAGATAAAGCAGGTCAATATCAAGATGTAGAATTTACTTTTAATTCAGGTGATAATACTTCTGGATCTATTGCTTTTATTAAATGGACAGAAAGAAATGGAAATCAAGATATTATTGATGAAGAAGTATGGATCGATGATGTATCAGTTAAAGCAGTAAGCGATGCTTCAGAAGATGATCAATATGAAATGGTTTGGGCTGATGACTTTAATGAAAATCAATTAGATACATCAAATTGGGATTATGAATTAGGTTCTATTAGAGGTGTTGAACAAGAACATTATGTTAATGATCCAGAAAATGTTTATGTTAAAGATGGTCAATTAGTATTACAAGTAACTAATCGTGATAAAGAAGATCAATATAAAAATCCAAGAGGAAATAGACAAGTTATTTATAATTCAGGAAGTGTTAGAACTCATGGGAAAAGAGAATTTTTATATGGAAGAATTGAAATGAAAGCAAAACTTCCTAAAGGAAAAGGTGCTTTCCCTGCTTTTTGGACATTAGGTTCAGATTTTACGTTAGATGGTAGAATTAGCAGTGAACAAGGTGCTTCGTGGCCAGTTTGCGGTGAAATCGATATCATGGAAATGATTGGTGCAGAAAATGAAGATTTAAATGGAAAAAGTAATAAAAAAGTTTATCAAACTTTACATGCTGGTTCAGCTACAGATGTAGATCATTCAAAATCTATTTCAACATATACATTACCAGAAGGAATCTTTAATGATGATTATCATATTTTTGGTCTTAATTGGTCTAAAAATAAAATGGAATTTTATGTTGATAATAAAATTGTAGGATCTATTGATTATAGCAATAATGAAGAATATAAAAGATGTTTTAACAGACCACAATATATTCAAATGAATCTAGCAACTGGTGGAAACTGGGCAGGAGATGCTGGAGATAATCTTGCAGGGCAAAAATATGAAATTGATTATGTTTATTATGGTCAAAATGCTCAACAAAAAGCAGATTCTAAGGAATACTATGAAAATGCAATCAAAATCAATGGTGAACATGATGTGACAATGACAGAAGGTGAAACACCTAATTTATTAGAAGGTGTGACTTCTGATCAAGAGAGTATTTTAGATTATTCAATTTATAATGAATATTCATTTAAATCAAAAGGTGGACTTACTTCTGTTGATTTAGTTTGTTCAGGTAAAAATGATAAACAAAGTTTAAAGAAATTAAAACCAGGTAAATATAACTTATACTATACAGCTAGAAGTAGTACTGATTCTACAAAACCATCAACAAGAAGAGCAGTTATACTTACTGTTTTACCTAATGATAAACAAGATTTAATTGAATTAGATCGAGAACTTATTAAAAATGGTTCTTTTGAAAATGGTACAAATCCTTCATCAGGATATGAAATAAATAGTCGTACATCATGGCAAGTCACAAATGCAAGATTTACAAAATGGCCAGGATGTTCATATGAAGGAAGCTGGTGTGGTTTTTTACCAGAAAATAATGGAAATGCTAATATTTTTCAAACAGTTAATTTAAAGAAAAATACAAAATATAAACTAAAGGCAAAAGTGCAATTAACAGAAGTAGGACAAACAATGTTTGTCAACTTAAAAAAGAATGCACAATATCTTGTAAATAACAATGAAGTTACAGTAAAATGTACAGAAGAAAATAAAGGACAATATCAAGATATTGAATTAGATATCGATACAGGAGACCAAGAAAGTATTTTTAATGGTAAAAATTCTACTGATTTAACAGTTTGTTTTATGAAATGGACTGAATCAACAAGTGATGCTACATATAAAGGAAAAGTATTTGTTGATAATGTTTCTTTAACAGAAGTGACAAATGAAGATGACAATTATAATCTTGTATGGGCTGATGAATTTAATGAAAGTGAATTAGATAAAAAGAATTGGGGTTATGAATTAGGACATATTCGTGGTTTAGAACAACAACATTATACAAATAGTAAAGATAATGTTTATCTTGAAGATGGAAATTTAGTTATTAAAGCAACAAATAGAAAAACAGAAGATCAATATGAAGTAACACAAGGAGATACAACAAGAAAAGTTATTTATGATTCAGGAAGTGTAAGAACTCATGGTAAACAAGAATTCTTATATGGAAGAATTGAAATGAAAGCTAAATTACCTAAAGGTCAAGCAGTATTTCCAGCGTTTTGGACCTTAGGTTCTGATTTTCATTTAGATGGTAACATTGCTCAAGGTATTGGATGGCCCGATAGTGGTGAAATAGATATCATGGAATTAATTGGTAATGGAACTGCTGGTGGGGTTAATGGTAATAAACAAGTTTATCAAACACTTCATTATGGTACTAATGGTGAAGATGATGGAAAGTATGCTGGACATGGTACTTGTTATACATTACCAAGTGGTATCTTTAATGATGATTATCATGTTTTTGGAATCAATTGGTCAAAAGGAAAAATTGAATGGTATGTAGATGATCAAATTGTAAGAACAGTTGATTATAGTGATGATCAAAGAGCTTTAGAATGTATCGATAGACCGCAATATATTGAATTTAATTTGGCTTTAGGTGGAGCTTGGCCTGGTGCTGCAGGTGAAAACTTAGCAGGAACAAAATTTGAAGTAGATTATGTTCGCTATGCTAGAAATGAACAACAACAAAAAGATGCGGATACTTTCTATGCAAATGCTTATAAAATTAGTGGTGAAAAAGATGTTACGATGACAGAAGGAGACATGCCAGATTTATTAGCAGGTATTACTGTTGATGAAGGAACTGTTGTTGATTACTCTATTAATGATGAACCAATGTTCACAAATGTTGGTGGAAATACACATGTATCACTATTATGTACAGGTAAAGATGATCAAGAAGCCTTAAAATCATTAAAACCAGGAACATATAATTTATATTACACAGTATATGAAAAAGGAAATACAACAGCTGCAAGAACAAGAAGAGAAGTTTTACTTACAGTTGAAGAAAGAATTTTCGAAAAAGATTTAGAAAAATCTGGATTAGAATTAAATGGTTTCGTTGGTGATACATTAGATACAATTAAATTACCTGAAGGTTGGGTATTTGAAAATCCAAAAGAAAAAATCACAAAAGATACAAAAGAAGTAAGTGTTAAATATTCAGGAATTGATGGTAAAGTTGGAACAGCTTTAATTAATGTTCAAGAAAGAGCACAAATTATTGCGGGTGAAAATAGTAAATATGATGTTAAAGATTCAAAACCATTGAAAATTACAATGAATGTTTCTAAAGGAAATGTTTTAAAAGTATTTGTTAATGGTAAAGAATTAGATACAAAATACTATACAATTGAAAATGTTTCTAACAAAGTAAACATTATTTTAAGTGAAGAATATTTAAAAACATTAGATAATGGAGAATATACGATCAAAATTACTTCTACATTAGGAAATGTTGAAACAGTATTTACAGTTAGTAATTCTAAAGATGATAATTCAAAACCAGATACTGGAAAAGATGACAATTCAAGTCAAAAACCAACAACAGATAAAAAAGATGATGCAAACAACAAAACAAATAATGTTACGACAACTGTTGTCAAAAATACAACTCAAAAGAGTACAAAAACAGGTGATCAAACACCAGTTGAATTACTTACAATGGGATGTTTGGTATCATTACTAGCAATTATTATCTTAAAAAAGAAAAAAGTATTTTAATAAATTACAAAAGAAGTTTAAACAATAAAAGTTGTTAAACTTCTTTTATTCTATGCTTATAAATTGACGCTTACTTTTTAAGTTTTTATAGGAATAAATAAAAGGAGTCTTTGTTGACTCCTTTTGAATTATTTAGATTTAAGTCTTTTAGCTAATTTTTTAAAAAATGATTCTCTTGCATAGACCGGTTCTAACCATTCATTTTTTAAAATATGTAAAGGATTTTCTGACATTAAAGTATGAATAGCATGATAATTATATTTTTTTTCAAGTAAATAAAATATTTTATTTAAACAAGGTTTTCGAGAACCAGTAGCTCGATGCGTATCTGTAGCAATTACATGGATCAAGCCTTCATCTAATAGTTGAAAAGCTATTTTTTTAGCTTGTTTACCATGATACCCTAAAAAGCTTGTAGCATTTACTTGAATAATACAACCACTTTCAATAAAACCATTTACTCTTTCAATATCTAGTCCATTTTTAAAATATCTTTCAACATGAGCAATAATAGGAGTATAACCTTTAAATTGTACATCATATAATCTTTCTTCTACTTCTTGTTCATTTCCTATTTCTTTTCGTACATCAAATTCTACTAAAACATATTGTGTGTTTTCGATAGGAATAAAAAGATTTTGATCTAGAGCTTTTTGATAATCATGATTAAGAAATAATTCACAGCCATCTAATATATCAATATTATATTCAGTTGCTAGCATTCTTAAATCATCAATTCTTTGAATAAAATCATGAATATCATCTTTAGTATGAACACCGGGAGTTACATGTGGTGTAGCAACGATTGCACTTATTCTATTTTCTCTAGCAAGCTCTAAAGCTTTTCTTGCATCTTCATAAGATGGTATACCATCATCAATATTCCAAGCATAATGACCATGTATATCAATAAAAGACATGAAATCTCCTCCAATACTAATTGATATTATCTATCAATTAGTTTGAAAAATCAATAGAAATGAATTGTATTAAGAATATTGATATGGTAGTATTTGAATACAAAAAATGAATGATAGTGTTGTTGAGTATCAAATAATGTCGTTTAGTAAAAAGAACAAAATAATTATTGTTATTTTTATTTTGGACATTATAATGATTATAGTTAATGTTTTATTATTCTACTTAGAAAGTGAAAATAAAAATGTCAAAAATTAAGAGAGGGGATTTTATGACAAAAGAAAGAAGTCAGATTTTAATAAGAAAAACTTGCTTAGTCGCTTTTGATATTTTAAGTGTCATTATTGCTTTCTTTTTATCATCTATTATTGCTTATAACGGTCATATAGAATTAAGTTTTTTACGATATTCTTATTATTTATTAAGTGGTTTAATTGTTAGTAGCTTAATCTTTTTTGTCTATATGATAGTTTATGGAGATATGCTTCTGTCAATGAATTATTAAATGTTATTATAGCATCATTTTTAAGTACGATTGTTTATTGTATTTTATGTACGATTTGTCCGGTGACACCACCTATTAGTACGGTGTTCCTTTATTTACTTATCTTGCTTATGCTTGTTGGTGGAGCTAGATTTGGATATCGTTTTTTAAGATTATATGCTTCTAGACACCATTTATTAGGTAGAGGAGAACATATAGAAAGTCGTGTCATGATTATTGGTGCTGGTTCAGCTGGTGAAAAGATTTTAAGAGAAACATTAGTTACACCAAAAATCAATAAAGAAGTGGTATGTTTTATTGATGATGATTTATCTAAAAAAGGAAGAAGAATCCATAATGTACCTGTTGTTGGAGGAAGAAATGAAATCTTGCAACAAGCTGAAAAATATCATGTAGATGAAATTTATATTGCTTTACCTTCTATTGATGATAAAGAAGTTTCTGAAGTTTTAAATATTTGTAAAGAAACTAAATGTAAATTAAAAAAATTACCTGGTATTTATCAATTCTTAAATGATGAAATTACTTTAGAAAAATTAAAAGATGTAGAAGTTCAAGATTTACTTGGAAGAGATCCTATTAAAGTAAACTTAGAAGAAATTATGGGATATGTTCAAGATAAAGTTGTCATGGTTACTGGTGGTGGAGGATCTATTGGTAGTGAGTTATGTCGACAAATTGCTAAGAGTCATCCTAAACAATTAATTATTGTAGATATTTATGAAAATAATGCTTATGATATTCAATTAGAATTACAACGTAAATATCCTAAATTAAATTTAGAAACAATGATTGCTTCTGTTAGAGATCAAAATAAGATCAATAATTTATTTGCTTATTACCATCCAGATATTGTTTATCATGCAGCAGCTCATAAGCATGTACCTTTAATGGAAGATGCACCACATGAAGCAATTAAAAATAATGTTTTTGGAACTTTAAATGTTGCTAAAGCTGCAGATCAATATGGAGTTAAAAAGTTTATTTTAATTTCAACAGATAAAGCTGTTAACCCAACCAATATTATGGGTGCTTCAAAAAGATTATGTGAAATGATTGTTCAATCATTTGATAAGAAATCAAAAACAGAATTTGTAGCTGTACGTTTTGGAAATGTATTAGGATCTAATGGATCAGTTATTCCATTATTTAAAAAACAAATTCAAAATGGAGGACCAATTACAATTACTCATCCTGATATTATTCGTTATTTTATGACGATTCCTGAAGCTGTTTCACTTGTATTACAAGCAGGCGCTTATGCTCATGGTGGGGAAATCTTTGTCTTAGATATGGGAAAACCTGTTAAGATTTTAGATATGGCTAAAAACTTAATTAAATTATCGGGATTAGAGCCAAATGTAGATATTGAAATTAAATTTATCGGTCTAAGACCTGGTGAAAAGTTATATGAAGAAATGTTGATGAAAGAAGAAGGTATGCAAACAACACCTAATAAGATGATTCATATTGGTAAACCTATTGAGTTATCTCATGATTTCTTTGATCAATTAGATCATCTTTATCAAGTGGCTTATGATGAAGATAGTAATATTAGAAAAGAAGTTCATCAAATGGTTGATACATATCATTATGATGAAAATACAACACACGGTGTCAAATAATCTAACAATCAAATGTTAGATTTTTTTGTATATTAATAAAGATTTAAAAAAAGTTTATAATATGGAAAAGATGTATGTATTAAATGGGTTGAACGAAGTGAGGTTAAATAGCCTCACTTTTATTTCTATTCATTTTTATTGACAAATAGGATGAGTTGAATTAATATATAAGTAGGAATTATTCCTAACAAGGAATAGAGAAGAGGAGATATAATATGGCTAATAAATATGCAGGAACACAAACAGAAAAAAACTTAATGGAAGCATTTGCGGGAGAATCTCAAGCAAGAAATAAATATACTTACTTTGCTTCAAAAGCTAAAAAAGAAGGTTTTGAACAAATCTCATCATTATTTTTAAAAACAGCTGATAATGAAAAAGAACATGCTAAAATGTGGTTTAAAGAATTAAATGGTATTGGAAATACAGCAGAAAATTTAGCGGCTGCAGCTGAAGGTGAAAACTACGAATGGACTGATATGTATGAAGGTTTCGCAAAAACTGCAGAAGAAGAAGGTTTCCCAGAACTTGCTGCTAAATTCCGCAAAGTTGGAGAAATTGAAAAACATCATGAAGAACGTTATAGAGCTTTATTACATAATGTAGAAATGCAAGAAGTTTTCGCTAAAAGTGAAGTCAAAGTTTGGGAATGTCGTAACTGTGGACATATCGTTGTTGGTGAAAAAGCACCTGATGTTTGTCCAGTATGTAATCATCCACAAGCATACTTTGAAGTTCATGCAGAAAATTATTAATGAGAAAGATGCTTCGGCATCTTTTTTTTATATTCTTATAGAAATGTTGATATTGTTATATTTTTTAGTGCTTTTTGTGGATATCTCCCTATAAATATGTTTTATCTTTAGGACATTTATGTTCAGACATTAATCAAAGTATTTTATCTGCTGTATTACCATTTTTAATTGCAACATATCATTATGATTATACAACAGCTGCCATGTTAGTTACGGTATCAAATGTTTTTGGAGCTTTCGTTCAACCATTTATTGGGATGTTATCGGATAAAAAGAATAAACTATTATATATGACATTAGGCGTATTACTTGCTTCAGGTGGAATGGCAGTTACGGGTTTTATTTCTAATTTCTTTGGATTATGTATTGTAGTCATTATTAGTGGAATTGGAGTAGTGATGTTCCATCCTCAAGCTGCCAAACTTGTCAATAGTGTTTCTAGTAAAAATGCCAAAGGAAAAGGAATGAGTATTTTCTCTTTTGGTGGTAAGGTTGGTTTTACATTAGGACCAGTTTATACAGCTTTTTTAATGATTTATTTGGGATGAAAGGAACAATTCTTTTCTTGATTCCTGGTATTGTTTTTGGAATTGTTTGTTCTTTCTTTAATAAAGATTTTGAAAATTTGGATGTTTTAGAAGTTGAAAAGAAAGAAAAAGTAAAAAGTGAACAAAAGGACGATTGAAGTGGTTTTATTAAATTATGTGGTGTTGTTTTTAGTCGTTCTATTCTTTCTAATGGAATTTCCACATTCTTAGCGTTTTATTTTATTCAACAATTTTCTAAATCAAATTCATTCGCAAGTATGTTATTGAGTATTTTTTATGGAATAGGATCGATTACTCTTTTAGGTGGAGGAATTGCCGATTGTTTTGGACATCGTAAAATGGTATGTCTTAGTTTTTGTATCTTCTTACCTGCAATCTTTATTTTTACTAATACAAGTCATTTCGTGATTGCCTTAATAATGCTTATTTTCATGACATGTGGTGAAAGTCTTTCTTATAGTCCAATGGTTGTTTTAGGATAAAAGTATATACCTAATCATACTGGATTTGCCTCTGGTATTACTTTAGGTTTAGCGGTAAGTATTAGCGCAGTATTATGTCCTGTTCTTGACTATGTTTCAGATGCTTATGGTTTAAATTATGCTTTTATTATTATGATAATTGTTTGTGCAATTGCTCTTGCTTGTTCAATGTTATTACCAAATGTGGAGGAAAAATGAAGAAAAGTGGTGTAATCAAAACGTACATATACTTTATCAAATAGAAAAGAATCACCAAAAGATTTTAATGAATTTTTTAAATAAATAGATTAAAATAAAAGAAAAGGGGTGATTGGATGCAAGATTATAACTCTTATGATTTATTTGTAAAAAATCCACGTATTCATACCAATTTTCCTTTTCTTGCTCTTGATTGTAATAATAAAAAAACAATTCCACCGCGTATGCGTTTTCAAGAAATGCATTGGCATGAAGATATGCAAATAACTTATGTTTTAGAAGGAATTATAAAAATTATTTCACTTGGAAAAACGATAGAAGTTCATCAAGGAGAAGCTGTTTTTATTTCTAAAAGAGTATTTCATCAGTTTATCGAAGTAGAAACAGCACATTATCGTTCTTTTCTTTTTCCAAAAAGTTTTATTAATTTTTATGAAAAAAGTCCTATGGAAAAAGAAATTGAACAAATGAACATTGGAATTTGTCTTTTAAAACAAAAAGAAATAATCGACATTATTAAAAACATCAATCATGTATCTTTTGAATTTTATCAAGAAAAACATAAAGAATACTATTTAGCAACACAACTTGTTCAATTTATGTATTATCTTTTATTACAAGCAGATCATGAAGAAAATACTTTACAAGATTATCATCATAGTTTACAAAATGTCTCGCTTTTATTCATTTACATTATCAAGAAAATATTTCTCTTGAAGAAATTGCTCCTTATGGAAATATGAGTATTGGTCATTGTGGAAGACTTTTTATGCAAGTTCTTCAAACAACACCGTATGAATATTTAATCAATTATCGTATTAAAAAAAGTTTAGAACTATTAGGGAAAGAAAAAACACCCATTTCACAAATTGCTTTAGAAGTTGGTTTTAACGATGTCAGTCATTTTATTCGAAGCTTAAAAAAAAGAATGAGCATTACACCAAAACAATATCAAAAACAGCTTTTTAGTCATCAAAATAATATACAAGATATTTAGGAGAAAAGATTATGTATTATCAAACAACATATAAATCACCCGTGGGAACTTTATTTTTAGTAAGTGATGAAAAAAATTTAATAGGATTGTGGTTAGAAGGACAAAAATATTTTCAAGCAACATTAAAAGAAGAACCCATTATTAATGATCAAATAGAAATACTGCATAGAACAAAAGAATGGTTAAATCGTTATTTCAAAGGAGAAAAACCAAATATTAAAGAACTCTCATTAAAACCACAAGGTAGTGATTTTAGACAAGAAGTGTGGAAGATACTTTGTGAAATACCTTATGGTGAAGTCACAACTTATGGAAAAATTGCAAAAGTTGTAGCTCAAAAAATGCATAAAGAAAAAATGTCAGGACAAGCAGTAGGAAATGCTGTAGGGCATAATCCTATTTCAATTATTATTCCTTGTCATCGTGTCGTTGGTACAAATGGCAGTTTAACGGGATATGCAGGAGGTATTGATAAAAAAATCGCTTTATTAAAACATGAAGGTGTGGATATGACATATTATTTTAAGCCTAAAGCCAGATGATTCTGGTTTTTCTTTTAATTTACTTTTATTATAGTATAATAAAAGTAAAGGTGAGAATATGAATGCATTAAAAGAAACAAAGAAAAAACATTTATTAGCTATTTTAAAATATCTTTATCATCATAACAGTTCAACAATGAATGAATTGGTAGAAAATCTACAATTATCCCAACCAAGTATTCGTAATATGGTAAGAACGCTTCAAGAAAAACAATTGATTCAAGAAGTAGGAAATGATTTATCAAGTGGAGGAAGATGTCCAACACGCTTTGCATTAAATGAAAAGAATTATTTGATTCTTTGTCTTTATGTTCAAGTAGATAAAGTTATTTATCAATTAAGAAATTTTAATGAAATAAAAAAAGAGGGTATTCTATTTTATCAAAGTGAGGATGAATTGAAAAAGACTATCAAAGATTTAATTGATCAAGAAAAGATACATTGTTGTCAAATAGCAGTAGAAGGTATTGTTTATGAAGATGTCTATGTAACGGATCATCATAATGTTCTTGAAAAACATCAATGGTTAAAAGATATCAAAAAAGAAATAAACATTCCTCTTCAATTACAAAATGATGTTAAGATGATTCATCAAGGATGTTATTTTACTTATCAACAAGATTCTACTTATTATTTGTATATTAATGAAGTAGGTATAGGAAGTTCTTATTTCTATAAAGATGAACCACTTTATGGAAGAAGTGGAATCATGGGGGAAATAGGGTTGATATCTTTAAAAGGGAAAACAATCAATCAACAAATTCGTGAATGTCAAAACCAAGAAGAATTTAATGAGATTCTTAGTTTGTTGCTAAGTATAGTTTTTACAATGATTGATCCAAAGCGTTTAGAACTCTCATTAGATTTAAAATGGCGATATGAAGAAAATATTATTGAAAAAGTATTAAATGAAATAAATCAAAGTTGTTTTGAAAATCTTTATTTTCATGAAGATGTTTCTTCTATGCTATTTGATGGATTAGTTTATAGAGGGGTTGTTTATTTATTAAAGGAAAGGATTGAAAGAAATGAAAAAATATGAAGCAATTATTTATGATATTGATGGAACTTTGTTAAATACATTGAATATGAACATGTATCCATTGATGAAAATCATTAAAGAAGAAACGGGAGAAGATTGGACATTTGAACAAGTTTTAAAATTTGCAGCCTATCCAGGTATGAAGGTCATGGAAGAATTAGGTGTTAAAGATCAAGAAAAAACCTATGCTAGATGGGTGCAATATGTTAATGACTATGAAGAGGGAGCTACTTTATTTGAAGGATTTGAAGAAGTTTTAGAAACCTTTAAAAATCATAAAATTAAACAAGCAATCGTTTCTTCAAAGTTAAGAGATCAATATGAAATTGATATTGTTTCTAAAGGCATTGATCAATATATGTCAGCTGTTATTTTAGAAGATGATACAACGCATCATAAACCTCATCCAGAGCCTTTATTAAAATGTATAGAAAAATTAAATTTGAATTCTGATGAGGTGATTTATATTGGAGATGCCTATTCAGATTATCAAGCTGCTTTAAATGCCAACATTGATTTTGGACTAGCTAAATGGGGAAGTGTTGCTTGTCAAGATATTCCTAGTCAATATACTTTTGAAAACCCAATAGATTTACTGAAGTTACTTTAAGATTTTCAATAATATAATGAATGGTTATTTATGTTTTTAAGTAACATGATTGATTTTGATAAATCATACACAAAATTTTTAACAATTATTATTTCTTAAGAAATAGTCCAGAATATCTTTAAGAATTGTTTAGAATTAGTTCACGACTTGTTCATATAACTTTCTTATTCTTTTATTTATAAAAAGGAGGCAGTTATATGAAGTTAAGATACATTTATCGTAGTCTTTTATTTGTTATAGGAGTATTTTTTATATTATTAGGATTTGTTGGATTATTGCTTCCTGTTGTTCCTCAAGTACCATTTTTTATTATTGGTGCGATTTGTTTGATGGAATCATCAAATCGAATTAAAGAATGGGTCAAAGGACATGAATTATATCAAAAACATTGTCAAAAGATTATTGAAAAATCACACTTTTTAAAGCGAATACTGAATTAGTATTCGTTTTTATTTTCAATAAATTGACATAGATTGTTGGGTAAAATATAATGAAGATAACTTAATAGGCAAAGCAATTGAAAAATTGTGACGCAAAGCTATAGGGTCTTTAAAATGACAGCCAGTTGCAACTATATTAAACAGGAAAATCATACCTTTGTGCATATTTTTCCTGTTTTTTTGTAGGAGGGCAGTTATGAAAAATAAAAAAGATCTATATAATAATTCAAAAAAAGAACATCGTTTAGGGTGGGAAATTATTTTTACCATTTTAGTGGCTGCTTTATTCCTTTCAATTTATACATTTATTTTACAAAATAATTATAAAAAAGAATTTTATTAGTAGAAGATAATGATTTAAATGCTGAAATAGCAATAGAACTTTTAAATGAAGAAGGAATGTTTATTGATCGTGTTAAAAATGGTGTAGAGTGTATTGAACAAATTGAAAAACAGCCCACAGATTATTATTCTTTGATTTTAATGAATATTCAAATGCCTATTTTAGATGGTTATTATACTACTCAAAAAATAAGAAGAATGAATGATCCTATTAGATCACATATTCCAATTATTGCGATGACAGACAATGCTTTTGCTGAAGATAAAAAGAAAACTTTAGAATTTAGAATGAATGATCATATTGCTAAACCAATTGACATGAATATTGTTATTCAAGTTTTAAAGAAATATATTTAATGTTAATTAATTGTTATGATTTAGATTGCATTCTTAACAAAATAAGCATAAAGAACTATAATTTTTTGGGGAGATTTATTTATGTGGGTTTTATATGCGTTTGGATCAGCTTTGTTTGCAGGAATTACATCAATTCTTGCCAAGTGTGGAATTAAAAAAACAGATTCTCATGTAGCAACAGCATTACGTACAATTGTTGCTTTGATTTTTTCATGGTTAATGGTTTTTATTGTACATAGTCAAAATCAGATTTCAACAATTTCAACAGATACATGGATTTTTCTAATCTTATCTGGTTTTGCGACAGGATTATCATGGCTTTGTTATTTTAAAGCTTTACAATTAGGAGATGTTAATAAAGTCGTACCGATTGATAAATCAAGTATAATTCTTACAATTGTTTTAGCTTTTATCTTCTTAAAAGAAGATATGACTTTATTAAAATGGATGTGTGTTATTCTAATTGGTGCAGGTACGTATTTAATGATTGATCAAAAAGAAAGTTCAACAACGACACATCATAAAAGTTGGTTGATCTATGCTTTACTTTCAGCTGTTTTTGCAAGCTTAACATCTTTACTTGGAAAAGTAGGTATGCAAAATATTGACTCTAATTTGGGAACAGCTATTCGTACTGTAGTTGTTTTAATCATGTCATGGGTCGTTGTGTTTGTTGTAGGAAAACAACATACCATCAAAGAGATAGACCGTCATGAATTACTTTTTATTTGTTTATCAGGAATTGCTACAGGGTTATCATGGCTTTGTTATTACAAGGCTCTTCAAGAAGGACCAGCAAGTATAGTTGTACCAATTGATAAATTAAGTATTGTTGTGACAATTATTTTCTCATATGTTGTCTTCCATGAAAAATTAAATAAGAAATCATTGATTGGATTTTTGATTCTTGTTGGTGGAACATTATTAATGTTACTTTAAATATGACGAAAGCCATATTTTTCTTTTCAAAAGAAATAATATCCTTTAAAATAAATAAAGGTGAAAAGAATGCAAAAACAATTAATACAATGGTATCAACAAAATAAAAGAGACTTTCCTTGGAGAAAAGACCAAAATCCATATCATATTTGGATCAGTGAAATTATGTTACAACAAACAACGACAGAAACAGTTATCCCTTATTATGAGCGTTTTCTAGAAAACTTTCCTACAATTGAAGCACTTGCCAGTGCTTCTTTAGAAGAAGTCTATAAAATGTGGGAAGGTTTAGGATATTATCGACGTGCGAAGCATTTACATGAAAGTGCTCAAATAATTGTTGAAAAATATCAAGGGAAATTTCCTTATGAATATAATGATATTTTATCTTTAAAAGGAATTGGAGAATATACTGCCGGTGCTATTAGTTCGATTGCTTATGGAAAGCAAGTTCCAGCTGTAGATGGCAATGTTTTAAGAATTATCAGTCGCTATTATTTGCTTAAAGAAAATATTGCAGAAACAAAAGTACAAAAGAAAATATATCAAATAGTTCAAGAATTGATTTTAAATCAAGATGCTTCTGCTTTTAATCAAGGAATGATGGATTTAGGAGCAACGATTTGTAAACCTGTCCATCCACTTTGTTCTCGTTGTCCGATTCAAAAAGAATGTTTAGCTTTTAAAAATAAACAAATGGATGTTTTACCTATTAATATAAAAAAAATAAAAAAACAAGAGATAAGTTATATTACAGGAATCATCACTTATCAAGATAAATATTTACTTATTCAAAATCCACCAGGGGGATTATTAGAAAATTTTTATGGTTTTGTACAATATGATGTTGAAAGTCCCTATAGTTTTGTTTCCTCTTTTCAAGAAAAGTATCATCAAGAATTAATAATTCAAGCACATATTAAAGACATTAAACATGTTTTTAGTCATCGTATATGGTTTATGCATGTTTATCATTTTGTTTTAGAACATGAAATAGAAGGAATGTATACTTTAGAGGAAATAGAGGCGTTACCTTTATCAACTGCCCATTTAAAAGTTTTAAAAGCGTATCTAAAGTTCATGTAAAATACAAATAAAATAAATATAATAGTTAAAGGGTGTGATGCTATGAAATTATTTAAGAAAGAAAGTAAAATTGAAAAAGAGGAGTACTTTTCTTTTTGTGTTGAAGGAATTTATGAACATAAAAATGATGAATTGTTTGTTTTAGGAATAGTTGATGGAATTATACAAAAATTAGATTCTTTATTTTTGATAGGTCCTTATGGCTATGAAGAAAAAGTAGAGATTCAAGAATGGATAGAAGTAGATTCTAAGCAAAACTATTATGCATTATTGATTGATCAATGTTTTCAAGAAGAAATAGATCAAGGGTATATCTTTACGAATAAAAATAATCATTTAGCTTCTTCTCGAGAAGAAGTTTATAATCCTTATCTTCAATTTTTATTAGACCAAGTTAATCGTCAACACTATGATTATTTAGATATTTTATTTGAACAACTTGCGACAAGAGCTTATTTTTTAGCTGTATTTGATTATCAAGATTTTCCTATTTATCAAATAAATGATAAAAAATATTATCCAATTTATACAAGTCAATTAGAAATGAATAAAGATCAAAAATGTAAAAATAAAAAAGGTTCAGTTTATAGTTTTGATGATTATTCTAGAATGTGTTTAAATCAAGATAAACTTGATGGAATTATCATTAATCCTTATCATAAAGAAAGAAGTATTGTTTTAAATAAAGATGTTATTCAACATATTAGAACAATTAAAGAAAAAAATATAAAAACATATGCGAAAGCTAAAAGTTATCTTAAAGATAGGAAAAGGAGACAAAAGTATGAAATTGATTATGAGAGCTGATGATTTAGGATTTAGTGAAGCAGTCAATTTAGGAATTTATAAAGCAGTTAAAGAGGGTGTTATTACAAGTGTTGGGATGATGACAAATATGGAACATGCAAACCATGGGTATGAACTTGTAAAAGATTTTGATATTGCTTTAGGGCAACATACAAATATTTGTGCGGGAAGACCCTTAACTGATCCTAAGCTTATACCATCTTTAGTTCAAGAAAATGGTGAATTTTGTTCATCAAGAGAAATTAGAAGTAGAAAAGAAGATACAGTAGTTATTGAAGAAGCTGAGATGGAAATTGAAGCACAATATTTACGTTTTAAAGAAATCACTGGAAAAGATCCTGACTATTTTGAATGTCATGCTGTTATTTCACAAAAATTTTTTATAGCTTTAAGAAATGTGGCTAAAAAATATGGTCTTTTTTATGAAAATGTTTTATTTGATCAAGAGTTTGAAAAAGAAAATAATATTTATGGTATTGCAATGGCCAAGCTTAATGAACAAATGCTTTATGATCCAAAAGAATATATTGAAAACAGTTTAGAATTTATTAGAAATCATGATGTATCCGTGATGGTTTTCCATCCAGGGTATTTAGATCAATATATTCTAACACATTCATCTTTTACGCTTATTAGGGCAATGGAATGTGATTTTCTATGTTCATCATGGTTAAAAGATTGGCTTAAAGAGTATCAAATTGAATTAACTGATTTTAGAAAGGTTAAAAATGCATAGATGTTCATGGGTCAATGATGATCCTCTTTATATTGATTATCATGATCATGAATGGGGAAAACCTGTTTATGATGATCAAAAATTGTATGAAATGTTTTTATTAGAGACATTTCAAGCAGGGCTTTCTTGGATCACTATTTTACATAAAAGAGAAGCTTTTAAAGAGGCTTTTGATCAATTTGATGTTAATAAAATAGCAATGTATGATGATTGCAAAATAAATGAGTTAATGAATAATCCAAAGATTATTCGTAATTCTAGAAAAATTAAAGCAGCAGTTAAAAATGCACAAATATTTATTGAAATACAGAAAGAATATGGTTCTTTTTCTAAATATTTATGGGCTTATACAAATGATAAAATTATTTATGAAAAAAAAGAAAATGAAACAACGAGTACGTTATCAGATCAAATTTCTAAGGATTTAAAGAAAAAAGGTATGTCATTTGTAGGAAGTATTACAATCTATTCTTATTTAGAAGCAATTGGGATTTATAATCATCATGATAGAAATTGTTTTTTACATCTTTAAAGAACAGTTTCTTTTTTTGTATTATTAGGTATAATAAAAATAAGGTGAGTTTAATGCAAAAAAAGAGACAATTAAAAACTTGTATTGTTGTTGTCGTTTTAATGTGTCTACTAACGATCTCCATGACATTTCAAACAATTTGTGTAAAGACAATCAGTGATAATTATATTAATTCACTTATTGTCAATCAAATTATTGATTTAATTATAGACGAAGAAACAGATGCAAATTTTCAACAAATAAATCAGTTACAAAATAAAATAAAAAAGAGTGATGCTCTTTATCAATTAAATAGATATGCTTTTGATCAATCTATGCGAAATACCAATAAAAATAAAATAAAATTAGATCAAAAAGAATTACAAAAATTTTCTACATCATGTAAAAAAATGATCAAAGATGAATTGAATATATCTATTGAAGAAAAACAAATTATGAATATTTTAAAACAAAATCAGTTTTGGAATAAAATGATTCATCGTATGAAAAATAAGTTAAGTTCTTTTTCAAAAATCTTTGTTTTTATTTATTCGATTATGCAATCAATATTTTTTAGAATAATTATTTTATTGTGGATATTATTATGTTTTTTTAGATTATATAATTTAAATAAATCAAGTTTTTCTTTGGTTTTTTCAATAGTTCTTTTAGTAAAAGCCTTGATTGACTATATGATGATAGGATTAATTGAAATATCAAAATCTTTTTATATTAAGATGTTAAATATTCCTATTTCATCTATAAGTATTGATTCTTATTTGATTGTGGCAATGGTATCTTTAATGATTGGCATGATTCTTTTTGTTTGGCATATATATAAGGCAGAGTAATCTGTCTTTTTATTTATAATTTTTTATCTATTTAATAACAAATTATAAATTGTATGAATTTATACAATATCACTAGACAAACAAAATTGTATACAATATAATGTTAGCAATACAAATAAGAAAGGAAGGTTTTATATATGACCGAAAAAAGAGTTTACAATTTCTCAGCAGGTCCTTCAATGTTGCCTGTTGCTGTACTTGAAAAAGCAGCAAAACAAATGTTGAATTATGAAGGCAGTGGTATGTCTGTAATGGAGATGAGTCATAGATCCTCTTCCTACTTAGATATCTTTGAAAAAACAAAAGGATTATTAAAGAAAGTGATGAATGTTCCTGAAAATTATAAAATTGTTTTTATTCAAGGGGGAGCAACTCAACAATTTTCAATGGTTCCTTTAAATCTTTTAAAGAATGGGAAAGCTGATTATGCGATTACAGGTGCTTTTAGTAAAAAAGCAGCTGCAGAAGCAAAAAAATATGGGGATATTCATATTGTTTATGATGGTAGTAGCAATGATTTTAAACATATTCCAACACAAGATGAATTAGATTTATCTAAAGATGCATCTTATTTACACATCTGTGCTAATAACACAATTTATGGAACAGAATGGAAATATGTACCTGAAACAAATGGGGTACCAATTATTGCGGATATGTCATCTAATATTTTATCAAAACCAGTAGATGTAAGTAAATATGGGATGATTTATGCGGGTGCTCAAAAGAACATGGGAATTGCTGGATTAGGAGTAGCAATTATTCGTGAAGATTTACTTCAAGATGTTGCCAAAACAACACCTGTTTTATTAGATTATAAATTGATGATCAAAAATGATTCAATGTATAACACACCACCAGCTTATGCAATTTATGTTTTAGGACTTGTTCTTGAATGGATCGATTCTTTAGGTGGATTAGAAGTTATGAAAGAAAGAAATGAAAAGAAAGCTAAATTAGTTTATGACTATTTAGATCAATCGACTTTCTATAAAGCACATAGTGATAAAGAAAATAGATCACTTATGAATGTGACTTTTACAACACCAAATAAAGATTTAGATGCGAAGTTTGTTAAAGAAAGTATCGAAGCAGGCATGACAAATTTAAAAGGTCATCGTTCTGTAGGGGGAATTCGTGCTTCTATTTACAATGCAATGCCATATGAAGGTGTTGAAAAACTTGTCGCATTTATGAAAGAATTTGAAGAAAATAATCGATAAGGAGTCAAGTATGTATAAGGTTAAATTGATGAATAAAATATCTTCAGTAGGATTGGATTATTTTAATGAAGATTATGAATATGGGGAAACGTTAGAAAATGAAGATGCTATTTTACTTAGAAGTGCATCTTTACATGAATATGAATTTACAAAAAATGTTAAAGCGATTGCGAGAGCTGGTGCGGGGGTCAATAACATTCCTGTTGAAAAATGTTCAGAAAAAGGAATTGTTGTTTTTAATACACCGGGGGCAAATGCGAATGCGGTAAAAGAACTTGTTTTATGTGCTTTATTTTTATCAAGTCGTAAGATCGTTGAAAGTATTGAATGGGTCAATACTTTAAAGGATGATGAAAATGTAGGAAAGACAGCAGAAAAAGGAAAATCAAACTTTGTAGGACCTGAAATCGAAGGTAAAAAATTAGGGGTTATTGGTTTAGGTGCTATTGGAGTTTTAGTTGCAAATGCAGCTAATAAACTAGGAATGGAAGTTTATGGATATGATCCATTTATGTCCGTCAATTCTGCTTGGGCTTTATCAAAACATGTACGTCAAGCAAAAGATATGGATGAAATATTTAAAACATGTGACTACATTACTGTCCATGTACCAAGTACTAAAGATACAAAGGGTATGTTAAATAAAGAAAAGTTTGCATTAATGAAAGACGGAGCACGTTTATTGAACTTTGCTAGAGGGGACTTAGTTGTAAACGAGGATTTATTAGAAGCAGTTGAATCAGGTAAATTAAGTAAATATATAACTGATTTTGCTTCACAAGAATTAATTGGAAAAGATAATATTATTGTATTACCTCACTTAGGAGCTTCTACTCCTGAAAGTGAAGATAACTGTGCGAAAATGGCTGTTCAAGAATTAAAAGATTTCTTAGAAAATGGAAATATTAAAAATTCTGTGAATTTCCCAGCTGTTAATCAACCAAGAGAATCAAAAGTAAGACTATGTATTACCAATAAAAATATGCCAAATATCTTGGCACGTATTTCTAAATTATTTGCTGATCACAACTTAAATATAGAAAATATGGTGAACCGTTCTCGTGGGGATTATGCTTATACATTAATTGATACAAATGATGATGTACGTCAAGATATTATTGAACGTATCGAAGCAGCTGAAGGAATTATTAATGTAAGAGTGATTAAATAAAACTTGATAAAGGTATTTCAAGAAGTCCTAAGGGACTTCTTTTTTTGGACTATTTGTCCATTGAAAGAAGGGAAAAAGAAGATAAAATGATAATAGAAATGAGACAAATGTGAAACAAATATGAGACAAATTATCTTTAAGCATATGATACAATTAAATCAGAAAAACTCCTTATAAATATGATAAACAATATAAACAAAAAGCAATGTATAAAATCTTAATATAAAAAATTTATATGAGGAAAGCGGATGTGCATTAAAGAAATGCAAGTGACAGTACTTGTAAAAAACTACTTAGAGATGAAGGAAAACTCAATACTTTAAAAGAACTGCTTAAAGTGAAACTATGAACTTTATCAAGACCTTTAGAAAAACAACTTACAAATGCATCGCTAGAAAAATTAAATGTTCTTACATTAAACATATTTAATGTAAGAAATGAAGAAGATGTTTTAAAAATTATCAATTAAAAGAGCTATACGATTCATTCGTATAGTTCTTTTATTCTATCCACCATTTAAATAGGGGGAAGGGCATATTAGAAAACATAAGATAACGTGGAAGCAAGTATTGTTTATCATTGCATGTCATATGTCTATTTTGATTGTAACTAAAGGCTAGTTTAACAGAACTTGATTTGAGATAATCTTGTGCATTTTGACAACTGACACCATATGGAAAGGCAAAGTAATCTGTTGAAACAAGGCCTTTGTTTTTTTCAAAGTCTTTTTTTATTTCATTTGTTGTCATGGTTTCTATTTTCTTTTTATAGGGTAAATGACCAATATGGTGCATATCATAAGAATGACTGTAGTATTCAACATATTGATCATTTTTCAAATCATTTGTTTGTAAGTAAAGTGGATTATTGGTTTTGGTTTTATAACCAATGACAAAGTTTGTAGCTTGCAAATTATATTTTTTTATAATAGGTTTAACAATAGTGTTAAAGTTTTTATATCCATCATCAAAAGTTAAACATACAGCTTTTTTAGATACTTCTTTTTTTCCGTGATAATAGGCTTCAACATCTTCCATGGATAGACATTGATAATTATTATCCGCTAAATATTTCATTTGTTTTTCAAATTCACTTATAGACATAAAATAAGGATTTGATGCATAGTTTTCTTTTTTTTCTTGTTCACTTACGACACCATGGTATCCTAAGATAGCAATTCCATCTTTACCGTTTTCATGAATAATGATGTCTTTTGTCACCCAGCCAAGTCCGATTGCTATGTAACAAACAAGAACACATAAAATGATTTTTAATATATTTTTCATAATATTCCAACTTTCTATCAGTACTAGTTTATAGAAAAACAGTAAGGATGTCAAAAAAAGCTATGAGACTTCATAGCTTAAGACACAAGTAATAAACATCGCTAGGACAAATTCTTTTAAGAAAAGATTTTCATAATTTAAATGTTCTTCTTTTTTATTTATAAAATAAGATAAGTAATTTTTAAGAATTTGATGATTTGTGAGATCTTTAAAAGATTGGGCGATATTTTTAAAATCAATTCTTTCTATTTCTCTTAAATCAGGTTTAATTTGATTTTTGATGTCTTGAATAATATCTTTAAAATGATAAACCTTTAAATCATCGTAATCATGTTCACTCATATAAAGTTCTAAACCTAAGATAAAATAATCTTCTAATTTTAAGTAATCTAAATACGTATTTTCTTTTAATAAATCAAGAATAGGTGTTTCATCTGAAATTGTAAGTAAATGATGATTGTATTGATTTTCATAGTTTAAAATTTGATTATGAAAAGATAAAGCTATTTCTTGAATATTTTCTTCAGGATAAAAAGCAAAACGATGCCCTTTTAATTTTTTAAATGTTTTTAAAGTATCAAGATAACCTAAGCGTATTCTTTGATCCAATAGCTCTCGATTAAAATCAAGAAAGCCACCTAAATGCTTAGACGGTCTAATAAAAGTGATATTTTCACGATGTAATAAATAGGGATGGGTCGCTTCTTGATTGAGTTCAATTGCAATAATTTTTTGTGCTCCCATTTTTAAAGCAAGAGAGATAGGTAAATTATCATAATATCCGCCATCAATATATCCTTGCTTATCTATATAATGAATAGGAAATGCAGGAAAACATGAGGCTGAAGCAATAGCATATTCTACAATGTTATCTTCGCTCATATCATCTACTGTGATTTCTAATGGTTTCATAGAAGGAAAAGCAACAGTGCATAAACCATATTTGATGGGTGAACTTTTCGCTTTTTTGCCATTATAAAGACCTTTGATTAATTGAACAAGTGGTTCAATATCAGCACCTTTTTTATCAAGATAGGACTTTAAAAAAGGACCTATATTAGAAGAATTGTTCATTAGATTTTCAATTGAAAAATCAAATTGAATAGGATGCTTTAAAACCTTTTCTAATGATAAAGTATCCCATAATTCATAAAGCTTTTGATAATCTTCTTGAGCTACAAGTAGCCCATTTAAAGCACCAATAGACGTACCAGTAACAATATCAAAATGATATCCTAATTCTTGTAATGCTTTCATGCATCCTGATTCATAAGCTCCTTTAGAACCGCCACCTGATAAAACTAATCCATATTTCATAAAAACACATCCTTTTCAATAATTATACTTTTTCATAAAAAAAATACAACTTTATCATTTTAATATATGAAGAGTTTGTTATAATTATATGGCAAGGAGGATTAAAAAATGAAAAATGTAGTGAAAACAGATCAAGCTCCAGGAGCTATTGGTCCATATAGTCAAGGAATACAAGTAGGGGATATGTATTTTTTCTCAGGACAAATTCCTCTAGTACCAAGTACAGGTGAAATGCCAGAAGGAATCGAAGCACAAGCTCATCAAGCTTTAAAAAATGTGAAAGGATTATTAGAAAGCCAAGGATTATCATTTTCAAATGTTGTTAAAACAACTGTCTTTTTAGATAACATGGATGATTTTACAACAGTAAATGGTATTTATGCTGAATATTTTGTAGAACCTTATCCAGCAAGATCTGCTGTAGAAGTTGCTAAACTTCCTAAAGGAGCTTTAATTGAAGTAGAAGTTATCGCTAAAAAATAATTAAAAAAGAGATTTCGTTTTTGAAATCTCTTTTTTGTATATTATAAGAAAAGAATTGCAATAATACCTACTACAAAACAATAGTAAGAAAAATAATTCAATTTTCTTTTATTTAAAATACTAAACAATAAATTAAGTGCTAAATAAGTAACAACACCACTGACAATAAAACTAATTAAATAAGGAAGCCATAATGCAGCGACAGTTGAACTTGTTAAAAAATGTTTAAGTTTTAAAATGATTGCTCCAAAGCTGACAGGCATAAACATAAAGAAAGAGAAATCTCTTGCTGCTTTTTGATCAAGACCACCAAGCATCCCACCAGTAAGTGTTGATCCACTACGAGAAACCCCAGGAAGTAAAGCAAGTAATTGGAAAAATCCCATTCTTAATGCATCCCATAAATTCATGCTTTTTGTTGTTCTTTTTCCTTTATATCCAAATTTGTGAATAAGCATTAAAAAACAAGAAGTTAAAAGTAAACAACAACCTACTAATTTAGGATTAGAGAAAGCATGTTCAATATAATCATTAAAAAGAACACCACCAATTGCTGCAGGAATTGTAGCAACAATTAATAACATACAAAATCTAAAATCAGGTAATAGCTCATCTCTTTCTTGAGGTTTAGCAATATACCCGAAAAAGGATTTGATTAGACGAATAATATCTTGGCGATAATAAAACATGATAGCAATGAGTGAACCAGTATTAACAATAACTTCAAAAGTAACATCATTCATTTGTGGAACCATTAAACCAAGTTTTTCAAAAATACTTTGGAATAAAACTAAATGTCCACTACTTGAAATAGGAATAGGTTCACTAAAACCTTGAATAGCACCTAAGATTGCATAGACAATAATATCTTTAATTAAACTCATAATTTCACCTCGTCACCCATTATATATGAAAATATTATAAAAATATACAAAAACATTTTTTTAATGGAGATGACATATAATAAAGAAAAAGGAGGAAGAAAATGATTGTTAATTGGGTTAAAGAAGATGAAGAACTATTAGAGCCATATGAATGGTCAAATGGTGATGATATCGAAATCATTTCAACACTTTCATGTTTTAAAGTAGATCAAAAAACACTCCATGATTTTATTTATGGATGTTTACACATTTTTGATCAAAAGTTGTGTCAAAAAGTATTTGCAATAGGAGATGGTCATTATGCTTTAGCGATTGAAACAGATGATCAAGGAAAGCTTTGTTATCGAAGTGTTTTTGATTTTTGTGATCGTGATAAAATGAATAAAAAGATTGCTGCTTTAGAACTGTCTAATATTCATTATCAAATGTATGATGAAGGAGAAATGAAAGAATATGGTCTAACAAGAGAAGAAAGGTTAAAAAAGCAATTTATTGAACAAAGAATTGATGAACTTTATATGGAAAATTATGATGATTTTTTGATGTTATGTAGACAGCTAAATATCGAAGATGCACAAAGTATCCAAAAATATAATCATTTAAAAAATAAAATAGCTAAGGGCTATACATTTATACATGAAATTCTATTCTATGAATTTACCAAAAAGGAATACAAAAAGAAATAAGCAATGCTTATTTCTTAATTGTAATTCCTATTTTTCTTTCAACTTTCGCAAGTTTTTTTCTTGCCATATAACGTGCTTTATCAGCACCTTCATTTAAAATTGTATCGATATAGTTACCTTGATTGATTTCATTATATTTATCATGGATTTTTTGTAATTCATTACCTACAACTTCAGCTAGATCTTTTTTAAATTGACCATAACCAACACCTTGATAACGTTCTACAAGTGCATCAATAGATTCACCACTTAAAATAGAATAAATAGTAAGTAAGTTTGAAATACCAGGTTTATTTTTAACATCATAGTAAATAGCGTTATCACTATCAGTGACAGCAGACATGATTTTCTTTTTAGAAACATTAATATCATCTAAAATATAAATACATCCTTTACCTGTTTCATCAGATTTAGACATTTTCTTTGTAGGATTTTGTAAGTCCATAATACGTCCACCTACTTTTGGAACAAGTGGTTCAGGTAATTTGAAAGTTTCACTATAACGATTATTAAATCTTTCAGCAATATCTCTAGCAAGTTCACAATGTTGTTTTTGATCTTCACCAACTGGTACATAATCAGGATCATAAATTAAAATATCAGCATTCATTAATGAAGGATAATTAAAAATACCAGCTCCAATAGATTCATCTTTTTTAAGTTTGCTTGCTTTATCTTTATATTGAGTCATACGTGATAATTCACCCATTGACACCATACATCCTAAATACCAACCAAGTTGAGCATGTTCTAAAACATCAGATTGTAAAAATAATGTGACTTTTTTAGGATCTAATCCAGCTGCTAAATATAAAGAAATCAAATCTTTTGTATTTTTTCTTAAATTCTTTGGTTCTTGATAAATTGTCATACTGTGTAAGTTAGCAACAAAAACAATCATTTCATATTCATCTTGATAAGAAACAAAAGGTTTAATAGCTCCTATATAATTTCCTAAAGTTACTCTTCCTGTTGGCTTGATGCCACTCAACATTCTTTTCATAAATTTTCCTCCTTAAAATAAAAAACGTCCTTAAAAAAGGACGTTATAAACGCGGTACCACCTTAATTCGTATAAAATATACGCTCTTGATCTTAACGCGATTAGCGACAAAAGACTCGTGCCTTTTGTAACTCCAGAACCCCAATTTCTATTATATCAATGGCTTATTTCCATCAACCATAAGCTTTCTATAACATTTAATATAATTTACTTATGTTCCTTCAAAGTCTTTAAAAACATTATAATGAGCTCATCTATAAAAATCAAGATATTTAAAAAAAGATATACAAAGTTTAAAATTGTTGTATAATTATTTACAAAGGAGTGATTGTATGATACGTATATATACCGCCCCAAGTTGTGCTTCTTGTAGAAAAGTAAAATCTTGGTTAAATGAAAATCAAATACCTTATGTAGAAAAGAATATTTTTTCTACTTTATTAAAAGAATCAGAACTTCGAGAATTATTAGAACGTAGTGAAAATGGTACGGATGATATTATTTCCAAAAGAAGCAAAATTATTAAAGAAAATGATATTGATATTGATTCAATGAAAATCAATGATTTAATTAAGTTTATACAGGAAAATCCATCAGTTTTAAAAAGACCAATTATGATTGATGAAAGAAGATTTCAAGTTGGTTACAATTCTGAAGAAATAAGAGTCTTTATTCCTAAAGAACTTAGAAAGTTAGCTGAATGTCATGATATGGATCGTTGTCCACAATTCAGCAATAAAGATTGTTTGAATTTTAAAAAAGAATATGAAAGGGATAGAGAACAGGAATCAAGTCAATAGATGGATTCTTTTTTAGGAGATAATATGAAAAAAATATTAAAAGTTATAATGACACTTGTTTTAATTTGTTCATGTTTTTATCTAGCAATTTCATTATTTATGAATCATTTGATTATTAATGATATGGTACCAACAGTTGTTAAATCAACGGCTGTAACAAATGCTTTAGAAGATACTTGTCAAAATGTTTTAAGTATGATGAATATGGATGAAAGCCAAAGTCAAGCACTTGTTTCTTCTTTACAACAAGATGAAAAAACGCAAGAACTTGTTAATGAATATATTGATACTGTTTTAAATAATCAATCATCTACTCTAGATGAAACTTTATTAAAGCAAGTTTTAGAAGATAAAAAAAATGAGGTATATTCTATTTTGAATCCTTCAATAAATGAAGAAACGTTTACAACACTTTATGATCAAGCTATCAATCAAATGGATTTACAAGGTTTACAAGATAAAGTATTAAGTCGAGTAGAAAATACGATGGAACAATCTGGAGAAACATATAAGATTGTAAAGAAAGTATATAGCTTTAAAAATTCTACACATATTATTGTGAGTGCTATTTTATTAGTTATTTCTACAGCTTATCTTATTTTTATTTCAGTTCAAGAGAGATTGATTACAAAATGTTTATCAGTAAGTTATATGGTTTGTGGAATTATGACATTCTTGATTTCTTTTACGATAATTTTAGGATTAACAGCAATGGCATCTTCTACGATGACAATTCAGTTAACTTCTATTAAATATATGTATATATGTGGAGCTAGTTATTTCTTTGTAGGTATTATTTTATTAATTGTAAATGCTTTTTTAAAAAAGAAAAATCGTTATCATTATTATTACTAGTATAAAAAGAAGGGGTATTTATGGATAGATTAGATGCAAAGGCTATAAAGACGTATAAAGAAATTATACTTATTTTAGATCAATGTATTGATGATTATTTATTTGTAATGGATCTTGATAAAGACATATATTTTATCTCACCACATGCTATGAAAAGATTTAATATTCCAAGCTATGAATTTAGTAATTCTTTACCAGCACATAAAAAATTTGTATATGAAGATGATCTAGAAATGTTATTATCAGATATGAATAAGTTGGTTTCGGGAAAGAAAAATTTTCATAATTTACAATATCGTTGGATTGGAAAAGACGGTATTCCTATTTGGATCAATTGTCGAAGTAAATCGATTAAGGATTATGATGGGAATGTTAAATATATTATTGGCTGTATTAATGAAATTGGTAAAAGACAAGTTGCTGATAATGATAGTGGATTATTAGGAGAAATGAGTTTTAAAAATTTTATTTATCCTATTCATGAAGATATTACACAGGGTTTTATTTTAAGAATTGATATTGATGATTTTAAAAATATTAATGAAAATTTCGGTGTAAAATATGGTGATGTTGTTTTAAAACAAGTTGGAAATTGTATTAAAAAGTTATTAACTAAAAATCAACAACTTTATAGGATTGTCGCTGATGAATTTATTGTGATGGATGTTGTTGGCAGTAAAGAAGATGCAAGAGCTCTTTATAATGCAATACGTAGAAGTATTACATGTTATGTAGAATCTATTAATTATGATATTTATTTAACGATTTCTGCAGGTATTCTAGATTTTCATGATTATCCTAATAAAAGTTATAATTCTATTATGCAATGGACAGAATTTGCTTTAAATCAATCGAAAATAAATGGAAAAAATACATATACGATTTTTAAGCAGGAAGCTTATCAAGAATTTTTAAGAAAAAATAAATTAACAAAAGAATTACATAAAGCAGTTAACCAACAATTTAAAGGATTTGAAGTTTATTTTCAGCCAATTATTGATATGAAAACAGAAAAGATTCATAGTATGGAAGCATTGCTTAGATTTGAATGTGATGAATTTGGTAAAATTTCACCACTAGAATTTATTCCATTATTAGAGGAAAGTGATTTGATTATTCCTGTAGGTAGATGGGTTTTAGATCAAGCATTAAAAGCTGTAAGTATGTTTTCAAATATTAAAGTACAAATTAATATGTCTTATGTTCAAGTGTTAAAAACACCAGCATTAAATGATATTTTAAATATTATAAAAAATTATAAAATAGAAAATAATCAATTGGTTATAGAACTTACAGAAAGTGGTTTTATTGAATCTAATAAAAACTTTATTGATTTTTGTAATGGTTTAAAGAAAGAAAATATCTTACTTGCTTTAGATGATTTTGGAACAGGATATTCTAATTTCCACTATCTTTATAATTTAAAACCAGATTATATAAAAATAGATCGAACATTGATGAAAAATGCACTTTCAAATGAGTATGAAAATATGTTGCTAAAACATATGGTGGATATGGCTCATAGCGTAGGTGTTAAGATTTGTATTGAAGGAATAGAAGAAAAGGAAGAACTTGAACGTATTATGTTATTAAAGCCAGATTATATTCAAGGATTCTATTATGGTAGGCCGGTTTCTTTAAGTGTGTTTATGGAAAGCTATGAAATATAAAACGAATAAGTATGTGACTTATTCGTTTTTTAATGTTTCTAACATTCGTTTGATTTTACTTAAACAGTTTTGTTTATATTCTAAATGATAAGGTTGAATGATTTTTTTGAATGTTTGAAGTCCTTGATCATAATCCTCCACTTCAAATTCTATTTCATAATCATGATGATGGTTATATTCATTTTCATCTAAGGATAAAACACCATCGGGTAAAATAATATCATGACGTGTTGTTTTTAAATAATATCCACATGTTAAATCTTTGATATAAATATTTTCTTTTTCTAAAATATCAAAGATTTCATTATTGACATGTTGATGATTAAAAATAGCATCTTTAATTTCTTTATTAATATCTATATTTAATTCATTCAGACCAATAGTTGAAGGTCTTTTCAATGTGAGTTCGTAATGACCTTTTTTTTCTCTAATTCTGAGTGAATATTTTTTCTTTTCCAATAGAGGATGAAAAAGATAATAATTGGTTTGTTGATAACTGTCTTTGATTTGATTTTTATAATCAGATAATATTTTTTTAAATATATTTTCTTTTAATAACATTTTAAATTCAATTTCTAGATGTTCCATATGATACCTCTTTGCTTAAATGCTCTAGATATATTATAATACATCTATATGGAGGGAAGAAAGATGAAATATGCATTAATGGTTAGAAATGATGATCTTTCTAAAAAAACAGCTTTGAAAATTAAAGAAAGTTTACAAAACTTTTTTATTTATGATGAAAAAAATCCAGATCTTGTTATTTCAATTGGAGGAGATGGAACTATTTTAGAAGCTGTACATCAATATTTAAATGTTGATTGTTGTTTTGTAGGTATACATACAGGAACTTTAGGATTTTATACAGATTACCAAGTTGATGAAGTGGATCAATTTATAAAAGATGTGACTTCTAGACAATTTAAGACGATGAAAAGATATATGTTAGAAATTAAAATTAATAAAAAAGACTCTTTTCAAACATATTATGCTTTAAATGAATTAAGATTAGATCAAGGGTTACAAGCACAGGTTATTCATGTGTATATTGGTAATGTTTTATTAGAAGTTTTTAGAGGGAATGGTTTATGTGTTTCAACTCCTTCTGGATCGACTGCTTATAATAAATCTTTAGGTGGTTCTATCATTTATCCAGGTATTCCTTTGATGCAACTTACAGAAGTTGCAGGAATTCATCATAATGCATATCGTTCTTTAGGTTCAAGTTTGATTTTAGATGAAAGTCAAACAATTAAATTAGTTGGAAATCATTTTAATCATTCTTTGATTGGAATCGATCATATTCATTTAGAATTAGAGGATGTTGAAAGTATTGAGATTACGATTGGGCGTAAGTATGTTCGTTTTATTGAATATAAAGAAATGTCTTTTATTAAAAGAGTAAGAAGGGCATTTATTAATTCATGAGTTATCAAATTGAACAAACGATTTTATTAAGAGATTATTTGAAAGAATTACCAATTAGTCAAGCAATGATTAAAAGGATTAAAAGGGAAGGTGATTTCTTAGTCAATGGAAAAAGTCAAACAGTTAGATGTTTACTTCAAAAAGGAGACTGTTTAGAAATTATTTTTCCAATAGAAAACTCAAATGTTCAACCAGAAAATATTCCTTTAAAAATCATTTATGAAGATGACTATTATATAATCATTGATAAAGAAAGCCAAATGCCTTGTATTCCTACTAAAAGATATCAAAGCCATACTTTATGTCATGCTTTAATGTATTACTATCAACAAATTGGTTTAAAAAGTACAATTCATTTAGTAAATCGTTTAGATAAAGAAACATCAGGATATATGTTGGTTGCTAAAACATCACAAGCTCATGCATTGCTTTCTAAAGATATTAAACAAGTAGAACGTGTTTATCATTGTTTAGTTGAAGGAATTTTAGAAGGGGAAGGCGTTATTGAGCGGCCTATTTTAAAAAGTAATGATTCTATTAAAAGAATTGTTGATGATCATGGTAAGTATGCTAAGACGTATTATAAATCTTTAATGCATAAAAATAATCAAACACTTGTAGAATGCAAATTAGTAACGGGAAGAACCCATCAAATTAGAGTACATATGGCTTCTATTGGTCACCCTTTAGTGGGAGATCTTCTTTATGGGTCAAATGAAGATCAATTGTTTTATTTGGATAGTGTTGAAATTAGTTTTATTCATCCTTTTACCCATCAGAAAATACATTATAAAAAGGAGAGTTAATCTCCAAATGGCATGAACTTAAGATATAATCTTAGGTTCATGTCTTTTTATTTTTATCCTTTTTTTATAATAGTATCAAATATTTCTTTTTGTGTAGTATAGGGTATATAATCTTATTACTTTTAATTTAAATATATTTATTATATATTTGTAGTATAGGATGGTGATGTTATGTTTGTAAAAGTTGTAAAAAATAATAGCGGTCGTCCAGATACCTCTTTTATCTCAATTGTTGAATCTTATCGTGAAGATGGGTAAATGGAGGTAATGTTTGAAAGTATTCTTTATCGTAGTCATAGCCCATTAAATGACAAGTTCCTTCATTCCACCAAATAGAAAGGACATTTCCATTTTCATCACATTCCATAGACCATCTAGCTTCACCTAATGAACCATAGACAGCATCTGCACTATTTTCATTGGTAAACATCCAAATAGTAAGATTTTTATCTTTAAGATCTTATGAATAGGGTTGAACAAAAATAGGAGCGCAATCCCCTTCCTCTAAGCGAAGCGTAGGGAGGGGTCTAGCTCCTTTTATAGTTTTTATAAGAGATGTTGTTTTAGATGTGCAGCTGTGATATATATAAGTATAAAAGACGTTCAGTCGTACTTAATTTTAGAAAGGATATTGCTATGGAACTTGATACTAATAATCATTCAGTGTTCATGCTTAATTA
>JABLTQ010087277.1_pt1 | contig 33053 bp, 29 predicted proteins | sample 7160101 | NCBI WGS metagenome assembly JABLTQ01 (sample SAMN14651228, study PRJNA627086) | human gut metagenome | isolation source: feces | host: Homo sapiens
CCAATGTGGCCGTTCAACCTCTCAGTCCGGCTACTGATCGTCGCCTTGGTGGGCCGTTACCTCACCAACTAGCTAATCAGACGCGAGGCCATCTCACAGCGATAAATCTTTGGCATCAAGACCATGCGATCTCGGTGCATTATGCGGTATTAGCAGTCGTTTCCAACTGTTATTCCCCACTGCAAGGCAGGTTCCTCACGCGTTACTCACCCGTCCGCCACTAAGTCAAACAGGATTGACCGAAGTCGCTCCTGAGTGCTTCGTTCGACTTGCATGTGTTAAGCACGCCGCCAGCGTTCATCCTGAGCCAGGATCAAACTCTCAATAAAATGGTATTCAAACAGCCGAAGCTGATCAAATCAATTATTGAAGCTAAATCTTAGCAATCAAAGAAAATGACTTGGTTATGATTTTCATCATCCAAGCTTAAAAGAATCATATCTGGTGCTTTAAGTTTGTTTCACGTTGTTTAATTTACAAGGTACACAGTTCGCTGTGTTTCGAGGTTTCCCTCTCGGCAACAGCTTGTTTAGTTTAGCACACTCAACGGAGCTTGTCAAGCACTTTTTTCAGCAACTTTCTGAAAGCCTTCCGCTTCGGAGCCGGTCACTTTCCAGTTTTTGACTCGCTCTCTCGAGCGCTTTGTTAGTATACTAAATCCGTCCCCATTTGTCAAGCACTTTTTTGCCTTTTTTCGAGTTTTTTTGAAAAGAATCGTTTTCGTCCGCTTTATGATAACTCCTGTTTGGCAAAGATACTACAGCTGATGCGATAACTGACCGCCACCCACACCAGCGCAGCCACCGCCACGCCGCAGACCAAGAGCACAACGCCCTGGTCAGTGAGGACGATGCCCAGCCACTTCCCTATCTGGTACGCCACAAAGCACACCGCTGCCGGCACCAAGAGAGCCGCCACCAAGAGCACCCGTCCCTGCTCTGCGCCAAACCGAAGGATAAGGGGGATGGCCACACTGCCATAGACTAGGGCGAAGATCAAGGCCGTTAGGGCGGAGAAGATCAACTCCTGGAGTCCGTTCCAATTCAAAGGGATCTGTCCGGTGATGGCGTTGCTGACCAGGCTGGCCAGAAAGGCGATGACGCTGCCGCCCACCACCATCAGAGCCAGCATGACGTACTTTCCAGCCACCAATTCCTTCCGAGACACCGGCATGACCATGGCGTATTTCGTCCAATCACACCGGTCATCGTAGGCGAAGGTGCTGATAATGAGACTGCTGCACAGGACAGCGCCGGCGTAGAGGACGCCCACACCGGTGGATGCCATGGCCACGGCCAGGATGAGAAAGCTGACCAGGACGGATTTGGCGTTACATTTTATATTATAGAGGTCTTTCAACACCATGCTCTTCATTTCATACGCTCCCCCTTCACATACAACAACAAAATATCATCAATCGCGGCATCGTCCACCACCATGTCCGGATGCCGCCGTCTGGCCGCCTCCTTGTCCGCCACCAGCACATCTATCTGGCAAGGCTCCTTGCGGCAGGCCAAGATCTCACTGGGATCCAGCCGTCCAAACTGCGCCTGTCCACAGCGGAGGACACCGTACTGGTAGCGCAGCTCGTCCTTGGGCTTGCAAAAGAGCAGCTTGCCCTGGTGCAGAAAGGTGATGTAGTCGGCAATCTTCTCCAGGTCGGAGGTAATGTGGGAGGACATCAAAATAGAGTGGTGCTCATCCTGGACGAACTCCCAGAACACGTCCAAAATATCCTCCCGTACCACCGGATCCAAACCGCTGGTAGCCTCGTCCAGGATGAGGAGCTTGGGATGGTGAGAGAGGGCAACGGCGATGCCGAGCTTGGTGCGCATCCCGTTGGAGAGAGTCTTAAGCGCCTTGTCCTTGGGCAGCTGGAACCGTTCCAGGTATCCCTCGTAGACCTTTTGATCCCACTGGGTGTAGGCAGCAGCGGAAATGCTGCCGATCTGAGTGGATGTCAGAGTCTCATAAAAGTTTCCTTGCTCAAAGACCACACCAATGTCCTCTTTCAGCTGTTTGGAATTGGACAGCTTCCGTCCCCAGAAAGTCACGGTGCCGTCATCTTTCCGAATCAAGTCTAAGATTGCCTTGATGGTGGTACTCTTTCCCGCGCCGTTCTCGCCGATCAAACCCATGACAGCGCCTTGGGGCAGGGTGAAGGAGACGTGATCCAGTTTGAAGCCGGGGTACGTCTTGGTCAGATCGGTCACTTGCAATGCCGCTTCCATGGTCATTCCTCCTCTTGATAAAACAGGGTCAGCAGTTCCAACAGCTTTTCCAGGGAAATCCCGTTGGCACGTCCGATGTCCGCCGCCGCCTGGAGATGTTCCTCTGCCTTCCGCTGCTGTTCCTCCTGCATAAAGTCTTTGTTCAACGCCGACACAAAGCTCCCACGTCCCACGGTGGTCTCGATAAACCCATCCCGCTGCAAGTCCTCATAGGCTTTCTGGACGGTGATGACGCTCACATGTATGGCTTTGGCCAGGGCACGCATGGACGGGATGGGCTGGCCGGCGGCCAGTTCCCCACTCATGATCTTGGCCTTGATCTGGGACGTGATCTGTTCGTAGATCGGCTTGCTGTTGTTGCTGCTGATGATGATTTCCAATTGACATCCTCTCCGTGCTTTGGTGTACTGATTGAACAAGTACATTATGAACATTCAAGGACATTCTGTCAAGAGGTTTGACGAAAAAAGAGGCCGGAAGGCTCCCGTTGGTTCCTTCTGACCTCCATGGTGAAATCAGCTCCATTTTTTGCAAGCAGCACTCCGCAGAGCAAGCTTCCCTTTGCAGAGGGTTTGTCACCACTGCGTTATCCCACAACTCCCGAAAATAACAAACCCTCGCATTTTATCTCATTCATTGCTCAACTCAAATCAGGCGAAAACAGCCAACGGTCGCTCTTGGTCAGCTCGGTCAATGGGTATGAAAAGCACGATACGGTTGCACTGTGCTTTTTCAGCTTGCAACTATTTTATTCTTCCTCCGATAGAATCTCAGCAATCATTTCGTTTCTGGTCGTCATTGCATCCAAAAATTCCTCGTATGCAAGATATTTTCCCTGGTCGAACTCGCTCAACTCGGCCTGCGCCTTTTGCAATGTACCATACCGCTCAGAAAAGACCTGGAACAAATCAATCAAGAATGTTTCGTATACGGCTGCCTTTTCGCAGTCACTCATCTGGTTCACCTCTCTCCTATACGTTACCACTCCAACTTGATGGCGTTCCGTTTTGCCATACCATCCGATATTACTTTTTAAATTTTGCACTTTTCTCTGACAAAAATCCACTTTCATCATCTGTGCAGAGATTTTCTCAATTTCCTATATGATCAGGCCGTTTCCCGATACTTCTGTTTGCAAAGAGCCAGACGTCAAACAGCGACTTTCCAGGCTTTTGCTTTCATTGCGGTTAACGGTACCTCTAAGGGGTACCGATTGGGGTGTAAAAAACACACGTCAAAAAATCAGCAACCATTTCGTAGCTTTATCGTGTAAAAACAAGAAAAAACATCGCCAATCCATAACAAATTAGCGATGTTTATTGGTGGAGGCGACGGGAGTTGAACCCGTGTCCGAAAATGTATCCGTGGAGACTTCTCCGAGCGCAGTCGATTCTTTCCATTCCCTTTCCTGTGCGTGAATCGACACACTCACAAGATCAGTAGCTTCATAAAATCATGGCGCCGGCAAAGCTTATGGCGCTCACGTTTACCACTAAAGGCATCACCCCGCCCGGTTCGTGGTCCTCCCGGGGTCGGCGTCCGCGCGCGAATGGGCGGAAGTCAACTGCTTAATTAAGCAGCGACGGCAACGTAATTATCGTTGTTCTTTAATTTATAATTGCCCATTGATAAGCGGCTAGGCTCCGCTGCTCGCTATCTCCAGTTCAGCATCCCCGTCGAAACCGGTACGCCCCCAGGAGGTCTGCCCCAGAGCGTTTGGGGCAGACAGTTTTTGAGATACAGGTAAAAACAAAATGAGAAACGGAATTGCTTCCGATCACAAACTTACATTTTGGCAGGTTCCGGATAATCCACACCGAAGGTGTCCACGGTTACCTTTGCCATGCGCTGGTCATCATAGGGCTTGTCGTTGCGATCCCGTCTTGCGTTGACGATCTCATCGACCACATCCATCCCCTCAATGACCTTGCCAAAGCCGGCATAGGAGCCATCCAGGTAGGAAGCAGGGGCGACCATGACGAAGAACTGGCTGCCGGCACTGTTGGGCATATTGGTGCGTGCCATGGACAGAACGCCGCGGTCATGCTGCAAGTCGTTCTTGAAGCCGTTCATGGCGAACTCGCCGCCGATGCAATAGCCGGGGCCGCCGATGCCAATGCCCTGAGGGTCGCCGCCCTGGATCATAAAGCCGGGGATGACACGATGGAAGATGATCCCATCATAGAAGCCCTTGTTCACCAGGGAGATAAAATTATTGACGGTATTGGGGGCGATCTCCGGATACAGCTCCGCCTTAAATACCTTACCGTTTTCCATTTCAAAGGTCACCATAGGATTCTGTGCCATTTGGAAGTTCCTCCTTTATATTTTCCACGCAAACTGCGCATAATGGCAGTATCAGCCTCTGCCATAGGATTTCATCGTCCGATCCATCTCCCGCTTGGCGCTCCGCTCGGCAGCGGCTTCCCGCTTGTCGTAGAGCTTCTTGCCCTTGGCCAGGCCGATCTCCACCTTGACCTTAGAGTTCTTAAAGTAGAGGGAGAGGGGGATGAGTGCGTAGCCATCCTGCTTAATGCGGCCGTACAGGCGCATGATCTCCCGCTTGTGCATCAGCAGCCGCCGATCTCGTCTCGGCTCTCGGTTGAACACGTTACCTTTCTCGTAGGGGGAGATGTGCATCGCATACACGAACAGCTCGCCGTTCTTCACCTGGCAAAAGGAGTCCTTCAGGTTGACTTTGCCCGCCCGAATGGACTTCACCTCGGTGCCGCACAGCTCAATGCCGGCCTCGAACCGTTCTTCGATGAAATAGTTATGAAAGGCGGAACGATTTTTGGCAATGACCTTGATTCCCTTTTGTGCAGGCATCCTTCCGCCTCCTCTCGTCCGTAGTAACAACTAATTATAAATAAGTATATCACATCTGTCAAGAGTGTAAACATCCCCAAAGTTTCTTCACACCCGTTTCCGCTAAGATCAGCGTTCCCTCCTGCTCCGCCCGATATTGGTCGCAGCGGGAAATTCCCTGGCCAAACTCGCTCAACACGGCAGCGGCGCCCGCATGGGGGACAAACAGAACGTAACAGCCCTCCCAGAAGCCCAACCGCCCCTCCACCGGCTCCGGCAGGACGGTCAGTGCGTCTAAGAGGGTGTCCAAGCCAGAGAAACGGATGGTCTGCCCTGCCTGTTCCTTCAGGTGCAGCAGCAGCATAGCACCGCCTTGACCGGCATAGGCTTCGATCTCCCGCATATCCTTCCAGGGTATCCCGCCCTTCCGGCACGCCTCCCAAGTCAGGCGCAGCACATCCCTCAGCTTCCATGTTTCAGCGTCCATATTTTTCCGATCCAGCTCCGTTTGGTTGGCATATATTAACATTGCATTGGCGCCAATCATCTGAATTTCCAATTTTCGTATCCTCCTATGGTGTAAATTGCACATTCTTGCTATACATTATATACAGTTTTCACCGGCCTGGACAGCAGTAATTTTTGTCGCTTTTACGATTCTTTTCCTTTGGGCGAAAATGACGCGTTTTTCTGGATTCCTTTCAATTTTTTGCTTTAATTTTATGTCGCTCTGTGCTATACTTATGCGCAGTAGAATGCGCTTCTGTACCGGAGCAGATACACCGATGCTCCCCTCCCCTTTCTACTACGTTTATTCCTGTTCACCCCTGTGAACGTCTCACATAAAACTCAACGTTCACTCGTTACCAAAGAAGGTGTCATCTTGCAAAAGTATGTAATTCACGGCGGACATCCCCTGTTCGGCGAAATTGAGATCAGCGGCGCAAAGAACGCTGCTGTGGCCATCATCCCCGCCGCCCTCCTGGTGGATGGCTGTTGCCGTATTGAAAATATCCCTCAGATCAGTGACGTCACCGTAGTCATGGAGATCCTCCAGGAGCTGGGTGCCGATGTCCGTACCATCAACAAGAACACATTTGAAATTGACTGCCGTCACATTCGCAGCTGCCGTGTCCCCGATGAACTGGCACGGAGAATGCGTGCCTCCTATTACCTCATCGGCGCTCTGTTGGGTCGATTTGGCGAGGCGCAGGTCTCCATGCCCGGTGGCTGTGACCTGGGTGTGCGTCCCATCGACCTGCACCTGAAGAGCTTCAAGGCGCTGGGCGCCGAAATCGACCTTCAGGGCGGGTTTGTTTATGCCCAGGCGCCCCAGAAACGGCTCACCGGCGCCACCATTTATATGGACCAGGTCTCGGTCGGCGCCACCATCAACGCCATCCTGGCCAGCGTCCTGGCAGACGGCCTGACTGTCATCGAAAACGCCGCCAAGGAACCACATATTGTGGACGTGGCCAACTTCCTCAACTCCATGGGCGCCAACATCATGGGCGCCGGCACCGATGTCATCAAAATCCACGGCGTGGAATCCCTCCACGGCGGCACCTATTCCATCATCCCCGACCAGATCGAGGCAGGCACCTATATGGCCGCAGTCGCCGCCACCGGCGGCAGCGTCCTCATCCGCAACATCATCCCCAAGCACATGGACTGCATCACCGCCAAGCTGGTGGAGATGGGCATTGCGATCGAGGAGCAGGGCGACTCCATTCGAGTCACTCGGCAGCATGACATCCAGCGCACCAACATCAAGACCATGCCCTATCCCGGCTTTCCCACCGATATGCAGCCTCAGATGGCGGCTGTGCTCTGTCTCGCCAGTGGCGGCACCAGCATCATCAACGAGGGCATCTGGGAGAACCGGTTCCGCTATGTGGACGAGTTCAAGCGCATGGGCGCAGCCATCCAGGTAGATGGCAAGATCGCCGTCATTGAAGGGGTCGGCCACCTGACCGGCGCACCCCTCCGTGCCTGTGACCTTCGAGCCGGCGCTGCTATGGTCATCGCTGGTCTCGCCGCCTCCGGCACCACCGAGATCTCCTGTATCCACTTCATCGAACGGGGCTACGAGAACCTGGTAGGCAAGCTGAGAGGGGTCGGCGCTGACATCCAGATCGTCAACCAATCTGACGATGAAGCCGCCCAGGACGTGGGCTGAGTGCCTGCGTAAGACAGATATTATGTGAACAGAGGCGGCAGCAGTTTGCTGCCGCCTTCTCGCTGGATTCCGCATAAGAAGGAGGCCACCCTTGCATTTGCGTGCTTTCGCCAGCAGTTCTCGTGGGAACTGCTCGCTGCTCTACGACCAAGACACCGCCCTGTTGGTGGACGCCGGCATCTCCTGCCGAAAGATCAAACAGCGTCTCCAAGCCGCGGAACTGACGCCCGATGACCTGTCCGGCATCTTGATCACCCACGAACACACTGACCACATCGCAGGACTGGCTGTCCTGCTGAAAAACTACCCTATTCCCCTTTACGCCACCCCAGGCACTGCCCTGGTGCTGTCTCGAAAGCTGCCCCACGCCCGAGAGCTGATTCGCCCCCTGCCGGCCGGCAGTCAGTTCCAAGTTGGGAGTCTGACCGTTCAATCCTTCTCCACCTCCCACGATGCCGCCGACAGCGTGGGCTACCGGCTGACCAGCGGCGGACACTCTGCTGTCATCGCCACCGACCTGGGGCGGGTGACCAGCCTGGTGATGGACGCCGCCTTTGGCGCCGATCTGGCGCTGATCGAGGCCAATCACGATGTGGACTGGCTTCGGGACGGCCCCTATCCCTACGCCCTGCAAAACCGTATCTTGGGCGACCGTGGGCACCTGTCCAACGAAGCCAGTGCGGAATTTGCCGTCTCCCTGGCCGCCGCAGGAACCCACACCCTGCTTTTAGCCCACCTCAGCCCAGAGAACAACACGCCGGAGCGGGCGCGGACGGTGGTGCAGGGGGCGCTGGAACGGGCGCATCTGCGGCCGGAGGTGGATGTGCTGCCTCGGGACGAGTGTTCCCTATGCTATGAAGTGTAAGGGAGGAAGCTGAAACTATGCTGAATATCACCGTCCTCTGTGTGGGAAAGTTGAAGGAATCCTTCTACATAGCCGCCGTGCGGGAGTATGAAAAGCGCCTGAAGGGCTATTGCAAGCTGACCCTGCTGGAGCTGCCGGAGGAAAAGCTGCCCAACGCCCCCTCCCAGGCACAGATCAACGCCGCACTGGAAAAGGAGGCACAGGCCATCTTTGCCAAGCTCCCCAAGCGGGCGACCCTAGTGGCTCTGTGCATTGAGGGGAAAGAGCTGTCCAGTGAACAGCTGGCGCAGAAGTTCCAGCAGTGGGCCACCTCTGGCGTCTCCGCCATCGCCCTGGTCATCGGCAGCTCCTACGGCCTGCACCCGTTGGTGAAACAGCAGGCCGCCCTGCGCCTGTCCATGTCCCCCATGACCTTCCCCCATCACCTGGCGCGGGTGATGCTGCTGGAGCAGGTATATCGGGCGTTTAAGATCAACGAAGGCTCCCTTTATCACAAGTAACGACCCATGACATCATCTGTAATTTCGGAGGTATTGTTATGTCTTATTTGGAAACTTATCAGGAATGGCTCCACAGCCCCGCCCTCTCTCCGGCGGAAAAGGCCGAGCTGGAATCCATCGCCAATGACCCCAAGGAGATCGAAAGCCGCTTCTTTGACCAGCTCTCCTTCGGCACCGCTGGCCTGCGGGGCACCATGTGTACCGGCCTGCACCAAATGAACGTCCACGTCATCCGTCACACCACCCAGGCGTTCGCCGAAGTGGTCAAGGCGGAGGGGGCTGCCGCCTGCGCAAAGGGCGTGGCAATCTGCTTTGACTGCCGGAACCACTCTGCGGAGTTTGCCAAGGAGGCCGCCTGCGTCATGGCCGCCAACGGCATCCAGGTGCGGCTGTTCGAGGCCATGCGCCCCACGCCGGAGCTGTCCTTCGCCATCCGCAAGTACGGCTGCCAGGCGGGCATCAACGTGACCGCCTCCCACAACCCCAAGGAGTACAACGGCTACAAGGTGTACTGGGAGGACGGCGCTCAGCTGCCCCCCAAGCACGCCGACGCCATCGCCGCCAAGATGAAGGAACTGGACGTGTTCGGCTGCGTCCAGCGGATGGACTATGGCCAGGCGGTAGCCCAAGGTCGTATCCTGCTGATGGGCAAAGAGACCGACGAAGCGTTCCTGTGCGAGGTGCTGAACATGGTCAACGACCGTGCCTGCGTGGCTCAGGTGGCCGACCGGTTCTCCCTGGTCTACACCCCATTCCACGGCACTGGCTACCAGCTCATTCCGGAAGCACTGAAACGGCTGGGTCTGAAGCATATACTGTGCGTGCCGGAACAGATGGTCATTGACGGCAACTTCCCCACGGTGGTCTCCCCCAATCCGGAGAATCCGGAAGGGTTTGCCCTGGCAGTGGAGCTGGCCAAGAAAAATCGCTGTGACCTCATTGTGGGCAGCGATCCGGACGCCGACCGAGTGGGCGTGATGGTGCGCAACGCCCAGGGTGAGTACGAAGTCCTCTCCGGCAACCAGACTGGTGTGTTGCTGCTGGACTACCTCATTGGCGCAAAGAAGCGTGCTGGCACGCTGGGTGAGGACGCCTACGCTCTGACCACCATCGTCTCCACCCAGATGGTGGACAAAATTTGCGCCGTCAACCACATCCACACCGCCCGCACCTTTACCGGCTTCAAATTCCTGGCAGAGAAGAAGGACGCTCTGGAAGGAGCCGGCCAGGGCAAGGTGTTCTTTGCCTTTGAGGAATCCTTTGGTTATATGCTGGGCGACTACGTCCGAGACAAAGACGCCGTGACCGCCATCGTACTCATCGCCGAGATGGCCGCCTGGTACGCCAGCCAGGACAAGACCCTCTACGATGCCCTCCAGGAGTGCTATGTCAAGTACGGGCACTACGGTGAGTCCACCATCAACCTGGTCATGCCCGGCCTGGACGGGATGCGGGATATGGCTGCCATCATGGAGCAGCTGCATAAAGTGCCCCTGACCGAAGTGGCTGGCACTGCCGTGACGGCACAGAAAGACTATCTGTCCGGCACCGTCACCGACCCAGCCACCGGTGTTGTCACCCCCATGGAGTTGAAGGACTCCAACGTGGTGGCCTACGACCTGGCCGACGGCACCACCTTCATCATCCGCCCCTCCGGCACCGAACCCAAGATCAAGGTGTATGTGCTGACTCACGGCGCAAGTCAGGCGGAATGTACCGAGAAGCTGGCTAAGTACACCGCCTTCGCCGACGTCATCAAGACCATGGCATAACCCCAAACCACAGCAAGCAGAGCGCCTTTGCGCTCCGCTTTTGACAGAGGAATCGTTATGGAAGAAAAAACACAAAGCCAAGCTTTTCTGGGCACAGAGCCGGTAGGCAAGCTGCTGTTCCGACTGGCGCTGCCAGCCATCGCCGCTCAGCTCATCAACGTGCTGTACAACATCGTGGATCGGGTCTATCTGGGACACATTCCAGGCGTAGGTGGTCTGGCGCTGACCGGCGTTGGGGTTTGCTCCCCCATTCTCCTGATCATCTCCGCCTTCGCCGCCCTAGTTTCCATGGGCGGTGCGCCGCTGGCCTCCATTGAATTGGGAAAGCAGAACCAAGACGGCGCAAAGCGCATCATGGGCAGCTGCTTTGCCCTTCAGGTGGTGCTGTCCCTGGTGCTGACGGCAGCTTGCCTCCTCTGGAGTGAACCGCTGCTGCGGTTATTTGGCGCCAGCGAAAACACCCTGCCCTACGCCACCCAGTACATCAACGTCTACGCCCTGGGCACCCTTTTCGTCCAGCTTACCTTGGGCATGAACGCCTTCATCTCCGCCCAGGGCTTTGCCAAGACCAGTATGCTCACCACCCTCATTGGTGCGGTCTGCAACATCATCCTAGATCCCATCTTTATCTTTGCCTTGGGCATGGGAGCCCGTGGTGCGGCGCTGGCCACCGTCCTTTCTCAGGCCGTGAGCTGTATCTGGGTGCTGGCCTTTCTCCACTCGCCCAAATCCGGTCTGCGGCTGTCTGCGGAGACCATTCGGTTCCGGCGGGAGCTGCTGTCTTGCATGGCGCTGGGGGTCGCGCCCTTTATCATGCAGGCCAGCGAGAGCATCATCTCCATCTGCTTCAACTCCTCCCTGCTGAAATATGGCGGGGACGTGGCGGTGGGTGCTATGACCATCCTCTCCACCGTCTTTCAGTTCGCCATGCTCCCTATCCAAGGACTGGCTCAGGGAGCACAGCCCATTTCAGGCTACAACTTTGGTGCCCGAAACGGGGCACGGGTGAGAAAAACCTTCCAGCTGCTCCTGCTCTGCTCCTGCATCTACGCTGTGGTGCTGTGGGGCACCATTGAGCTGTTCCCCCAGGTCTACGCCGCCCTGTTCACCAGCGATGCCGCTATTGTCCACTACACCAAGGTGGTCTTGCGCATCTACGCCGGAGCCATGTGCCTGATGGGGGTGCAGATCGCCTGCCAGATGACCTTCATCTCCATGGGCAATGCCAAGGCATCGGTCTTTTTGGCGGTGTTTCGGAAGTTCATCCTGCTCATCCCCCTCATCTACCTCCTCCCCGCCCTCCTGCCGGACAAGGCCATTGCAGTCTACCTGGCAGAGCCCATTGCGGACACCATCGCCGTGCTCTGCACCGCCCTGCTCTTCCGCCACGAATTCAAAAAAGCCTTGCAAGCCATCAGCAAGCCGCTCCAAGAGGAGCACTCCTGACCCTGCAAGGCAACGGAATACCGAAAGGGAACAAGTTTTATGGATCTCTGTAATATCAATCAAATCAAAGGGTTATTACGCCGTCATGGCTTTCGTTTTTCCAAGTCCATGGGGCAAAATTTCCTCATTGATCCGGATATCCCCTATCATATCGCCGAAGCCTCCGGCGCAGATGCGCATTGCGGTGTCCTGGAGATCGGCCCCGGCATTGGCCCCCTGACCCAACAGCTGGCACAGCGTGCCGGTCGTGTGGTGGCCATCGAACTGGACACCGCTCTGCTGCCCATCTTGCAGGAGACCATGGCGGAGTACGACAACGTGACCATCCGGCACGGAGACATTCTGAAGCAGAATCTGCCGGAGCTGGTGGCGGAAGTGTTCGACGGCTTGACCCCTATGGTCTGCGCCAACCTGCCCTACAACATCACCACGCCGGTGCTGACAGCTTTGCTGGAATCCCAACAGTTTTCCGCCATCACAGTGATGATCCAACGGGAGGTAGCCAAGCGCATCTGCGCCCAGCCGGGGACGTCGGACTATGGGGCGTTCTCCCTTTACTGTCAGTATCCCGCCCAGTGCGAACTGCTGTTCGAGGTGCCGCCGGACTGCTTCACCCCAGCCCCCAAGGTCACCTCGGCGGTCATCCAGCTCACCCCCACCCAACAGCCGCCGGTGGCAGTCAGCGACGAAGGGTTCTTGTTCCGGGTGGTGCGTGCCGCCTTCTCCATGCGGCGCAAGACACTGGCCAATGGTCTGGCCAACGGGTTCAGCGGTCAACTGACCAAGGGGGAGATCACGGAGCTGATCCAGTCCTGCGGATTCGCCCCCACCGTGCGGGGGGAACAACTGGGACTGGCGGAGTTTGCGCAGTTGGCAGACGCCATACAGAGCGCACTGAACTGAGGCTTAGTCCTCCATAATATGCTCGAACGCAATCTCAAATAGTGTTTTGATATGGTCGTCGGTCAGGGAATAGTACACCACCTTCCCTGCCCGACGATTTTTCACCATACGGGCGTGCTTCAAAATGCGCAGCTGGTGCGAGATGGCGGACTGGGACATATTGAGCAGGCAGCTCAAATCACAGACGCACAGTTCGGACACGGTCAGGGCGCAGATGATGCGGGCGCGGGTGGAGTCGCCAAAGACCTTGAACAGCTCCGCCACCTCATAGATGGGATCCTCGTCCTGCATATTCTCCCGCACCTTGGCCACCGCATCCTGGTGGATCACGTTGGCTTCGCACACTTCCGAGTGCATATACTCTTTTACATCTTTCATGGGGTTGTCCTTTCTGGGTGATGTTCTTCTCCTGCGGACAACAGGAGAAGCTGCAAAAAAGCTCCGGCGGGGACGCCGCCTCGCCGGAGCTGGATGGATGGGGTGGGTTAGATCTTGTTGTTGGAGCCGAGCACATGAACCAGCTTGTGTGCCACCATATCCTTGACCGCCTGACGGGCGGGCTTCAGGTACTGGCGGGGATCAAAGTGGTCGGGATGCTCTGCCATATACTGCCGGATGGTGGCGGTGATCGCCAGACGGATGTCGGAGTCAATGTTGATCTTGCACACAGCCATGCCAGCCGCCTTGCGCAGCTGTTCTTCGGGCACGCCGATGGCGCCGGGCATATTGCCGCCGTATTTGTTGATGATGTTCACGAATTCCTGAGGCACGGAAGAAGACCCGTGGAGGACGATGGGGAAACCAGGCAGGCGCCGAGAAACTTCTTCCAGGATGTCGAAGCGCAGCTTGGGATCAGTGCCGGGCTTGAACTTATATGCGCCGTGAGAGGTGCCGATGGCGATGGCCAGGGAGTCACAGCCGGTGCGTTCCACAAACTCCTGCACGTCCTCAGGACGGGTGTAGGAGGAGTCCGCAGCGGAGACTTTTACATCGTCCTCGATGCCGGCCAGGGTGCCCAGTTCCGCCTCCACCACTACGCCGTGGTCATGGGCGTACTCAACAACCTTCTTGGACAGGGCGATGTTCTCCTCAAAGGACAGAGAGGAACCATCGATCATGACGGAGGTAAAGCCACCGTCGATGCAGGATTTGCAGGTCTCGAAGTCGGGGCCGTGATCCAAATGCAGGGCGATGGGCAGGTCGGGATTTTCGATGACGGCCGCTTCCACCAGCTTCATCAGATAAGTGTGGTTGGCGTAAGCACGGGCGCCCTTGGACACCTGGAGGATGACGGGAGATTTCTGTTCGCTGCACGCCTCGGTGATGCCCTGGACGATCTCCATATTGTTGACGTTGAAGGCACCGATGGCGTAACCGCCGGCGTAGGCTTTTTTGAACATTTCCGTGGTAGTGACTAATGGCATATTTGTCAACTCCTTCTCAGATTTACACGTTCAGTTTAGCAGAGCTGATTGAAAATTGCAAGGTCGTGTGTTATAATTTACCTGACTTTTAGGGCAAGCTAACCCAACAACCTTTGTCCTTGGTGTTTTTTAGGAGGAACAACATGAGCGAATTAAAAGGTGCAATGATCATTGGCCAGTCCGGCGGCCCCACTGCCGTCATCAACGCCAGCGCATACGGCGCCATCCGCGCCGGCCTGGATGCGGACTGTATCACCAAAGTCTACGGTGCGTCCCACGGCATTGTGGGCGTCCTGAACGATGAGCTGTTTGTGATGGACGAGGAGGATCCGGCAGAGCTGGAGCTTCTCAAGTACACCCCGTCCTCTGCCCTGGGCAGCTGCCGGTACAAGATCGCTGACCCGGACGCAGATGACACCGATTACAAGCGCATCCTGGAGATTTTTAAGAAATACGATGTCCGCTACTTCTTCTACAACGGCGGCAACGACTCCATGGACACCTGCAACAAAATTTCCAAGTATATGCAGAAGGTGGGCTATCCCTGCCGGATCATGGGCATCCCCAAGACCATTGACAACGACCTGTTCGGCACCGACCACTGCCCCGGCTTCCCCTCTGCTGCCAAATATATTGCCACTTCTATCTCCGAAGTATACCTGGACTCCCATGTGTACGACAAGGGACAGATCACCATCGTTGAGATCATGGGGCGCCATGCCGGCTGGCTGGCCGGTGCTGCCGCCCTGGCGAAATTGACCGGCTGTGGGCCTGACCTGATCTATCTGCCGGAAGTGGACTTCAACATGGAGGAGTTCCTGGCCGACGTCAGCGACATCTACGCCAAGAACAAGAACTGCATCGTGGCCGTCTCCGAGGGCATCCACTACCCCGATGGCACCTTCGTCTCCGAGGCCAAGACCTCTGCCACTGACGGCTTTGGTCACGCCCAGCTGGGCGGTCTGGCGGCGCTGCTGGCCAACGTGGTCAAGGAAAAGACCGGCGCAAAGGTGCGCGGCATCGAGCTGTCTCTGCTCCAGCGCTGCGGCGCGCATGTGGCCTCCGGCACCGACATTGCAGAATCCTATCTGGCGGGCAAGACTGCGGTGGAAGCGGCAGTCTCCGGTGTCACCGATAAGATGGTGGCCTTTGCGTGTACGCGCACTGAGGACGGCGGCTATCGCTGTGACACCAAGCTGCTGGATCTCAGCTCCGTGGCCAACTACGAAAAAAAGGTGCCTGTGGAGTGGATCAACGAACGGGGCAACGACATCTCCGACGAGTTCATCCGCTACGCCCTGCCCCTCATCCAAGGAGAGACCGGCATGGTCAAGGAAAACGGCCTGCCGCGCTTTGCAAAACTGAAGAAAGTCCGGGCTTGACCGGTTTCGTCCCCTGCCCCGGGACGCTGCGACATGAAGCAACCTCCAATCGCAGGAATCGCATCCACGATTGGAGGTTTTCTTCTGCCCATCAGGCGGGAGGTTTCGTTATTCGCCCCAGAACAATCTCAAGGCGTTCTTCCATTTGATTTTTTCCACATCCTCTTTGGGCAGACCCAGGGATTCCAGCATCCCCACCGCTTCCCCCGGCGTCCACCAAGGGGAGTCTGTGCCGAACATGATTCTGTCTGCGCCGTGGTTTTCGATGATGCGCTTATACTGCTCCGGCGTAATGTCCTCACAGACGGAGGCGGTGTCCATCATTACCGGAGTACCCACCAAGTATCGCTCCGCCTCATCCCAATAGCCGTAGCTGCCCATGTGGGCGCAGATGATATTTTTGCCGGACACCTCCTGGAGCACATGGTGCAGCCGTTCCGGCGTGCAGTGCTGGGGTGCTTCCTGCCCAAAGTCCACGCCAGAGTGGAGGGTGACATACAAGCCCAATTCTTCCGCCTTTTTCAGCACAGCAATGGACTCCTTGCAGTCGATGTAAAAGTCCTGATAGTCCGCATGGAGCTTGATGCCCCGAATCCCATGTTCCGCCAGTTCCTCCAGCACCCGATCGTAGTCGGGCTGCATGGGGTGGACGCTGCCAAAGGAGCGGACATCATCACTGTCGATGGAGACAGCGAACTGGTTGATGGACTCGCTCTGTTTGACCGTGGTAGCGATGGGCAGAACAACACATTTATCCACGCCGAACTCCTTCATAGACTGGCGCAAGCCGTCTACCGTGCCAGTGGTGTGAGCGTAATAGGGCTTGTGCTGAACCCGCAGGAAGCCAGACTCCAGAACCTTGATGGTCTTAGGCGCAATCTTGCTGGGGAAAATGTGAGTGTGAACGTCGATTAGCATGGGGACACTTCCTTTACAACAAAAAATTTTTCTGTTTGATTTCGATCCTGGTTCATTATACTGGATTTGCGGAGATTTGTCGATAGAACCGCTGGATTTCTGCACCCTTCCGATTTTGATACATAGAAATAACAGAATCCAAAGATAGATAGGAGGAGCATTACGCTCCCTGTCAGAGAAAAAGGTGTACCACCTTTCTCTCTGAGGTTGCAGGCAGAATCGGACTCGATTGCTGCGCAAAAGTCGCCCTATTCTGCCTGAGGTGAGTCTTTCCGACGTACACGCCGCCGGAAAGAATGAAATTGCATTTTATTCCGTCCCCTTCCGGTGACGGAACTCTGTGAGACTTTCATAGGAATAACAGAATCCAAAGATAGATAGGAGGAGCATTGTGATCTATCAGAATATTTTAGAGTGCGTGGGGCACACCCCCATGGTACGCCTGTCCCGTATGGTGGGCGAGAACTCCGCCCAGGTGCTGGTGAAGTACGAGGGGCTGAACGTGGGTGGTTCCATCAAGACCCGCACTGCTTTGAACATGATCAACCAGGCGGAGAAGGACGGCCTCATCGGCCCCGACTCCATCATCGTTGAGCCCACCAGCGGCAACCAGGGCATCGGCCTGGCGCTGGTGGGGGCAGTCCGCGGGTATCACACCATCCTGGTCATGCCGGACTCGGTGAGCGAGGAGCGCAAGAAGCTCATGGAGCACTACGGGGCGGAAGTCCGGCTCATCCACGACGATGGCGACATTGGCGCCTGCATCGCAGAGTGCATGAACACCGCCCTGCGGATGCAGAAGGAGAACCCCAAGGTGTTCATCCCCGAACAGTTCTCCAACCCCAACAATCCCATGGTACACAAGTACTACACCGCCCTGGAGATCCTGGAGCAGGTGGCAGGCCCCATCGACGGCTTCTGCTCCGGCATCGGCACCGGCGGCACCCTGTCCGGCATCGGCGAGACTCTGAAAGCCCTGAACCCCCACATTGAGATCTGGGCCGTGGAACCGGAGAACGCAGCCATCCTGTCCGGCGGCGCCATCGGCACCCACCTGCAAATGGGCATCGGCGATGGCCTCATTCCCGACAACCTGAACCAGGACATCTACGATGACCTGTATCTGGTCACCGATGAGGAAGCCATTCAGACAGCAAAAGATCTGGCACGTCTGGAAGGGCTGATGTGCGGCATCTCCAGCGGCACCAACGTGGCCGCCGCCCTGAAGCTGGCCAAAAAGCTGGGGCCGGGGAAGACGGTTGTGACCATCCTGCCCGACACCGCTGAACGGTACTTTAGCACGCCCCTCTTTCAAGAGTGATTTGACTTGACCGAAAAAACGACCTGAAAAGCGCCATGCTTTCCAGGTCGTTTTTATGCTTTAGTTGCGATACCCTCTCGGGTTATTCTTCTGCCAGCGCCAGGCATCGGCGCACATATCCTCCAGGCTCAATTTGGCCTCCCAGCCCAGTTCCCGCTTGGCTTTGGTGGGGTCGGAGTAATAGATGTCGATGTCACCGGGGCGGCGGGGCTTGATGGCATACGGGATGGGGATGCCCGTGGCCTTCTGGAAGGCGTTGACCACATCCAGGACGCTGTAGCCGTGACCGGTGCCCAGGTTATAAATGGCCACACCGCAGTGACGTTCCAGGGCTTGCAGCGCCTTGACATGGCCTTTGGCCAAGTCCACCACATGGATGTAATCCCGCACGCCGGTGCCGTCATGGGTATCATAGTCGTTGCCGAACACCCCCAGCTCCTTGAGCTTGCCCACGGCCACCTGGGTGATGTAAGGCATCAGGTTGTTGGGGATGCCGGTGGGGTCCTCTCCAATGAGGCCGCTGGGGTGAGCGCCGATGGGGTTGAAGTAGCGCAGGAGCACCACGTTCCAGGTTGGGTCAGCGGTGTGGATGTCGGTCAGGATGTCCTCGATCATGCTCTTGGTGCGGCCGTAAGGGTTGGCGATGACCCCCTTGGGCATCTCCTCAGTGACGGGGATCACGTCCGGAGTGCCATAGACCGTGGCGGAGGAGGAGAAGATGATGTTCTTACAGCCGTGCCGCCCCATGGCTTCCGCCAGCACCATCGTGCTGTCCAGGTTGTTGCGATAGTACCGCAGGGGCTGCGCCACCGACTCCCCGACCGCTTTCAGACCGGCGAAGTGCATACAGCAGTCGAAGGGTTTTTCTTGGCTGGCGAAAAAGGCTTCCACCTGTTTCGGGTCGCACAAGTCCACCTTCACGAAGGGGATGGTCTGCCCCACGATCTGCGCCACCCGGCGCAAGGCTTCTTCCGAGGAGTTGACCAGGTTATCCACCACCACCACGGAGTGGCCTTCCTGCACCAGCTCTACCACGGTATGACTGCCGATGTAACCGGTGCCGCCTGTCACTAAAATATGCATATGCGTTCCCGCCTTTCTCTCAGCCCCACAGGGGCGCCGGATACAGCCCGCTGTCGGTCATCTGTTTCAGAGCCGCCACCACCACAGGACGATCCTCCTGATAGGTCACTCCATACCACTGGTCATCGCTGGTGAGGACAGTCACCTTGGCCTTGCCTTCCTCCAGCGCTTGACTGACAATACCAGGCAGGAAGTACTCCCCTTTCAGGGGGTTGTTCTGCAACGCATCGTCCAAGAAGGCTGGGAACTGTGCTTCTACTTCGTTCATAAATTCTGCTGGGAATCCCCACAGGTTCATAGACACCACGGTGTCATCCGCCAAAGGCACCACAGTTCCGTCAGGCAGGGTGGAACGGATGCCGTCCGGCGTAGTCTCGATCTGGGTGTGCTCGGTGATGTCCACCAGGTAGCCCTTCTGATCCCGCTGGCAGACCCCGCGAGCCACACTGCCGTTTTCCGTGACGGTGTTCTTCAGCTGGTAACCCACCATGTAATAGTTGCAGGTCTCCTGCTGAGCCAGGTGCTGATAGATGGTCTGGAAGGCGCTGACGCCATAGTAGTCATCGGCGTTGATGACCGCAAAGGGAGCGTCGATGACTTCCTTGGCGGACAAGATGGCATGGCCGGTGCCCCAGGGCTTGACCCGACCTTGGGGGACGGCGTAACCGGCAGGGAGGTTCTCCACCTGCTGGAAGGCGTAGCGCACCTCCATGTAGTCCGCCACCCGCTGGCCTACCGTCTCTCGGAAGGCGGCTTCGATCTCGTGCTTGATGATAAAGACCACCGTCTCAAAGCCCGCTCGGCGGGCATCGTAAAGGGAGTAGTCAATGATAAATTCTCCATTGGGGCCCACCGGATCCATCTGCTTCAGTCCACCATAGCGGCTGCCCATACCGGCGGCCATGACCACTAAAATTGGCTTTTTCATCCTGTTCACCTGTTCCTTTTCCGGACAGCATTTGGGCTGCCCTATCACAGCGCCCAGCGCTGGCGATGTTTTTCCCTATTGTAGCATACCCCGACCGAAAAATCCACCACAGCTATTCCGCCATCTGCACAGTGGGCAAGCGGGTTGCCCAATCTGCAAATTTTCTGTGAAAAAACAGGCTTCCCCGTTGCCTTTCCCAACTATCGGCGCTAAAATGAGAATGATATATCTTGTGAAAGTGAGCTACCTTTATGACTGATTACAAAGGCAAACGCTTCTGCGTGCTGGGCGACTCCATCAGCACCTTCTCCGGCTACACCCCGGAGGAAGCGGTATTTTACAACTCCTATATGCAGCGCATGACCGGCGTCACTGATGTAAATCTGACCTGGTGGATGCAGGTCATCAACCATTTCGGCGGCGTCCTGGGCGTCAACAACTCCTACGCCGGCAGCACCGTCTACGGCACCCGTCCCACTTCGGGCAACTCCGATGAGCGCACCCAGGCGCTGGGCGCAGCGGGAGCGCCGGACGTGATCCTCATCAGCATGGGCGGCAACGACTGCGCCTTCGGATTGAAGCTCAAGGAGTTCGGCCGCTACTACCGCCGGATGCTCCGGAAGCTGACCGAGCTGTATCCCAATGCGGAGATCTGGTGCGGCAATCTGATGCGCAGCAAGATCATCCCCGGCGGTATCCCCTTCTTCAACACTGAAAGTATGTCCAGCCGTGGCCCCTATCAGGCGGTCATCGAAAAGGAAGCCCCTGCCGCCGGCTGCCATGTGGCCAAGCTTGGGACGGATTTCTACGAAGCCTATGACGGCGCCCATCCTACTCTGAACGGTATGAACTACATCGCTCAGTGCTGGATCGACGCCATCGAAAAGGGCGACCAGTAAAGATTTGCATGGACAAAGAGCGCACCCGTTTGGGTGCGCTCTTCTCACTCACTGGATGCCCTTGACGGTATAGCCTGCATCCTCCACTGCCTTTTTCAGCACGGCGTCCTCCACCGGCTCCGTGCTGGTCACGGCGGCGGTGCCCTTGTCCAGGTCTACCACAGCCTGGACGCCAGGCAGGTCGTTGAGCGCTTTTTCCACATGGGCTTTGCAGTGGGCACACATCATGCCCTCGATGTTCATGGTCTTGTTCATTCCGGATTCCTCCTGCTTTTTGGTTTCAGATTCCACTTTTGCTGTATCGTTGCCTTTCACGCTGCCCTCCTCCTGCGGCTCCGGACGGAACCGGTTCAGGCGCAGGGCGTTGGAAACCACGCAAACGCTGGAGAGGGACATGGCTGCCGCCCCCAGCATGGGGTTCAGGGTCAATCCCAGGCCGCTGAACACACCGGCGGCGATGGGGATGCCGATGACGTTGTAGATGAACGCCCAGAACAGGTTTTCCTTGATGTTGCGCACCACCCGACGGGACAGGCGCACCGCCTCCACCACATCCTGGAGGGAGGACTTCATGAGCACCACATCCGCCGCATCCAAGGCGATGTCCGCCCCGGCGCCAATGGCGATGCCCACCTCGGCACTGGTCAGCGCAGGGGCGTCGTTGATGCCGTCCCCCACCATGGCCACGGTGCCGGTCTGGGACAGGCGCTGTACTTCCGCCGCCTTATCCGCCGGCAGCACACCGGCGCGCACCTGGTCGATGCCCACCTGCTTGGCCACCGCCTGGGCGGTGCGAGGGTGGTCTCCGGTAACCAGAGCGGTCTGGATGCCCAGCGCATGGAGTCGAGCGATGGCGTGGGCGCTGTCCGGTTTGATCTGGTCGGCTACGGCGATGATGCCCAGGGCTTTGCCGTCCAGGGCAAAATACAAGGGGGTCTTGCCCTCACCGGCCAAGCGTTCCCCCTGCTGTGCCAGGGTACCGACAGGGATGTTCTGTTCTTCCATCAGCTTCAGATTGCCGCCCATGGCGGTCTTGCCGTTCAGCTGGCCGCTGAGGCCATGGCCGGGCAAGGCGGTGAACGCGGTCAACTCCGGTGCGGCCACGCCCTGTTCCTTGCCCCAGGCCACTACGGCGCTGGCCAGGGGATGTTCGCTCTTGGCTTCCAGTGCCAGGGCGGTTTGCAGCAGGGTTTCTTGGGAAATCCCCTCTGCTGGAATCAGGTCGGTCACATGGGGTTTCCCCTCCGTGACGGTGCCGGTCTTGTCCAGGACGATGATGTTGGTCTTGCCCATGGCTTCCAGAGAAGCGGCGGTCTTGAACAAAATCCCCGCCTTGGCGCCGGCACCGCTGCCCACCATGATAGCGACTGGGGTAGCCAGACCCAAGGCGCAGGGGCAACTGATGACCAGGACGCTGATGGCACGAGCCAGGGCAAAGCCGATGGTCTGCCCCATCGCCAGCCAGACGATGCCGGTGATAAGCGCCAAAAGGAGCACGGTGGGCACAAAGACGGCGGACACTTTGTCGGCGATCTTGGCGATGGGCGCCTTGCTGGCGGCCGCCTCCTCTACCAAGCGGATCATCTGGCTGACGGTGGTATCTCCGCTGACCCGCGTGGCCTGACAGGTCAGGAAGCCGCTCTGGTTGGTGGTGGCGGCGGAGACGGTGCTGCCCGGCCCCTTGTCCACCGGCAGACTTTCGCCGGTGAGCATGGATTCATCTACGGCGCTCTCGCCCTGGACTACCTTGCCATCCACTGGGATGCTCTCCCCGGGACGCACCAGGAACTGGTCGCCTACCACCACGTCCTCTACCGAGATCTTGACCTCCTGGCCGTCCCGCAGGACGGTGGCCTGCTTGGGGGTCAGATCCATGAGGCCGCGGATGGCGTCGGTGGTCTTGCCCTTGCTGTAGGCTTCCAAGGTCTTGCCCACGGTGATAAGGGTCAGGATCATGGCGGCGCTCTCAAAGTAGTATTCATCCATATAGGGCATGGCCGCTTCCGGCCCGCCCTGTGCCATGGCAGAGCTTGCCAGAAAGAGGACAACGGTGCTGTATAGGAACGCGGCTGCGGCGCCCATGGCAACCAGGGTGTCCATGTTGGGCGCTCGGTGGAGCAGCCCCTGGGTGCCGCTGATGAAATACTTTTGGTTGATGACCATGACCATGGCGGTGAGCAGCAGCTCGAACAGCCCCATGGACACATGGTTCCCCGCCAGGAAGGGCGGCAGGGGCCAGTTCCAGAGCATATGTCCCATGGACACATACATCATGGGCAGCAGGATGCAGATACTGGCCACCAGGCGGCGCACCATCTTGGGTGTCTCCTTGTCCTCCAGCTCTGCCGGTGTGCCCTTGGCCTTCTCCGCCGTAGCGGGAGATGCGCCATAGCCCGCCTGCTCCACAGCTTGGCAGATGCGCTCGGCGGTGGCAGGGGCTTCGTAGTCCACCTGCATTTGGTTGGTCAGCAGGCTCACGGATACCTGTTTTACGCCGGTCACCTTGGATACGGCTCGTTCCACGTGGGCGCTGCAAGCAGCGCAGCTCATGCCGGTCACATTAAACTGTTCCATGTTGACCTCCAATCTTTCTCTGTGCTTCTGGTTAGGGTTATCTTTCCCTAACCATATCATCCATAATCCCTTAATTTCCTATCAGGCAAGGGGGATTTTTGCTTCTGGACTCATGATACTGCATTCTGTCAGCGCTGTCAAGTCGGCCAACTGCATGAAAAATCCGAGGAATTTTTCTTCCTCGGATTTTTTCTCATGTTCTCAAAGCCGTTAATACACCACAACGGCACTGCCAATCTCCAGCGTGTTGTAGACGATCCTGGCCGCCGCTTTGGGCATATTCACGCAGCCGTGAGAGCCGTTGGTCTTGTAGATCTTGCCGCCGTACTCATGCCGCCAGCCATCGGCATCGTGCATCCCCACGTTGCCGCAATAAGGCATCCAGTAGGTGACGGGAGAGCTGTATCCCATAGTCTCGATGGTGCCCAGGACAGCCGGACTCTTTTTGGCGTCGATGGCCCAGACGCTGCCCTTGGGGGTGCCGTTGCCCTTGCTGATGTTGCCGGTGACCACATCGGTGTCTGTCACCAGCTTGTAGTCTTTATAGCACCACAGATGCTGGTCGCTGATGCTGATCTCCACATAGGTACCGCCAATGTCGTCCTTGGCACGGGACTTGGCGCTGTACAGGTAGACCGGTTCGATCTTCTTCTCGGCTCCGGACTCCAGCAGGGGGATGAGCTCCTCCGTGGTCTTATCTCGGTTGATGCACCAGCCGTAGTCGCCGCCGGTGAGCTTTCTGGTCTTGCCGTCGTGGCACTTCACCGTATGGGTCAGGCCGAAGGTATCAGTGGCGTAGGCCAGCTTGGTGGTAACGAACTCCTTGACCTTGGTCTGATCCAGGCCGTAGTTTCCCTTGTCGTCCTGGGCAATCATGGCCATGATGTCCTGGGCGGTGACCTCAATGGTGCGGTCTTCAAAGTCGTAAGTAATTTTGGCCTTTAGGTAGCCATTGACCTTTTCCAGCTGTTCCTTCAAGTTCTGGTCATTCTCGTACACGGAAGGCTTTTTGTAGCACTCGCTGTCCTCAAAGTCGATCTCGGTCACGCCGGTCTTGATGCCCTCCTGGATGAGCTTGAGAGCCTTCTCATTGTCTAGCTCCCGCCCTTCGCTCTCCTTCTGAATTTGGAACTGGGTGTCGCCGGGGACAATCTGGGCATCGGTGGGTGCTTCCGCATAGGCGGGGTTGAAGGCGCTGAGGTGGCTGATGACCGTTTCAAATTTTGTCTCGTCATAGCTCATGTTGGCCTGGACGGTCAGCTCGGTACCCCGAATCTGGGACCACAGCCAGCCGTAGGGGGAGATCCCATCCAGCAGCTCTGCCACTTGCCCGTTGTCCACGTAGGTCAGGTCGATGTCCCCGCCGTTGATGGTCTCGGTCTTGCCCTCCCGTTCCTTCAAGGTCAGGACATAGTTCTTGGCCTGGAGGTTCATGGCCGTGTTCACTTCCTGCACCGTTTTTCCGCTGCAATTCAGGCCGTTGATGGTGGTACGACCCAAAAAGCGTCCTTTATAAGAGCTGGCGATGGTAAAATACACCACCAGAATCAATACCACGATCACCCCAATGGCGGCCAGCAAAAGTCCTCTGGGACTGCGCTTGACCTTGGCGCCTCCTCTGGCACGGACGTGCTTCCCTGAACGCACTCTTTTCGGTTTCATCTATAAACACCCCTTTTTCTATAAAGTGAATAGGTGGATCATGCAATGATCCCATCCTAAATAGGTTCACGGATGCTATTAACCTACCACAATTCTGCCAAAAACTCAAGTAACAAGTCATTACAATAGGTGACACAGAGGAAAGGGATTCTATTGAACCGCCTTCTGCGCCCCTTCTTTCTGGTGACATCTGCCGCCATTTTTGCTATGATAACAGTAGCGTTTTCCACCGAGGCTTGCGCCCGTGGACTTTGAATTTGGAGGCTTTATGAGACACAACTACCGTATTTTCCTTGTTGAGGATGACCCAGTCATCGCCCGTGTGGTACAAAACCACCTGGAGGGGTGGGGGTATGTGACCCAGTGCGCCACGGATTTTTCCGATGTTTTGACCCAATTCACCGATTTTGACCCCCAACTGGTACTGCTGGACATCTCTCTGCCCTTTTTCAACGGCTACCACTGGTGCGCTGAGATCCGCAAGCTCTCCCGTGTGCCCATCCTCTTTCTCTCCTCCGCTTCGGACAATCTCAACCTCATCACCGCCATGAATATGGGCGGAGATGACTTTGTAGCCAAGCCCTTTGAGCTGCCCGTGCTCACCGCCAAGATCCAGGCGCTGCTCCGCCGCGCCTATGACTTTGCCGCCCCCACCACCCTGCTCCGCTGCGGGGACGCAGTGCTGAACACAGCGGATGGGAGCTTGCAGGTAAAGGGGCAGCGGGTGGAGCTGACCAAGAATGAGTGGAAGATCTTGCAGCTGCTGCTGGAGCAGAAAGGCAAGGTGGTGTCCCGACAGGCGCTGATGACTCGGCTGTGGGAGTCGGACGCCTTTATTGGGGAGAACACCCTGACGGTGAATGTGACCCGTCTGCGTAAGAAACTGGAACAGGCAGGGCTGCCCCAGCTCATCCGCACCAAAAAAGGTGTGGGCTATGTGGTGGAGGAATGACATGAAGTTCTTATTCTCCTATCTCAACCGGCGGCGCAAGAGCATCTGTGTGGGGAGCCTGCTGTGTGCTTCCACTGCGCTGATGTTCTATCTCTATGACCTGGCCTGGGAGCCGTTCTGCTACATCTTGGCCTTTTGGTTCTTCCTCTGTCTGCCGTTCTTTTGGCTGGACTTCCGCCACGATCGCCGCCGTCATCGTGGACTGACCCAACTGGCGCAGAATCCGGAGGAGGCCGCGCAATGTCTGCCCCCCTCCCACAACCTGGTAGAGCAGGACTATCAAGCCCTCATCCACGCCATCGCAGACAATCACACCCAAGTGACCGCTGACTACGCCGCTCGCTCCCAAGAGCTGACCGACTACTACACCCTGTGGGCGCACCAAATTAAAACCCCCATCGCCGCCATGGGCTTGTTGCTCCAAGAGGAACCGGTTCATCCGGAACTGCTGGCGGCGGAGCTGGGAAAGTTGGAGGACTATGTGGAGATGGCGCTGTCCTATCTGCGTCTGGACAGCGACAGCAGTGACTATGTGCTGCGCTGGTATGACCTGGACACCATCCTCCGCGCCTGCGTGCGCAAGTACGCCCGACTGTTCATCTTGAAACGCATTGAGCTGGAATTAGACGAAACCCACGCCAAGGTGCTCACCGATGAGAAGTGGCTGTCCTTTGTCATCGGTCAGCTCCTCTCTAACGCCCTGAAATACACGCCGGAACAAGGTCGTATCTCCGTCACCTGGGAGGACGCCACCCAGACCCTGACCATTGGGGACACAGGCATTGGCATCCGTCCAGAGGATCTGCCCCGTGTTTTCGAAAAGGGGTTCACCGGATACAACGGACGGGAGCAGAAAAAATCCACCGGCATCGGACTCTATCTCTGCCGACGGGTGCTGGGCAAACTGGGGCACAGCATCTCCATCACCTCCATCCCTGGCCAAGGCACCCAGGTGCAACTGGGTCTGGCGGCGGCAGAACAGGTGATCGAATGACGTTTCTAAGGGCAACATGACAAAATTGTAAGGTTCAGAGCCGGAATGTAAGCCAAAGCGATGGCAAGCGTTCCGGCTTTGGGTTAGGATAGAGGACGAAAAGGAGGAATGAACCATGTCTCTGTTAGAAGTGCGTCATTTGAAAAAAGTTTACACCACCCGTTTCGGCGGCAACCAGGTAGAAGCCCTGCGCAACGTGAATTTCACGGTGGAAGCGGGAGAATATGTGGCCATCATGGGCGAGTCCGGCTCCGGCAAGACCACCCTGCTGAACATCCTGGCCGCCTTGGATCGTCCCACCTCCGGTGAGATCCTGCTCAACGGCAAGTCCCTGTCCAAAATCTCTCAGAATAAGCTGGCCGCCTTCCGGCGGGACAATCTGGGGTTTGTGTTCCAGGAATTCAATCTGCTGGACACCTTCTCCATCCAAGATAACATCTATCTGCCTCTGGTGCTGGCTGGTGTGCCCTACGAGGAGATGGAACGGCGCTTAAAACCCATCGCCGACACCCTGGACATCAGCCACATCTTAAAAAAGTTCCCCTACGAAGTCTCCGGCGGTCAAAAGCAGCGTGCCGCAGTCGCCCGTGCCCTCATTACCGAGCCTCAGATCATTCTGGCGGACGAACCCACCGGCGCCCTGGATTCCAAGGCTTCGGATACGCTGCTGCGCCTGTTCGGCCAGGTGAATCAGGCAGGGCAGACCGTCCTCATGGTCACCCACTCCATCAAGGCCGCCAGCCACGCCAAACGGGTGCTCTTTCTCCAGGACGGAGAGGTGTATCACCAGCTGTATCGGGGCGACCAGACGTCAGAGCAGCTTTATGCTAAGATCTCCGACACCCTGACCGTTCTCACACAAGGTGGTGAGCTCCATGCGTAAGATCACCTTCTATCCTCATCTGGCGATCACCAATGTCCTGCGCAACAATCAGTTCTATCTCCCCTATCTGCTGACCAATATCGCCACCGTGGCCATGTTCTACATCCTGGCCTACCTGTCCTTTGATGACACCCTGGCCAGCTTCCCCAGCGCCAACAACGTGCAGGTGATGATGGGGCTGGGCTGCGTGGTGGTGGCCATCTTCTCCGCCATCCTGGTGTTCTACACCAACAGCTTTGTGATGAAGCGCCGCCAGCATGAACTGGGGCTATACAGCATCCTAGGCATGGAGACTCGACACATCGCCCGCCTACTTCGGGTGGAAGCGCTGTTTTTGGGGCTGTTCAGCCTGGTCTGCGGTCTGGCTGCCGGAATCATCCTGTCCAAGCTCATGCTGATGCTGCTCTTTAAGCTCCTCCACTTTCCCGTGTCCCTGGGCTTCTCCATCAGCATCGTTGGCATCGTCATGAGCACCATTCTCTTTGCCGTTCTCTTTCTGCTGGTGCTGCTGCGCAACCTGATCCAGCTGCACAAGTCCAAGCCAGTGGAGCTGCTGCGCAGCTCCTCAGTAGGCGAGCGGGAACCCAAGGTCAAGTGGCTGCTAGCTCTGGTGGGAGCCGCCACCCTGGTGGCCGGCTACGTCATGGCCAACACCATCCAGTCCCCTCTGCAAGCGCTGACCCGTTTCTTCTTCGCCGTTGTCTTGGTCATCATCGGCACCTATTGCATCTTCACCGCCGGCTCCATCGCCGTCCTGAAGCTGCTCCGAGCCAACAAGCATTACTACTACAAGCCCCAGCACTTTACCACCGTCTCCGGCCTGCTCTACCGGATGAAGCAGAACGCCGTGGGGCTGGCCAGCATCTGCATCCTGTCCACCATGCTCCTGGTCACCGTCTCCACCACCGTCTGTCTCTACTTAGGGGTGGAGACCTCCCTGAAGGAATCCTTCCCCCGGAACATCAACTACACCATCGCCCTGGACGAGGAGCAGACCGCAGAGGATGCCGTCAAGACCATGGAACAGGCGATCAAACAGACCGGTCATCAGGCGGAAAATGTTCTGTCTTACACCGCCCTGTCCTTTCCCGTCCAGCTGCGTTCCTCCCGCGCACTATCCTTGGATAACGTGACCATCGCACAGGAGCAGAGCGGCCGTCTGAGCACCGTCTGTGTCATCACGCAGGAGGACTACAACCGGTATCACAAGAAGTCCCCCCTCTCCCTATCGAAAGGACAGGTGGCCTGCTACAGCGAGGGGGCGGAGCTGGAGAACAACTTTCAGCTGGGCGACCAGACGTTCACCATCGCCCAGCGCCTGACGGACACCCCCCTGCCCTTTTACGACGCCTTTCGCAACCTGACCAACTATGTCAGCATCCACTACCTGGTGGTGCCCGATGAGGCGACCTTGCAGGAGCTGTACCAAAAGGAAACCAAGGCACTGGACACGGAGGACGACACCACCCGGATGGCCGATCTCACCTACACCTACTGCTTTGACATGGACGCTGCCGACGAAGAACTGGAAACCTTCTACAACCAGCTTTCCCCGAAGTTTCACACGACCTACTCCTACGGCTGCCGCCAATTCATCTCTCAGGAGTTCTATGCCATCTATGGCGGGTTCCTTTTCTTAGGGTTGTTCCTGGGCCTGCTCTTTCTGCTGGGCACTGTGCTCATCATCTATTTCAAGCAGATCTCCGAAGGGTACGATGACCAGAAACGGTATGAGATCATGCAGAAGGTGGGGCTGAGCGAACGGGAAGTCCGCCGCAGCGTCCACAGTCAGATCTTGCTGGTCTTTTTCCTCCCCCTGGTCACTGCCATGATCCACGTTTTTGGCGCCTTCCACATGATCACCAAAATGTTGCAGCTGTTCCTGTACGCTAAAACCATGACCACTTCCTTCTTCCTGACCTGCACTCTGGGCACTCTGGCTGGATTTGCCGTCATCTATGCTCTGGTGTATTGGGCAACGGCGCACACCTATTACAAGATCGTGCGCATGAAGCAGACAGACCCACGCTTTTAAAGAAAACTCCCACATTTCTTCTGCCATTCAGAACCTCCACACGTTGCCAAAACGCTGCGGAGGTTCCTTTTTGTGCGATTCTGATTCGACGAAAGACACGGATCCTCCCTCCGCTGAATAGGATAGGAACAGAGTTTCCCGCTCTGTCAAAACTTGATTCAGAAAGGTGTCTTTTTATGAAGCCACAGGTTTGTTTGAATGACCTACAGCCCGGCCAACAGGCCATTGTCCAAGAGCTGCGCTCTACCGGCAGCATCCGCCGCCGACTGCTGGACATGGGGCTGATCCGGAACACGGTTGTCCAATGTCTCGGCCGCAGTCCCGGCGGCGACCCCTCCGCCTTTCTTATCCGAGGTGCGGTCATCGCCATTCGGGCGGCAGATAGCCAACACATCTGGGTGACTCCTTGCTGAGGGGGGCTGCAAGATGGGACTGACCAAGCACACCACGGGAACCAGCGCTTGGGACAGCGGATTGCCCGTGCTGAAGCGGCGGCCAGAGGATCGGGTGATCGCTCTGGCGGGCAATCCCAATGTGGGCAAGAGCACCCTGTTCAACGGCCTGACCGGCATGAAGCAGCACACCGGCAACTGGCCAGGCAAGACGGTGGCCAACGCCCAAGGTTATTGCTCCACCGCCGCCCACAACTATGTGTTGGTGGATATTCCCGGCACCTATTCCCTGCTGGCTCACTCCGCCGAGGAGGAAGTGGCCCGCAATTTTCTCTGTTTCTCCCAGCCGGATGCGGTCATCGTGGTCTGCGACGCCACCTGTCTGGAACGCAACCTGAATCTGGTGCTGCAAATATTGGAGCTGTCCACCCAGGTCATCGTCTGCGTGAATCTGATGGATGAAGCCCGCCGGAAGGGGATCTTGCTGGACTTAGACCGGCTCTCTGCCCTGCTGGGCGTGCCGGTGGTGAGTACGGTGGCGCAGTGCAAGGCGTCTCAGGAGGCGCTGATGCAGGTGGTAGATCAGGTGATGGACGGCACGCTGGTTTGTACGCCCCACCTAGTCACCTATCCGCCGGAGATCGAGCAGGCGCTGTCCCTGCTGGCGCCGGAGCTGACCCCGCTGGCGGCAGGCACGGCCATTCAGCCACGATGGCTGGCGCTGAACCTGCTGGCGCCGGACGCCGCACTGTTCCAGACCCTCCAAGCGCAGCTGGGGATAGACTGTCTCCACGCACTGACGCTGAAAGCCGCCCTGACCAACGCCCACATCCAACTGGGGCAGGCAGGGCTGGCCGCCAAGCAAGTGAAGGATGCGGTGGTGACCTGTTTGGTGACAGAGGCGGAGCGCATCAGCCGTCAGGTGGTTACATACCAACGGGACGGCTGTCACAGCGTGGATCGGAAGCTGGATCGCATCCTGACCAGCAAGGGCACTGGCTATCCGGTGATGCTGCTGCTCCTGGCACTGGTGTTTTGGATCACCATCGCTGGGGCGAATATTCCGTCCCAGTGGCTGTCCACCTTCCTGTTCTGGGTGGAAGAACAGCTGCACCAGCTCTTTGTGGCGCTCCACGCACCGGCCTGGCTCCACGGGCTGCTGGTGGACGGCTGCTTCCATGTGCTGGCCTGGGTGGTGTCGGTGATGCTGCCGCCTATGGCCATCTTCTTCCCCCTGTTCAGTTTATTAGAGGATGTGGGCTATCTGCCGCGGGTGGCGTACAATCTGGATAAACCCTTCCAGAAGTGCTGTGCCTGTGGGAAGCAAGCCCTGACCATCTGTATGGGATTCGGCTGCAACGCCGCCGGTATCGTGGGCTGCCGTATCATCGACTCCCCGCGGGAGCGGCTGCTGGCCATCCTGACCAACAACTTCGTCCCCTGTAACGGCCGCTTCCCCACTCTCATCACCCTGCTGACCCTGTTCTTTCTCGGCTCCGCCGGTGGGTTGTGCGCCTCCCTCCTGTCCGCCCTGCTGCTAACCCTGCTCATCCTGCTGGGGCTGGGGGTGACCTTCGCCGTCACCAAACTGCTGTCCCAGACCGTCCTGAAGGGCGTTCCCTCCTCCTTCACCCTGGAGCTGCCGCCCTACCGAAAGCCCCAGATCGGCAAGGTCATCGTCCGGTCTATCTGGGATCGCACCCTCTTTGTGTTGGGGCGTGCGGTGGCAGTAGCGGCGCCGGCAGGGATGTTGCTGTGGGGGATGGCTAATGTGACAGTGGGTGGGGTGAGCCTGCTGAACCACTGTGCGAACTTTTTAGACCCGTTCGCCCAGCTGATGGGGTTGGATGGGGTGATTTTGATGGCATTCATTCTGGGGTTTCCCGCCAACGAGATCGTGCTGCCCATCGTCATCATGGCCTATCTGGCACAGGGCAGCTTGGTGTCCATGGACAATTTACTGGAACTAAAAGCCCTATTTTTAGACCACGGATGGACTTGGATCACCGCCGGCTCCACCATGCTTTTTTCCCTTATGCACTGGCCCTGCTCCACCACCCTGCTGACCATCCGCAAGGAGACCCAGAGCTGGAAGTGGACGGCGCTTGCGGCGGTTTTGCCCACGGTGGTGGGGGTGCTGTTCTGCATGGTGTTTGCCAATGCGGCGCGGCTGTTCCTGTAAGCGATCCTACTGTAAAAAACGATCGGAAAAGGTACTTCCGTGCACCTGTCAAGTAAAAGCAGACACTAAAAAGAGAATATCTACGGGAAGCCCAAAGCATCTGCTGGACGCTGGTTATTGAAGAAATAGACATACTTGTTCAGCAGACCAGGAAGATTTTCTGCTTCATTCAGCCCAAAGTACAGATAGAGTTCTTCCTTCATCCAGCCGTTCAATGCTTCAATAATTGGATTATCTGTTGGAGTTCCCCCTTGCGACATGGATCGAACGAAGTTATGTTATCATCTTTATGGGCGTGTTGGAATGCCCTTAAGGAGTAGACGGCTCCCCGGTCAGTGTGAAAGACTTCCTGGGGCTTCTGCTCCTCCTTTTTGCCCGCTAAAAGGTTCAATTTGTCTAGGTACTCATAATAAGACTTGTTATCGCCTGCGATTGGGGAAACACAGTGGGCAATCATTTCGTTGACGAACATACTTCATTTTCTCATCTTTACTGTTCCCTTGTACTATACCACAAAAGTAGACACCCACACTTTTGTGAGTGTCTACTTTCATTTTACAGGTGCACACCGCTCTGATCGCAGCGCTCTCTTTTTATCTTTTGTGAAGAAAAACTCTCCCCAAGCAAAGAAAACCCCTCAACCAGTCTCCCGGTTGAGGGTATTCATGTTGGCACTACCAATTTTCCCGGGCCGTCGCCAGCCAAGTATCGTAGGCGCAG
>JABLTQ010034449.1_pt1 | contig 32743 bp, 35 predicted proteins | sample 7160101 | NCBI WGS metagenome assembly JABLTQ01 (sample SAMN14651228, study PRJNA627086) | human gut metagenome | isolation source: feces | host: Homo sapiens
AAACGGCCGCGAAGAGTCACCCCCCACTCGGGGGTGCGAATTGAAATATATCAGGTCAGCGAGGCGCGGCACGGGCGTAGTCACCCCCCACGCGGGGGTGCGAATTGAAATGGAAAGCTGGCAGACTTCTTCGGCGTCAGCGCGGGTCACCCCCCACGCGGGGGTGCGAATCGAAGTATCGCTCATGACGTAATTCTGTCCCTATGTCAAGTAGTGACACGAGAAAACATTTGGAGGTGCATCATGGCACTGGAAAATAAATTGGGACTGACGAGGTCTGCCGACCTTGCGCGGGAGGAAGAGCGCATCAGCAAGAAAAAGGCCGTGTGGCTGTTTGAAAGCGGCACGCTGGACAAGCTGCCTGTTGGCACGTTCGCGTCGCTCAAGGCGATTCATAAAGCACTTTTTGAGGATATTTACGACTTTGCGGGCGAACTTCGCACGGTGAATCTGGCGAAAGGCAACTTCCGTTTTGCGCCGATTATGTATCTGGAAGCGGCACTGACCAACATCGAGAAAATGCCGCAGAGTACATTCGATGAAATCATCGAAAAGTATGTGGAAATGAACGTCGCTCACCCGTTCCGCGAGGGCAATGGGCGCAGTATGCGCATTTGGCTCGATTTGATGCTGAAAAACAGAATCGCTCAGGTCGTGGATTGGAGCAAGGTCGATAAAGAGGACTATTTGCTTGCCATGGAGCGCAGCCCGATTAAGGACGTGGAGATCAAGGTGCTGCTGAAAGCCGCGCTGACGGATGACGTGGATAGCCGCGAGGTTTTTATGAAGGGAATCGACCACAGCTATTATTACGAGGGGTATACGATGTTCAAGACAGAAGAACTGTAGGTCAATCTAAAGAGTCAGCACGAACAGCGGATGACGTTCCGCTTGTTCGTGCTGACTTCCTTATACACTGATCCCAGCTATGTACCGCACCTCGACCGCGTGCCCCACTGCCGTCCTATCCTTCCTGATAAATCTCACAATTCGTATGGGGCACACGTTCTTGACCATCTGACCGCCGACGGAGCCGGCTTCGCGGGAGGTGAGGTCGCCGTTGTAGCCGTTCTTAAGGTTGACGCCAACCTCGGAGGCTGCTTCCATCTTGAACTTGTCCATAGCCTCGCGTGCTTCGGGAATGTTGATGTTGTTGCTGTTACGGTTCGTCATATCGTGTGTCTCCTTCTTTCAGTTGTGGAAAATCAGTTGGTGATTTCCTCAGTCGTAGTTTGACCGGAACAAAGCAGCTTATGTCTGCCAAAGGAAACCTCGGCTGGAAGGAAAATCGAACGTTTTTTGCCGTGCGGGCTGCGATTCGAAAAGTGCCTTATCCGATCCGTAAATTTATGTTATAATAAATCCATATGATGTTTGGATGCAGCATATGCTGCGCTTTGACGGGAGGCTGAGATATGTACCGGTTATGGATTGTGGAAGACGACATGGGAATTGCGGAGGCGATCCAAACGCAGGCGGAGCTGTGGGATATGCAGGTCCGGTGCGTGCGGAATTTTCGCAATGTGATGGCGGAATTCGCAGATTTTGACCCGCACATCGTTCTGCTGGATATTTCTCTGCCGTTTTTCAATGGCTATCATTGGTGCAGTGAAATACGAAAAGTATCCAAGGTGCCGATCATTTTCATTTCCTCCGCCTCCGACAATCTGAATATGGTGATGGCGATGAATCTGGGCGCGGACGATTTTATTGCCAAGCCCTTTGACCAGAGCGTGCTGATGGCGAAACTGCAGGCTCTTCTGCGCAGAACCTATGATTTTGGCGCGCCGCAGCAGGTGCTGGAGCACCGGGGCGCGCTTCTGGGTACCGGAGACAGCACGCTGACCTATCGGGACGAGAAAATCCAGCTGTCCAAAAATGAATTTCGGATTCTGAGCGTGCTTCTGAAAGACAAGGGAAAAGCGGTCAGCCGGGAAAAGCTGATGCAGGCGCTGTGGGAAACGGACAGCTTTGTGGATGAAAATACGCTTTCGGTCAATGTCAACCGGCTGCGCAAGCGGCTGGCTGCGGCAGGGCTGGAGGATTTCATCGCCACCAAATTTGGCGTGGGCTATCTGATCGGAGACTGAATGATGCGATTATTTTTCAAGTACCTGAAACAGAAGCGGCGGAGCGTTATCGCTTGCGGCGTGTTTGCCCTGATCTTTGCCGTCAGCTTCTTTCTGTATTGTCTGCCCGTGGAAGCGGTGATATACCCTGCGCTCTTGTGCGCTGTGATCGGTCTTTTTCTTCTGGTTTTTGATTATTTGCGCGTCAAGCGGAAGCACGAAGCGCTCACAAAGATCAAAACCATCACAGACGCGATGACAGCAAGCTTCCCGGCGATTGATGGCATACAGGATGCGGACTATCATGGCAGCGGTCCACACGGCGTTCGCGTTTCCGATGGTGCAGAAGCTTCTGGCGCTTTTCAATCTGCGGAATGTATGGCTTTCCGTGCTGGTCACAGGAATTGCCATCGTCTTTTTCGGCGTGTTCTACGGCGCAGTATACAAGATCACGTCCAACGCCTATTATGCCATCGTCAGCGCAAAGCAGCAGAACGGATAATCTCAGGCATTGCGGCAGGCAGGCGCAGAATATGCTGCGCCTGCCTTTTTTGGGCGAATGCCTGCGGTATTTGCGCGCCATGTGCTGCGGAAGAAGGAAAAAACATGCGGACGCCGAAAAGCGTCCGCATGTTTTTTGTGAAAGAGAGGAGATTTGGTGAAAGCATTTATGAAGAAACAGGAGTCGCTGTTGCCTGTTTGCGGGAGTTCCCGCTCACCAGCTTCCCTGTGACTATAGGATACTTTTTTTGAGGCTTTCGTTGGTGAACAGACTGTAAACGAACCATGAAGAATTCTTAAAAACCGTTCAAACCTGAAAAATCAGCGAAACCGGCGGGCATAGCCGCAGCGGCGGCAGAGCGGCTGGGTCAGTTTCCGTGCGGCAAAGCCGGAGAGAAGCGCCTGCGCGGGCAGCGCGCGCAGAATTTCATCGAGCTCCTGCGAAAAGAGATTGCCGAGCGGCACATCGCCCTCGTGGTCCAGACAGCAGGGAACCACCGTGCCGTCCGATAACACCGCCAGTTGGTCTTTCAGTGCGCGGCAGGTGCCGGTATCGCGCTGCTCGGAAACGGAGAGGTCGGGCCAGTCGAATTTTTCCGCGTAGTGGACGAACACGCGCTCGCAGAGCCGCAAACCCCAGGTGTTTCGGGTCCAGGGCTGCGGAAAGACTGCCTCCAGCGCGGCTAAGATGGCGTCGTTCTGCGTGTGCTGCCCGCGCGTCGTCTCGCCATCCAGATTCCAGAGACGAAGGTCCACGAGCTTTCCCGTTTCGGCTGCCAGCTTCGCAAACGTGAAGCAGCCGGACAGATAGTCGTCGAAGGACCCGGCAACGTTTGCCTCGAACGAGTGCAGGCTGATGTTGATTTTATAGAGCGCGGGCGCGGCGAGAAGCAGCGCCTGCCGCGCGGGCAGAAGCGTGCCGTTGGTCGTCAGCGCGACGCGAAAGCCGAGCGCACGGGCGGTCTCCAGAAGCGCTTGCAGCTGCGGATGCAGCAGCGGCTCTCCCATGACGTGCAGATACAGATAGTCTGTATACGCCCGGAGTTTTCCTGCCAGCAGGCGAAATTCCTCTGCCGTCAGCGTGCGGGCAGGACGTTTCGTTTTCGGGCAGAAGCTGCATGCAAGGTTGCAGCGATTTGTGATTTCAAGATAGCAGCGGGAAAAGCGCATGGCAGACTCCTTTTTGTGTCGGTTTTCCTATTGTATCACACCGGCGGACCCTTGAATAGCCGCCGGGACTGTGGTATCATGAAAAAAGAATAGAAATAACGGGAGGAGCGAGTTTCATGGACTACGGCACACGCGCAAAGGAAAACTTTCTAAACGGCTATAACTGCTGTCAGGCGGTGTTTCTTGCCTGCACGGACGAGTTGGGGCTGGACACCGAAACACGGGCGAAAATTGCCTCGTCCTTCGGCGGCGGTATGGGCGGCATGCGGCAGGTCTGCGGCGCGGTGAGCGGCATGCTGATGGCGCTGGGACTGCACCAGGGCTATAAAGACCCCAAGGACAAGGCGGGCAAAGCGGCGCAGTATGAGGTCATTCGCGCGCTGGCAGACGAATTCAAGCGCGAGAACGGCTCAATCATCTGCCGGGAGCTTCTGGGGCTGGATGAGAATTTCAAGCCCAAGCCGCCCGAGGAACGGACCGAGGCGTATTACAAAAAGCGCCCGTGCGGTGAGCTCTGCCGGCATGCGGCAGAAATCCTCGAAGCTTACCTGAAAGCACATCCCGAGACTGAGGCGTAACAGCTTCGAACCAAGAAGCGGATAGGAGGCAGTAAATGGAACGCATCAAACGCCTGAACTGGTATCAGAAAAGCATTTTAATCTTTATGCTCGCGATGGCACTGGTGTTCGCAGTGGTCTACCATATGACGATCGCGCGCGTGGGCGTTTTGTATCAGAACGCGATTTTTGTTCCCGCTGAGGAAAACGGCGTTACGGTCTATTCCGGCAAACTCCGGGGAAAGCAAGCGGAGTTTACCGTATCGGCAGATAAAACCGTGAGCTTCCGCTGTGATGGGCAGACCTATGGTCCCTATACGGTCAAAGAAGACCCGACGGCGCGGCCGGATCTGGAGATTCAATTAGAGACCGGTGCAGAGCTTTGGGAGGGAGACACGCTCCTATTTCGCGGCGGATTCTGGCAATCCGACGGTTCTTTCTGGCTGCGCAATGCGGACGGAAGCATGGATCGCGGTATGCAGACCTATGTCGTCGAAAACGGTGTGAAGAAGGATTCCGATGGGAATATCATCGACCCGGCGAAGCCGTCTGCATCCGATATCCTTCGGCTGGTATTTGACCCGGAGTTGACGCACAAGGGAAGCTGGCTTGCGTGGCTCGGCGCGGTGTTTCTCAGTATCCTGAACGCGGTTTCCATCTTGTACGCAGACGAACTGTTCCATTGGAACCTGTCGTTTCAGATCCGCAACGCCGAAACTGCCGAGCCGTCGGACTGGGAACTGATGGAGCGCTATCTCAGTTGGACGGTTCTTACCATCATGCTGCTGGTGATCTATATCGTGGGGCTGCGGGCGTGAGGCTTCTCGTTTCTAAAACCCAATGCGGCATAAAAAAACCGGAACGCAAAGCGTTCCGGTTTTTGCACTTATTCGGATTTGCTGTCCTGTTCAGGAGGCTGCTGCGAAGCTTCCTGTTTTGCTTTGCGTCCGGATTTCACCTTGCGCAGAATGCTGCGGACCAGGAAGAAGAGGGCAAGCACGATCAGGACGAACAGCACCAGACCCGGCAGCGACGAGGCAAGCCCCAGGCAGAAATACTGCAGTCCGCGCACAAAGCCGGTCCAGCCGTCAGAGAACGCATCGGAGAGCTTTTCTCCGAAGGTGCGCTGCACAGGAACGGTCGGCGTGTAGACCTCGACCTCCTGCAGGTTTAGGTTGATTGTCGAGTAGGAAATCTGAAGATCGAGATTGCGGAGGTTGCGCTCGATGGATTCCAGCTCATAGCGCACATCGGCAAGGCGCTGCTCAAGGGCAATCAGGCTCTCAACATCCTCGCTCTTTTCCAGCATCGCGAGCAGGCGCTCTTCCTGCGTGCGCAGAGAATCGAGCCTTGCCTCGTAGTCCGTGTACTGCGAGGTCACGTTTTCTGCGTAGCGGCTGACGGAGGTAACGTTTCCGATGCCCTCGGTCTGATGCAGGAACTCTTCAAAGCGGGAAGCGGGGACACGGATGGTGTAATACGCCCAGCGGTTGATGATCGAGGTCGTGCCGTCGTTATTATAGCGCGTATCGCCGTTGACGTCCGAGCGTTCGATGAAGCCGCCGAAGGCTGCAATCTGCGCGTCGAGCGTCGAGATTGCCGTGTCAAAGTCGGTGGTCTGGGCGGAGAGGTCCGCCGAGTAGATGATTTTGGAGGCAACGTCGGTTGCGGCAGCCTCGGGCGCTTCGTCCTGCGTGACTGCGGTCGTCGTGGCGAGCGCGCCTTCTTCATATTCCGCTTCTTCGGCAGGCGCTTCCATCTTGAAATCTTCGTTCGCTGTTGCCGCAGGCGCTTCTACAGACGAGGTCTCCCAGCTCGCCGTGTCATAGGACGCTTCGGAGGCTGACTGTTCATAGGCTGCCATTTTGCTGCTGGACGCGCATGCCGTGAAGGTAAGTGCAAGCATCGTCAAGACAAGCAAAACAGCAAGCAAGCGGGTATTCTTTTTCATAATCCTGGCTCCTTTCTTTTGTACAGGGGATGGCGCAAATTGGTTGGTCATCTATCCAGACGAGAAAATGCCGGGGAGGTTGCAGCGTTTCAGAAAAAAGCTGCTGTTTCTTCCAAAAAATCCGGGGCGTCCGGGAATTCTGCCTGCGTGACGGAAAGCTCATAGGCGGTCCGGGTCTGACTGACGCCGTCGACCACCTTGACGTAGTCGCGGCTCTGGAGTCTGCCGGTCACACGAAGCTTCGCGCCCGGCAGCGCGTCTGCCGCCTCCTGCGCGTTTTTGCCCCAGAGGATGCAGGGGATGTAGTCCGTGCGCCGGTATGGGCGGGGCACCGCCAGCATCACGTCGCAGATTTCGCGCCCGAGGGGCGTCCGGCGGTAGACCGGCGGCTTGCAGACGGCGCCTTCGAGGCACACCTCGTTTTGCGCGGGGGCGTCCGTTGTGGTGAACGTTTCGGCGTAGACCGAAATGATCAGCCGCCGTCCTTCGGGCGCGCGGTTGTTGAACGAACGGAGCTGCCCGGTGACGGCGATGCGCTCGCCGCAGAACAGGTCCGCCTGCTCCAGTACGTCCTCCGCTGCCAGCACGGGCAGAAGATCGACCGCGCCGGACAGGCGCTCGACCGCCAGCATCAGGCGGTAAAACTTCCGGTCATGGTTGGTATGCGAATATTCCGGCAGAGTATCCAGCGCGCCGGTGAGCGCAATGCGGTTGGCTGCATTTTCCATTCTTCCACCTCATTTAGTTCGTATGAGAAACTATATGAGGCGTAGGCGGCGTTTAGTACGCAGCCGGAAAAATCAGCTGCCGCGCTTTTTCGGTGCTTTGCGCGCGTGTCCGGCGGGGGCTTTTCCGGGTTTTGCGGCAGGCTTTGCGGCGCGGTTCTGCCCGGCAGGCTTTGAAGCCGGGGCTTTTTTCTGCGGGGCAGCCGGGGATTTTTGCGGTTTTGTGCCGGAAGCCGGCTTTTTGGCGGGCGCTTTGCCGCTTTTTTTCTGCGGCGGCTTTTTCTCCTGCGGCTGCGCGGGCTTCTTCTGCTCGGCGGGTTCGCCCTTGCGCGGGCGGATGAGACACTGCGGACCGAAGCCGATCAAATCTTCCCGGTGCGCCAGCTCCAGCGCTTCGTGGACCAGCTTGTAGTTTTTCGGGTCCTTGTACTGCATGAGCGCGCGCTGCATTGCTTTTTCTCGCGGGTCCTTGGGCACGTAGACCGGCTGCATCGTCCGAGGGTCAAGCCCCGTATAATACATGACGGTCGAAAGCGTCGAGGGCGTGGGATAAAAGTCCTGCACCTGCTCGGGCTGGTGGGAGATATCGCGCAGATATTCTGCCAGCGCGACGGCGTCTTTCATTGTGCAGCCGGGGTGCGAGGACATGAGATACGGCACCAGGAACTGGTTCATACGCTCCTGCTGGTTGAGCTGCGCGTATTTTTCGGCAAAACGCAGATAGACGCTGTGCTTCGGCTTTCCCATCTTCTCCAGAACCGCATCCGATACATGCTCAGGCGCGACCTTCAGCTGCCCGGAGATGTGATAGCGTACCAGCTCCTTGAAAAACACGTCCGAGGGGTCCGCGAGCACGTAGTCAAAGCGGATGCCGCTGCGGATAAAGACCTTCTTGACGCCGGGAATTGCGCGCAGCTTCCGAAGAAGCGCGAGATAGTCCGAGTGGTCGGCAATCAGATTCCTGCACGGCGTGGGGAACAGGCACTGCCGGTTCTGGCATGCGCCCCGGCTGAGCTGCTTTTTGCACGCCGGCTGGCGGAAATCCGCTGTGGGACCGCCGACATCGTGGATATAGCCCTTGAATTTGGGGTCGCGCGTCATGAGACACGCCTCTTTCAATAAAGACGCATGCGAGCGGGACTGAATGATTCTGCCCTGATGGAACGTCAGCGCGCAGAAATTGCAGGCGCCGAAGCAGCCGCGGCAGGAGGTCAGGCTGAACTGAATCTCGGCAATCGCGGGCACGCCGCCCAGCGCTTCGTAGCTCGGGTGATACGTGCGGCAGTAGGGAAGATCGTAGACTTTGTCCATCTCCTGCTGGGAAAGCGGCTTCTGCGGCGGATTCTGGACGACGAATTCGTGATCGGAGTACGGCTCCAGCAGCCGCTTTGCCGAAAACGGGTCGGTGTTCTGGTACTGCAGATAGAAGCTCTCGGCATATTTTTTCTTGCTTTTGACAAGCTCCGGGTAGGACGGAAGCGCCAGATACGACAGATTTTCGTCCGGCGCTTTGACCTTGAACACCGTGCCGTCGATGTAGGTAATGTCGTGGATATCCAGCCCGTCGTTGAGTGCGTCGGCAATTTCCACAATCGCGCGCTCGCCCATGCCGTAGATGAGAAGGTCTGCCTGAGAATCCAGCAGAACCGAGCGCTTGAGCTTGTCGGACCAGTAGTCGTAGTGGGCAAGCCTTCTGAGACTTGCCTCAATGCCGCCGATGATAATGGGCGCTTTTTTGTAGCGCTGGCGAATCAGGTTGCAGTAGACCGTTACGGCGTAGTCCGGGCGCTTGCCCATGACACCGCCGGGCGTGTAGGCATCCGTTTTGCGGTGATGGCGGGAGACGGAGTAGTGGTTGACCATCGAGTCCATGTTGCCGCCGCAGACCAGAAAGCCGAGACGCGGCTCACCCAGGACCGATACAGAATCGGGATTTTTCCAATCCGGCTGGGAGATGATGCCGACCTTGTAGCCGTGCGATTCCAGAACGCGCGAGATGATCGCGTGTCCGAACGACGGATGGTCGACGTAAGCGTCGCCGACGACATAGACGAAGTCGCACTGCGTCCAGCCGCGGCGGTTCATATCTTCTTTGCTGATGGGCAAAAATTCTGCCATATGGTACTTCCTTTTGCGGGGAGAACACCCCGCGGTGTTTTTGTTTTGCTGCCAGCCCGCAGCGGGGGCTTTTTGCTGCCGAGCGCGGCAGCGGGGGGCTTTTTGGCTGGACCCGTGGTCCAGGGACCAGGGGTTGACTGGCAGTACCCTGCCAGCCTGATGGTTTCGACCCCACGCTTCTTATCTGCGAAAAGAAGCGCGGTGTCGAGCCTCCGCGAAGAAGTTGCCCAAAGGAACCCCTTGGAAGGGGTTCCTCTGGACTCTTCCCGAAACAGAGGGACCGCGGTCCCTCTGGCACCCCGGGGCTGCCCAATACAGAGATTTTCCCAGTCGGGCGTTGTTACGTACTTTTGAGCGCTCAATCGTCGGGGGCACGACAAATTTGGAAGACCCGACGCGGCGCAAAGCAAATTTCCTCTGGAAATTTCTTTGCGCGGGGGCTGCTATTCCCGACTGCGGCGGGGACCCCATCCCCACCGCAGTCCCCCCGCAAGGATTTTTGCAGAGCAAAAATGCCTTGCGGCGGCGAAAGACTGCCAAATCTGCTGCTCGGCAGTCTGATCGTTGTACGAACTGCAAACCGGGTTGCAATTGCAATCCAGAACGAGAGTACCAATAAAAAACCGTAGGAGAGCCTGATAGGGTAAGCACTACTTGACTAGATCCCATGGGATCGCACAAGGGTCCGCAGACCCTTGTGTTATGTTGCGCGGCAAGCGCAACACAAGCAATTTCTTCCCGGCGGCTCGACACGGCGCTTCTTTTCGCAGATAAGAAGCGTGGGGTCGAATCTACCAGGCTGGCAGGGTACTGCCAGTCAACCTCTGGTCCCTGGACCACGGGTCCAGCCAAAAACTTGCCCTGCCGCCACGCACGGCAGAATAAAAAAGAAGGGCGGCTTTCGCCGCCCCAAAACCCTAATTCATTTTTGGACGAATGTACATTGCGCTGATATCCGGCGCAGGTCGCATGTGAATGCCGGAGACGACGCCCATGGCAAGGAACATTGTGACAATCGAGCTGCCGCCATAGCTGAAAAACGGGAGCGTCAGACCGACGACCGGGAAAATGCCGAGGCACACACCGACATTGATGATCGTCTGTGAGGCAAGCATGCCGGCGATACCGACGCAGATGAGCCGGTTCATATTGTTGCCGGACTTGATGCCGACGTGGATGATGCGGATGATGATTGCTGTCAGCAGAATCAGAACCGCCAGGCAGCCGAGAAGTCCCAGCTCTTCGCCGATGGACGAGAAGATCATATCGTTGTGCCGTTCGGGAAGGGAGCCACTCTGCACCATGCTGCCGTGGTAAAGCCCCTGCCCGGTGATGCCACCGTTTTGCAGGGCGCGAATGCTTCGGTTCATCTGATAGCGGACGCCCTGTGCATTGGGGTCGATTGTCTCGTCAAAAATGACGAGGATACGATTGCGCTGGTCCTCTCGCATGCGGCTCCAGAGAAACGGAGAAGCAACGGCGATTGCGCCGAAGCCGGCAAGAAACCACATGAAGTTCACGCCGCCGACATATGCCATGATGATGAAGATGAAGATATAGCACAGCGCAACGCCGAGGTCGTCGGACACCAGAATAATCTCGCCAGCCAGCAGCAGCGTAATACCGGCAATTTTGAAAACCGTCAGGGGAGAGGAAATCTTGTTTTCCTCAACGCTGATGACCTTCGCCAGAATCAGAATATAGAAGATTTTGCAGATTTCCGCAGGCTGGATGTTAAACGGCAGGAAGGGGAAATCCAGCCAGCTCTTATTGCCGCCGCGGTCGACGCCCCAGATTTTCAGCATGCCGATGAACAGCACGCTAAAGATCAGCAGCAGCTCGCGCCGCTCGGCGATGATATCGACGTCAATGAGCGTCAGAACCACATAGACTGCGATACCGAGAATCAAAGCCAGCGTCTGCGTGCGCACATAGCGGGCGCTGCCGCCATAGTTGGTGGCGCTGGAGATCACGACAATGCCGAAGACCGTCGCCGTGACGCACAGCGCGAGCAGAATCATATCCGCTTTTCTGACAAATTCCCGGATGGCGCGGAAAATTTCACGCAATTGCGTCACCTCCATTCCAAGCGTGCGGGATAATTACAAGACATTATACCAAATTTCCCGCGATCTGTAAACCGGAAGTTTCAGCGGCAAAGAAAAGCAGGATTTTCTTTGCAATTTCCGGGCAGGTATGGTAAGATAGGGGGCGAAAAATCGACGAATGAAATGAGATGGGTCCATGACCATAACGACGAATTCCCCGGAGCAGACCGAGCTGCTCGGGAAAAAGCTGGCGGCGCGATTAAATCCCGGCGATGTGATTGCCTATTACGGAGATCTCGGCGCGGGAAAGACCGCCTTCACCCGTGGGCTGGCGGCAGGACTGGGCGTTACGGAATGCGTGACGAGTCCGACGTATACGATTGTCAATGAATATCTTTCCGGGCGCATGCCGCTGTTTCACTTTGACATGTACCGGCTTTCCTCCAGCGAAGAGCTGTTCGACATCGGCTGGGAGGACTATCTGGCGCGCGGCGGTGTGTGCGCGGTGGAGTGGAGCGAAAATGTGGAAGATGCGCTCGAAGGCGCAATTGCCGTCACGATCGAAAAAGACCCCGTGCAGCCGGACCGGCGCAGCATTACGATAGAAGGAGGCGCACGCTTTGAAGCTCTTGGCATTTGAATCCTCGGCAAAAGCCGCGGGCGTTGCCGTTCTGGACGACGGACGGCTGCTTGCCGAATACTTTCAGAATTCCGGGCAGACGCACAGCCGGACGCTGATGCAGATGGCAGAAGACCTGCTGGATAACTGCGATCTCACGCCGCAGGATATTGGCGCCTGCGCCGTGGCAGACGGACCGGGCAGCTTTACCGGCGTGCGCATCGGCGTGGCAGCGGCAAAGGGCTTTGCCTGGGGGCGGGAGATTCCGTGCTACGGCGTGTCGACGCTGGAGGCGATGGCGCGCAGCGCGGCATGTTTGGGCGGCGTCATCTGCTGCTGCATGGACGCAAGACGCGCGCAGGTTTATAACGCGGTGTTCGAGCGCTGCGGCGAAACGCTTGTGCGCTTGCGTGAGGATCGGGCAATTTCGCTGGACGATTTATGTGAAGATCTACAAAATATCGAAAAAACGATATTTCTGGTTGGCGACGGCGCGGAGCTGTGCTATACTACTCTTTTGGAAAGACTGCCGCGGCTGACGCTGCTTCCCGAGCATCTTCGTCAGCAGCGCGCATCCGGCGCGGCGCTTGCGGCGTGGGAGAAAATCGGCAGAGGCGAACGCGGCGACGCGGGAAGCTTAACGCCCAATTATCTCCGCCTGTCACAGGCAGAACGCGCGCGATTGGAGAAAACAAAAACAGAATAACGGACGGTAAAGGAGAGTAACAGGATGAAGGAAAACAAATTCGGTCCCCATGTCCACATTATGGATCATCCGCTGGTGGCGCACAAACTCACCATCATGCGTGACAAGGACACCAGCGTCAAGGATTTCCGCGAGCTGGTCAGCGAAATCGGCATGCTCATCACCTACGAAGCAACCCGCGACCTGCCCATGACCACCAAGCACATCGAAACGCCGATCTGCGAGATGGACGCGCCGACGCTTGCCGGTAAAAAATTCGCGGTTGTTCCCATCCTGCGCGCAGGTCTCGGTCTGGTCGACGGCGTTCTGCGCATGGTTCCGTCCGCCCGTGTCGGTCACATCGGCATGTTCCGTGATGAAGAAACCCTCATCCCCCACGTCTACTTCTGCAAAATGCCCAAGGACGTCGCCGAGCGCGATATCCTCATTGTCGACCCGATGCTTGCCACCGGCGGCTCCGCTGCCGCTGCAATCGACGAGATGAAAAAGCGCGGCTGCAAGCACATCAAGCTCATGGTCCTCGTTGCCGCGCCCGAAGGCATTGCGTATCTCCAGAAGAACCATCCGGATGTCGAAATCTATGCCGGCGCGCTCGATGACCACCTCAACGAGCACGGCTATATTGTCCCGGGTCTGGGCGACGCGGGCGATAGAATCTTTGGCACAAAATAATCTCCGCCGGATCTTTTCGCCCAGAGCCGCGTTGGTCGGGCTCGACGTACACACGGTACGCTTTCGCCCTTCCGCCTTGCTCTGAACGAAAATCTCTCGCCGGTGACGAAATTTGATAGACTGATTCTGAAAACCGGGTTGTGTTTGGCAGCCCGGTTTTTTGAAACATGAGTTGCTGATATGCAATACACAATCAGAAAAGCGATGCAGGCAGATGTTCCGGCGGTTGCCGGTATTTATGACCGGATTCTTTTGAAGGAGGAAGCCGGGCAGGTAACGATCGGCTGGTTGCGCGGGGTATATCCGACCGAACAGACGGCGCGTGCTGCGCTGGCAGCAGACGACCTTTTTGTCATGGAGGCAGACGGTGTTATCTGCGCGACGGCGCGCATCAATCAGGTGCAGGTACCGGAATACAGAAACGCCGACTGGCGCTATGCGGACGTGCCGGAAAACGAGATTATGGTGCTGCACACGCTGGTGGTCGACCCCTTGTGCGCGGGCGGCGGGTTCGGAACGGCATTTGTTTCGTTTTATGAGCAGTATGCAAAAGCGCACGCCTGCCGGTATCTTCGCATGGACACAAACGTTATCAACAAGGCCGCACGCCGGTTTTATGCAAAGCTCGGCTTTTATGAGTCCGGCGTCATCGGCTGCGTGTTCAACGGAATCCCGGATGTGAAGCTGGTCTGCCTGGAGAAAAAGCTCGATTTTTGAGCTGGGAAATGTTCTCATTTTTGCAGTTTGACGGAAAAAGAAAGGAAAACACAGGTGGATTTTCTGATGGATTTCTTGACTTTCCCGGAAAACTTGGGTATAATCCAAATGTAATGTCGGCAACTGCGGGCACGCCCGGGCTGCCTTGAGAAATACTGTCTGAAAGGAAGACTCTTATGATTTATACGGCTGAAGTACAGCATATGTGTCCGGTAGCAAAGGGCGCATATCATGGTCCTGCTCCCATTCCCGAGGAGGGCAAGTGGGTTCAGGCAAAGGAAATCAAGGATATTTCCGGCTTCACTCATGGTGTTGGCTGGTGCGCACCGCAGCAGGGCGCCTGCAAGCTGTCGCTGAACATCAAAGACGGCGTGATCGAAGAAGCGCTTGTTGAGACCATCGGCTGCTCCGGCATGACCCATTCCGCCGCTATGGCTTCCGAGATTCTCATCGGCAAGACCATTCTCGAGGCGCTCAACACCGACCTCGTCTGCGACGCCATCAATACCGCCATGCGTGAGCTGTTCCTCCAGATCGTCTACGGTCGCAGCCAGTCTGCATTCTCCGAGGGCGGTCTTGCCGTCGGCGCTTCTATGGAAGACCTCGGCAAGGGTCTGAGAAGCCAGGTCGGCACGATGTTTGCGACCAAGGAAAAGGGTCCGCGCTATCTCGAGATGGCAGAAGGCTACTGCACGAAGATCGCTCTGAACAAGGACGACGAGATCATCGGCTACGAGTTCATCAACTTCGGTAAGATGATGGACTTCATCAAAGCCGGCATCGAGCCCGCTGAGGCGATGAAGAAAGCCCAGGGTCACTATGGTCAGTGGGATAACGCTGCCAAGTATATTGACCCCCGCAAGGACTAAGAGAGGGAGGACACGAAAATGGCATTGTTTGAGAGCTACGAAAGAAGAATCGACAAGATTAGCCGCGTCCTCGCACAGTATGGCATCGGCTCGGTGGAAGAGTGCCGCGAGATGTGCAAGGCGAAGGGCTTTGATCCGTACGAAATCGTCAAGGGCATTCAGCCCATCTGCTTTGAAAATGCTTGCTGGGCTTACACTGTGGGCGCGGCAATCGCAATGAAGAAGGGCGTCAAGACCGCTGCCGAGGCTGCTACCGCCATCGGTGAAGGTCTGCAGGCGTTCTGCATCGACGGCTCCGTCGCCGACGACCGCAAGGTTGGTCTCGGTCACGGCAACCTGGGCGCGATGCTGCTTTCCGAGGAGTCTCAGTGCTTCTGCTTCCTGGCAGGTCACGAGTCCTTCGCAGCTGCCGAAGGCGCGATCGGCATCGTCCGCAACGCCAACAAGGCTCGTAAGACCCCGCTGCGCGTCATTCTGAACGGTCTCGGCAAGGACGCTGCGCAGATCATCTCCCGCATCAACGGTTTCACCTATGTGCAGACCCAGTTTGACTACTACACCGGCGAACTGAAGATCGTCCGTGAGATTCGCTACTCCGAAGGCGAGCGCGCAAACGTCCGCTGCTACGGCGCTGACGATGTCCGCGAGGGCGTGGCAATCATGCACAAGGAAGGCGTCGATGTCTCCATCACCGGCAACTCCACCAACCCCACCCGTTTCCAGCATCCGGTCGCAGGCACCTATAAGAAAGAGTGCGTCCAGCTGGGCAAGAAGTATTTCTCCGTTGCTTCCGGCGGCGGCACGGGTCGTACCCTGCATCCGGACAACATGGCAGCAGGTCCCGCTTCCTACGGCATGACCGACACCATGGGTCGTATGCACTCCGATGCGCAGTTCGCAGGCTCGTCCTCCGTTCCCGCGCACGTGGAAATGATGGGCTTCCTCGGCATGGGCAATAACCCTATGGTCGGCGCAACGGTGGCTGTCGCGGTCGCGGTTGACGAAGCACTGAACAAGTAAGATAAAACCCTGTTTTTGGGGCTGGAAATGTTCTGATTTCCACCTAACGCAAACATGATAAAAGGAAGCACGTCCTCTCAAAGAAAAAAGAGAAGATGTGCTTCCTGTTTTTTTGCGTTTTGGAGGATTTTCGAGGAAGAAAAAGAGGATGTACTTTTTAACGTTCTCCTGCTTTTTCTTCAAGGTGCTCAATCGCTCTCAGAAGAACGGCATCTTGCCCGGCAAGCGCGTCGGAGACGGTCTGCTCGCACCAGATATCCGGCTGCACGCCGTTGTTGCAGACCGGCGTGCCGTCCTCCATGACACAGTTATAGGTCGACACGGCAAAAAGAAAGTTTCCGGGAAGCTCTGTCAGTAAGAGCTGTCCGGTGCCGCCTGCGGTGTTTGTGCCGATCAGGGTCACATTGGGCGCACCCTTCGCGAAAACAGCAAAGTCGTCTCCGGCGGAGGCGCAGTTCCAGTCTGTTAAAATAGCGACAGGCTGCGTGCAGAGGCGCACAGCGGGCACTTCCGCTTCTGCCGCTTCGGTCTCGTTCGCATATTCGGGCGCGGACAGGCTCTTGTCGTAGGGAACAACATACCGGTGCGCGTACATATCCAGTCCGCCCTGATAATACTGTTCCAGCTCGGAACCGGGTTCGAGCGCTTCAAATAAGTCCTTCATACCGAGTGCATTCGTGACCTGCGTCGGGTCGACATACTGCTTGTAGACGGACCTGGTTCCCATGTCCGCCGGCGCGGCAAAATGCCGCAGAACCGCAAACGCGTTGCCGTCGCTCCCACCGCTGTTTCCGCGAACATCCAGAATGTAGGCCGTCGCTTTCTCACGCGTTTCGTCAATCCACGCGGCAAATTCCTCCGGCAGGGCAGGGTTAGCAAAGGACGTGATCTCTGCCACATAGATCGTATCCGCGACGACATAGCTCCTGAAAGAGTCATGGGCGGTCACATCGCGCTTCAGCTCCATGCTGAGATCATCCGGCAGCTGTTCTCGTTTCCCGGCGTACTCCGCATAGGACAAGGTGACGTTGAACGCCGCTCCGTCCGGGGTCAGGCCGGAGACGGCCAGCTCTTTTGCGTCCTCGCGCAGGAGCATTTTCTCAGCGAGCTTTTCCTCCCGCCTTCCGTGCGTGAAGCAGCCCACATAGAGGCCGTATTCCTGCTCTAAATACTCGCCCGTCGGAAGCCCATTGATCTCCGTGACCGTCGAGCCGAGCGGGATTTTGGCAAGCGTGCTGCGCGGCGCAGCGCACAGGATGAAGGCGTCTTCCATGTACCGAAGCGAAATGGGCGAGACCCAAAACCCGCGGCCGGTGCGCAGGGCGGTCTGAAAGTCTTTATCAAGACAGCCCAACTGCGTATGTCCGTCGCGAAGGAGCGCGGTAAACGCGCTCAGCTCGTTATAATACGCGTATAAGCTGTTGGCTTCCAGCACGCGAGCGATGGCGGCCTGATATTCTGCGTCCCAATCCAGCTCGGGAACCTGATCCCACATGCCGTAATACGTTTTTGCCGTCTCCCAGATGACGGACAGACCGTATACCTTTTCCTCGGCGGACAAAAAATCGCTGTCGGAAAGCACCCGATACTTCCCAGTGCTTTTTTGCGCGTAGAAAATGCCCGCGAGCAAAAGCAGCACCGCAAGAATGGCAATTATAATCTTCTTCTTTTTCGTCATACAGTCACCTCAAAAATAACGAGATACGGCTTCGGATTTCGGGAACTGGCGTTACGCCTGAATTCTGCGAATCTTCTCCAAATCGCCGCTGCAAAGCGCGTCCATGTTGCGGAAGATTTTATCTGCATCCCAGTTCCACCATCGGATTTCCTCCAGATAGGCAATCAGCTCCTCAGAAAAGCGTTTGCGGATGACCCTGCACGGATTGCCGCCAGCGATAGTGTACGGTGGAACGTCCTTGGTCACGACGGAATTGGCCCCGTTGATCGCGCCGTCTCCGATGTGAACGCCGGGAAGGACGGTCACGTGCTGTCCGATCCACACGTCGTTTCCGATGACCGTATCGCCCTTGAACGGCAGGTCAGAAAGACTGGGCGTGAAAGCCTCCCAGCCGCCGCCCATGATGTTGAAGGGGTAGGTCGTGACGCTGTGCATGCGATGGTTTGCGCCGTTCATGATAAACTCGATGCCCCGGGCGATGGCGCAGAATTTTCCGATGATGAGCTTGTCGCCCAGAAATTCATAGTGATGCGTGACATGCGCTTCAAAATTCTCCGCGCCCTCCGGGTCGTCGTAATAGGTATACGTTCCAACGGAAATATTCGGGCGGGTAATGACGTTTTTGATGAAAACGACCTGCCGGATGGCAGGATTCGGGTAGATGCTGTCCGGATTCGGTCCTGTCATAAAAGGCTCCGTTCCTTGCGGCAACGCAGTTATTCCTGCGCGGGCGCTTCAAAGGCGGCAAGAATTTCCACCCGGGCGTTCTGCGCCTGCGCCTGTTCGGTTTCACCCTGATAGATGCCCCAGTGCAAAAAGCGATAGTCCTCGCTGCCGGAGCCGGGATTTTTGACGGCAAAGACCGTGTTTTCCATCGCGAAAAGCACCCGTCCTTCGGCGTCCAGCCGCATACCTCCCGCGTAGAGAACCTTGTCCGGCTCGTCCGTCAGAAAGGCTGCGTTCCAGCTGTAGACGTCGTAGGTATCATCGCCGTCTGCAAAGGTATCTGTTTTCACAAGCCGGTAAATCTCAAAACCGGTGTAGCCCGGAAAGCCGGCGGCAGTCGCATGGGCAAGGCTGTCGACGACGATCTTCTGCGCCGGCTTTTCCAGAACGTCCCGATACCTTGTGAGCGCTGCCTCGTCGATGTCCGGCTCGACGCGGTAAATATCGCGCAGCAGCCAGTAGAGCGTTTCGTTTTCGAAAACCGTGTCATGGCTGCCGCCCTCCGGGTCGCGGTAGTTGATACGGACATACGGCTCGTCAAGACCTGCGGTCAGGAAGAAGTTTTCGGCAGCGGAGCTGAAAGTTTCGGTGAGATAGACGGTGAGCATGTAATGCGGCATGGCATCCGATACGTACTGTGTCTGGCAGGCGGACGCCTCCCGCAGCGCGGCGCAGAGCGCGTCGGCATCCACGTCAAAATCGGTGTAGTGGATATCCGCTGTGGTGAGATCTGCCATGCGCGCGGCAGCGGGGGAGAGCAATGCTGTTTTTTCGGAAGCTTCGGCTGCTTGCCCGACATCTTCCGGCTGGGAAATCGGCTCCTGCACGTGCGCAGGCTCCGGCTCCGCGCAGGCGCACAGCAGCAGCGCCAGCAGGCAAACGATCGCAAACAAACGCTTCATAAGAAGACCTCCGTTTCTGGAATTTTCTTCAGTATACCACGGAAATTTCCGTTTGCAAACCAGCGGGGTGCAAAACCGCCGCACCTCCAAAGAGGTGCGGCAGCTTGTTACTGCATGGACCCGAGCGAGTCAATGGCGCTTTCCGCTTCGCGCTTGATGGCGTTTGCTGCCTGCTTCGTGGTCTTGTAGACCTCGCTGTTTTTCGGCAGCATCATCGCGCCCAGCGCGCCGACCGCGACGCCCGCACCCATGGTCAGAAGAAATGAACGGACCTGCATGTGTGTCCCTCCCTTCAAGGTTAGTTTGCCTTTGCCGCGGGCGCTTATGAGCGGCAAATCTTGCGTTTTTGGCTGTTCAGATTGCAAAATCTGTGCTATACTGAACATCAGAAATAAATAGGGAGGTACGCCGCATGGCTGTTGATGTATTACAGGCAAAAATCAGAAAGCTCAAAAATCCGACGATGGTCTGCATCTGCCCGACAATCCGGGAGCTGCCGCTGCATATCAAGGAGGAAGCCCGGCACAAATACGGTCAGACGCTGCGCGCGGCGGCGGATGCTTACCGGACGTTCTCGTTCGGCATTCTCGACGCGCTCAAGGAAACGGTTCCGGCAGTGAGCATCGTCAGCGGCGCATTTTCTGCACTGGGCGCAGACGGTGTGGCGGCGATGCAGGAGGTGCTTGCCTATGCGCAGAGCCTCGGCTATTACGTGCTGCTGGACCTCATGCGCGCCGATCTCGGCACGACGGCGCAGGATCAGGCGGATGCCTGCTTCGGCGCAATTCAGGTCGGAGAGGCAAGCTTCACGCCCTATCCCTGCGACGGTGTTCTCATGAGCGGCTTTCTGGGCAGCGACGCGGTCAAGCCCTTTGTAGACTATTGCCGGACCGGGAAAAACGTCTTCATCATTTCCAGAAGCTCCAACAAATCTGCCCGCGAGGTGCAGGATCTGCTCTCCGGCGACCGCGTGGTCTATCAGGTGATGGCAGACCTTGCGATGCGGTGGAGCACCGGGCTTTTCGGCGCGAACGGCTACTCGGAAATCGGCATTGCCGTCGGCGCGACGAACCGACAGGTGCTGGAGACGCTGCGGCGGAAATATGACAGGCTGTTTTTCCTCGTTCCCGGCTACGGCGCGCAGGGCGCAGGCGCAAAGGACGCGCAGTTTGCCTTTGACCGCATGGGACACGGCGCGGCAATTCTGGCAGGCAGAAGCATACTCTATGCCTATCAGAAGCAGGACGGCGACGGACAAGATTATCAGCAGGCGGCGCTCGCGGCAGCGGAAAAAATGAAAAAACAGATTTTAAGCTATATAACGGTGATGTAAATGACAACAGTTTATTTCGTGCGTCACGCCGAAGCGGAAGGCAATACCTACCGGCGGATGCACGGACAATACAATTCTCTGATTACGGAAAACGGCGTGCGGCAGATCGAAGCGCTGCGGGCGCGCTTTGAAGATATTCCGGTCGACGCCTGCTATGCAAGCGACCTCTACCGGACGTGCCGGACCGCACAGGCGGTGTATATTCCCAAAGGGCTGCCGCTCCACCCGGACCGGCGGTTCCGGGAAACGGGCGTCGGCTGCTGGGAGGATGTGCCGTTCGGCTGGCTCGAGCGCTTCGACAAGTCGAATATGGACGATTTTAACCACAACGAGCGCGTCTGGCAGGTAACAGGCAGTGAGACGTGGGACGGCTATACCAGTCGGTTTCTGCAGGGACTGCACGAAATTGCCGCGCAAAACGACGGAAAGACCATCGCGATTTTCACGCACGCCTGCGTGCTGCGCGGGGTACAGAAGCGGCTTTTGAAAACGGACGAACTGCCGTTTTGCGAAAATACTGCCGTGTCGCGGCTTTGCTGGCGCGACGGGGAGATCACATTCGATTTTCTCAACGACGCTTCGCACCTGTCTCCGGAAATTTCCACCATGCAGCGCCAGCAGCGGCTCAAGCAGGGCGCGACGGACCGCGCGGATTACAGCCTGTGGTTCGAAAAAGCGCCGGACAAGGCGGAGACCTGGCTTGCAAAGCTGCGCAGCAGAACCGTCGGGCAGCTTGTGCTGGGCGCGGGTGATACGCAGAATTCCGGCGTGATTCTGGACCTCTCCTTGGACGAGGCGTATCGCGGCAGATGCTTCGGGCAGCAGCTGCTCGGGCAGGCGGTGAGTGTGCTGAGAAATTGTGGGGCAAGGGAAATCCAGGTCAGCGTTCCGGACGCAAATGCGCGGGCAGCGCACTTCTTTGCGGAAAACGGCTTTGTGCCGCAGACACCGGGCGGCGCGGTCCTTTTCAAGGACATCGAGGTTCGCCCGCTTCCGTAGATTGCATAGGAAAACAGCGGCAGATGAGAACGTCTGCCGCTGCGCATTTTATCTGCCGCCGGTCATGCCGGTGCCGGAGGTGGTGCCGGTGTAGGAGCCGGTTCCGGCTGCTGTGCCAGTTCTGCCGTTTGTGGTGGTAGTGGTAGAGCGGGTTGTACCGGCGTTCGGATACGCGCTGTAGGTGCCGTTATAAGTGCCGTTGTAAGCGGTATTTCCGTCGTAATAGCCGTAGCCGGTATAGCGCCCGTTGGTGCCGTTGACAGTTCCGTTGCGGGTGGTCGAGACGTTGCTGTAGTCGCCGGCATACGGGTCGTCCATATATGCCGATGCACTGCACCCGGCAAAGACGGACGCCAGGACCAGCGCGGTCAGCAGGAAAAGCGTCATTTTTTTCATAGCATGTTCCTCCAATACACTTGCGGCGCATCGCTGCGCACGCGGTTTACGCATTTAGTGTGAGCCGCGGCGGGCAGAATATGTACTGCTTTGCTGCCAAAACCGGGCGTTCCAGACAAATTACACCAATTTTTCAAAATTTCCGGAGGAAATATTGATTATTTTGCGATTGCCCTGTATAATGAACGCAGAGGGAATTTCAGAGTTGGTGCCAGAAGGCAGTTTTTGGGTTTTCAATCGCAAGAAACTTATGACTGCCTTTGTTTGCCGGCTTAAAAAACAAAAAAGGAGATCGAATATGAAAAAACTGACCGTCAAAAAGGGTACCCAGTGCATGGCATGTCTCGAGTGTGTGCGTGCATGCTCCGAGGCTTTCTACAAGGAATTTGATCCGTCCAAGGCATGTCTTCAGATCATCGAGCGCAACGGCGCAGCAAAGCCCATGGTTTGCGTGCAGTGCGGCAAGTGCGCTGAGGCCTGCGAGCATGGTGCAATCACCCAGAACGCAAAGGGCGTCTACACGATCAATAAGAAGCTCTGTGTCGGCTGCGGCAAGTGCAAGGACGCATGTCCGTTCGGCGTGCTGGTGAAGGTCGAAGAGGCACCCAACGCTTCGAAGTGCATCGCCTGCGGCATCTGCGCCAAGGCATGTCCGATGGAAATTCTCGAGGTTGTCGAGAAATAATCATTCCTCAATACATCGAAAGCCCGCTGCAGAAGCAGCGGGCTTTTTGTATCGGAGAGCTACCGGTTTGGGTTACCAGGGGCTTCTGCTATGAGAGCGTGAAAGGATCAAAAATAAATAATACAACATATGTTGACTTTCGATGTATTATATCATATAATCGTTGCAACAGCAAAATCAGGACAAGACGCTGTGCATCAAAAAAGGAGGAATATTTATGATTCAGTTCAACGTAGAGGAATTCCGCGCGGACTTTGCCAAGGCGCTTGCAACTCGACCGGAAGTGGAGAAAATTGTGGAGACGGTCGAAAAACGCGGCTATGACAATCTGGTGTTCATCGGCGTCGGCGGCACGGAAATTGAGTGGCGCAGTGTTCTCGATACGCTTCGCGGCAAGTTCAGCTGCCCGGTTTATCTGGAAAATGCGGCAGAATTCTGCATCAGAGAAAAGCTTCCGTATCTGACGCCCCGTTCGCTGGTGATTACGTCCTCTGTATCCGGAGACACGAAGGAAATTGTCGCTGCGGCAAAGCTCTGCAAGGACCGGGGCATCGAGCTGCTCGGCTTTACCAAGCACCCGCAGACGCCGCTCGGACAGCTTCTGACCTATTTCATTCCGATGGACTCGCCGAACTGCGACACGATGTTCGCGCAATATTTCATGCTGGTTCTGGCATTGCTGGAAAAGCGCGGCGACTATGACGGCTACAGCCGATGGATTGCGCAGATGGCAAATGCCGCAGACGGTCTGATTGCCATCCGGGAAAAGTTTGACGCGACTGCCGATAAGCTCGCGAGAAAGTATCACAAAGCGCCGTACTCGATCTGGACCGGCTCCGGCGCGATGTGGAGCAGCGTGTATCTTTTTGCCATGTGCCTGCTCGAAGAGATGCAGTGGGTGCGCACGAGACCTGTAACGTCGGCGGATTTCTTCCATGGAACGCTGGAGCTCGTGGAAGACGGCGTGCCGGTGTTCTGCGTGAAGGGTGTCGGCGAGAGCCGTGTGCTTGACCAGAGAGTGCAGGATTTCTGCGAAAAATACCAGGTGACAGACAGCTTCGTTGTGATCGACACGGCAGATTTCTCTCTGCCCGGCGTCAGCGACGAGTTCCGCGAGATCACATCGATTCTTGCTTTCAGCGCCGCTGTCTGCGACCGACTTTCCAAGCAGTATGAGCATTATACCGGACATAGTCTGGCATTCCGCCGTTACTATCGCCAGCTGGAGTACTAATCTGCACGACGTTTCTGCCAGAATTTTCTGAATCCTATTGCTTTTTGACGGATTTCAAAATATAATAAGTCTAAGATAACTCAATACATGCCGTAGGAACACGGGCGCGGTGCAAGCCGCGTCCGTGTGAAAACATCAGAAACAGGAAGGGTAAAGCAATGGAATCTCTTGTCAATCAGAATAGCGCGATTCCCTTATACCGTCAGGTCGCGGACAATCTGCTGTCCAGAATTCAGGCAGGCGAGTGGCAGGAAAACGACAAGCTGCCGTCTGAGTTTATGCTGATTCAGGAATTCAACGTCAGCCGGATTACCATCCGGGCAGCGCTCTCGGAGCTGGTAGACAACGGCGTTCTGATTCGCTCGCACGGTAGAGGTACGTTTGTTGCGCCCAGAAAGGAAAAGCTCCGCGCTGCCGGCGATGTCGGCTTTACGCGCTCGTGCGCCATGGAAGGGAAAAAAGCGACCAACATGATTCTCAATCAGGATCTGGTCTTTCCGTCCAAAAAGGATATGGCGTTTTTCCGGATTCCGGAGGACGAGCGGATTATCCGCATCAAGCGTCTGCGCTATGTCGACAACAAGCCCTGCGTGATTGAGACGCTGCACTTTGCACCGCAGTATCATGAGCTTTTACAGGCGGACGTCACAGGCTCGGTGACGGATACCCTGCTGCGCATCTTCGGCGTCAGGACCGGAGAAGGCGAGCGGACGGTCGATGTGTGCATGGCGCTGGAAGAGGAAGCGGACTATCTCAACACCGAGGCGGACACGCCGATGCTGCTGCTGGAGGACCGGCAGTATGATACGGCAGGAAAGCCGCTGTTTTTGTCCAAGCAGATTTTCTGCACGAAGTTTATCAAGCTGTATCTCTGATACAAAGCACGAAAGCGAAGGTTCCGAGCAGATCAGCGCCGGAAAGAAAATAAAACCTGAGCGGTCGGCAGCCTCGTCGCTGCCGGTCGCTCTTTGTATACATACACCATCTGTGCGGCACAAAATGACGGTATGCTGGTAAATTTTATGTGTAGAAATATGCGTCAGTTTTTTGTGCAAAAAATACATTTTTGATCAAATGGCACATTTCCTGTTCAAAATGCATTTACAAATGCAGCAGGATGTGCTAACATGGAGCCAATACAACATAGAACAACACAGAACGTCACATACATACAAGCTGGTATGATGGGTGATCTGGAAGGGGAGTAGCATGATTTGAAGTACGATATTCTGACAGTTGGTTTCCCAATGGTGGAAATCATGCGCAAAGAGCGAAACGTTCCGTTTGACGTGCCCGCGGATTTCACGGGACCCTATCCGAGCGCCGACACCTGCATCATGCTCGATGTAGCCGCGCGGCTCGGCAGATCCTGCTGCATGCTCGGCGTGACCGGTGATGACACGTTTGCAGACGTTGTGACAAACCGGCTCTCCCGCGACGGTGTGGATATTTCCCACATGACGCGCCTTGCCGGGAAGGGAACTATCATCGTCTTTGTCCGCTATGAGGCGGACGGCACGCGGGAGTATCTCGAATGCCAGAACAATGCTGCGGCGACCGAATTCTGCGCGGAAAACATCGATGCAGCCGTCGTTTCGCAGGCACGCTGGGTGCATTTCAGCGGTGAGGTCTTGTGTATCTGCGCCGACCCGCAGAGAAGAGAAGCGATGCTGAAGGTTCTGCGCAGCGTTTCTCCGGACGCGAAGGTCAGTCTCGATCCCAACTTTGTCGAATCGGACATCGCGGATCTGCAGGCGCTGGTGCAGCCGTTCATCGACCGGGCGGATCTGATTCTGCCGAGCGAAGGAGAGGCAAGGCAGATGATGGGCACGCAGACAGACGAGCAGGCGTGCGAGATGCTGGCGGCAAAGGGAAAGATTGTTGCGCTCAAGCGCGGCAGCCGCGGCTGCGATATTTACGAAGGAACCAAGGTCCATCACGCGGATGCGTTTATGATTCAGGAGGTCGACCCGACCGGCTGCGGAGATTCATTCTGTGCAGGTTTCCTGACGGGGCTTCTCGAGGGGCTTCCCATGCAGAAGGTCGGCGAGCTTGCCAATGCGGCGGGCGCGCTTCAGGCAACGGCGCTCGGACCGATGGAAGGAGCAAAATATCGCTCGGAGGTGCAGGCGTTTATCGAGACGGCTGCCCGGAGCGCAAACTAGGAAAGGCAGGCGACAGGCAGAATGTCACAGGATGTGATTTTGGAAACGCGCGGAATCTGCAAACGGTTCGGAAATACCATTGCGCTGAAGAACATCGACCTGACCGTCAAGCGCGGAGAGATTCATGTTCTCTGCGGAGAAAACGGCGCGGGCAAGTCGACGCTGATGAACATCATCAGCGGAGTGTATCCCTACGGGAGTTATGAAGGCACCTTTTTTCTGAACGGAGAGGAGTGCCGGTTCAAAAGCGTGCGAGACAGCGAAGCGGCGCAAATCGCCATCATTCACCAGCAGCTGGCGCTGATTCCGGGACTGTCCATCGCGGAAAATATTTTCGCGGGAAACGAACGGGAAAAGCACGGCGTTATCAACTGGAACGAAACCCGCGCCAGAGCGAAGGAATTGATGGCGCGCGTTGGTTTGACGGAAGATCCGGATACACCGGTGCAGGACATCGGCACTGGCAAGCAGCAGCTCGTGGAAATCTGCAAGGCAATTTCTAAGGACGTGCAGCTGTTGATTCTTGACGAGCCGACTGCCTCCCTGAATGACGAGGAGAGCGAAAAGCTTCTGAATCTGGTGTTGGAATTCAAAAAGCAGGGCATTACGTCGATCCTGATTTCCCACAAGCTGCGCGAGCTGACCATGGTCGGTGATGCAATTACAGTGCTGCGCGACGGCGAGACCATCGAGACGCTCTACAAGGAAAAAGAGCCGTTCTCGGAGGATCAGATCATTCACGCGATGGTCGGCAGAGAGCTCGTCAACCGCTTCCCGCACCGGACGGCGGAAATCGGCGCGGTCAGCTTGGAAATCCGGGACTGGAACGTATTCAGCCCGCTCGATGAAAGCCGCCAGATTCTCAAAAATATCAACATGGTGGCGCACCGGGGCGAGGTTCTCGGCATTGCCGGACTGATGGGTGCGGGCAGAACAGAACTTGCCATGAGCATCTTCGGGCGCAGCTACGGCTCGAAAATCAGCGGACAACTGATCAAGGACGGAAAGACGCTTGAACTCAAGCGTGTCTCCGACGCCATCGACGCAAAAATTGCCTATGTTTCGGAAGACCGGCATGTTTACGGTGCGGTGCCGGACATCTCCATCACGCAGAACATCACGCTTCCAAGTCTGAAAAGCTTTGTCAACGGCATCTCGATCGACAGCGATCTGGAAACGGTCAAGGCACAGGAGTACAAGAAGCTTCTGAACATCAAATGCAAGGATGTTGCGCAGCCGATTTCCGCCCTCTCCGGAGGTAACCAGCAGAAGGTGATCCTCGGCAAATGGATTCTCTGCGATTCGGACATTCTCATTCTCGATGAGCCGACGCGCGGCATTGACGTTGGCGCGAAGTATGAGATCTATCAGATCATCAATCAGCTTGCAGCAAGCGGAAAAACGGTCATTTTCATCTCCTCCGACATGCCGGAGATTCTCGGCATGTGCGACCGCGTATATGTCATGAACGAAGGAGAAATTGTCGGCGAACTCAAAGGCACCGACATCACACAGGAGAATATCATGAGAGCCATTATGCATAAGGAGGCTATCTGAACATGAAAAAAGAACGCACATGGAGCAGCATGAACCTGCGCCAGAACGGCATGATTATCGCGCTGATTGTTATCATTCTGGGCTTTGGCATTGCGACCGGCGGTACGCTGTTCCGTCCGATGAACATCAGCAACATCTTTATGCAGAACAGCTATGAAATTATTCTGGCGATCGGCATGTTTTTCTGCTTGACGACCGGCGGCAACGTCGACCTTTCCGTCGGCTCCGTGGTCGCCTTCGCAGGAGCCATGATGGGCGCGCTGACGCTCAATTCCGGCATGCCGACCTGGCAGGCGGTTGCTATTACGCTTGTAACGGGCGTTCTGATCGGCGCGATGCAGGGCAGCTTCATTGCCTTTTTGAACGTTCCGCCGTTCATCGCGACGCTTTCGGGCGAGCTTGTGTTCCGTGGTCTGACGCAGGTTGTTCTGCAGGGCCAGACGCTTTCCCCGTTCTCCGACGGCTTCAAGTTCTTCGCCTCCGGTTTTGTGCTGCGCGATGTGGAGGTATTCGGCGTCAATGCCGTCTGCCTGGTCTGCCTGATTCTCGGCACGGCGGCAATCATTTTCTCGGAACTGAAAAAGCGCCGCAGTAATAAAAAGTATGGCTTTGCCCAGACCAGCATTTTTGTCAGTGTCGCAAAGTGCGTGTTCCTGATCGCGGTTCTGGCGGCAATTCTGCTGAGTCTGTCCACCCACAACGGCATGCCGTTTATTCTGCTGGTCATGGCGGTTCTGGCGATTGTCTATACCTTCATTGCCAACAAAACTGTGCTTGGCCGCCATGTCTATATGGTCGGCGGCAACCCCAAGGCAGCAAAGCTCTCTGGTGTCCGTACGGATCTTGTGATGCTCGCTGTTTATACAAACATGGCGTTCCTTTCCACAATCGCAGGCTTTGTTGTGGCGGGCAGATTGAATGCGGCAAGCCCGAAGGCCGGTACCGGCTATGAGTTGGATGCCATTGCGGCGTGCACGATCGGCGGCGCAGGCAGTGCCTCTGGTACGATCATGGGTTCCATCATCGGTGCGACCGTCATGGCGATTCTGAACAACGGCATGTCTATTCTGGGAATTGGTACCGACATGCAGCAGGTCATTAAGGGCTGTATCCTGCTGCTTGCGGTAACGTTCGATATTTACTCCAAGACCAAATCCAAAAAATAATCAGAGGAGGAACTCATAATGAAAAAACTTGTTGCCCTGCTTCTCGCGCTCGTTCTTGTCGTTGGTCTTTGCGCCTGCGCCAAGAAGGCGGAAACCACCACACCGACGGATGGCTCTGAGCAGACCTCGGAGTCGGCAGCTACCGCGCAGTCCAAAGGCACGATCGGTATCACGCTTCCCACGCAGGAGCTTGCCCGTTGCTTGAAGGACCAGGAATATCTGACGCAGTATCTCAACGAAAGAGGCTATGACGTCGACGTACAGTTTGCCAAGGGCGATGCGGCGACGCAGGTTGCCCAGATGGAAAACATGATTACCAACGGCGTAGTCGGCATCATCTGCTCCCCGTGGGACGGCTCGGCTCTGACCTCTGCTGTGGAAGCGGCGCACAATGCGGGAATTCCCGTCATTGCCTATGACGCGCTGATCCTCAACACGCCCTACATTGAATACTACGCAGCTGACGACCTGCGCGGCATCGGCGCGCTGCAGGCGCAGTACATTGTCGATACCCTCAAGCTCGATAGCTCTGATGAGGCACACACGTTAGAGCTGTTTGCCGGCGACTATGCCGACGCGAACGCACCGCTGTTCTTTGAAGGTGCGATGAACGTTCTGACGCCCTACATCGAAAGCGGCAAGCTGGTGGTCAAGTCCGGTCAGACTGAGTTCAACGTGGTCGCAACCGCAGAATGGGACGGAGCCAAGGCACAGTCCAGAATGGACGCCATCCTTTCGACGTACTATCTCGACGAGCCGATCGAAGCAGTTCTTTGCCAGAATGACGACCTTGCTGCCGGCGTCATTTCCGCTTGCAAGTCCGCTGGCTACGGCACGGAGGCAATGCCGCTTCCCATCACGACCGGTCAGGACTGCACCATCTCCGCGGTCAAGTCCATCCTTGCCGGTGAGCAGTCCATGACGGTCTTCAAGGACATCAAGCAGCTGGCGTACAATGGCGCCTACTTCATCGACTGCCTCGTGCAGGGTCAGACGCCCGAAATCGAGAACCCCGTAGTCTACAATAACGGCTCTGTGGACGTCAAGGCGTCTGCGGTCGAGCCGTTGGCACTGACTGCGGACAAGGTGCAGGAGCTTGTGATTGACTCCGACTATTACACCAAGGCAGACCTCGGCATGGAGTAAGCCGTTCCGGTCGCTAAAGTCTGAAATTTACCTCCCGGGAAATGCCCACAGGCATTTCCCGGGTGAAAGGAACCGAAGCTATGAACATTTCCCTACAGCAATTTGCAGCCATGAATATGGTTTATAACCGGTACTCGTTTTCGTATTTTCTGGACTCCATGCAGCGGCTGAACGTGTCCAACTTTGAGCTTTGGACCGGCGCACCGCATCTGAACTGCATGTTCCAGACCATGGCGGACGCAGCATCCGTCCGCAAATCTGTGCGCGAGCGGGGACTGCACATGGTCTGCCTGACGCCGGAGCAGGTCATGTATCCTTACAATATTGCAGCCGTTAATCCGGAGCTTCGCCAGAAGAGCCTCGATTATTTTCACCGCTACATCGATATGACTGCGGAGCTGGAAATCGACAAAATGCTTTGCTGCGCCGGCTGGGGCGATTATGACGAGCCGGACAAGGAGACGGCATGGAGGCGCTCCGTGGACGCGCTCGGAGAAATGACCCTGCATGCGGAAAAAGCCGGCGTTACGCTCGCCTTTGAGATTTTACAGCCGACCGAAAGCAATCTTGTCCATGACTTCGCGTCCACAAAGCGCATGATGGAAGAGATTGTACACCCGAACTTCCAGCTTTGTGTCGATACCGTTCCGGTCCGGCGCGAAGGGAAGACGCTTGTCGACTACTTTGAGGCCTTCGGCAGCCGTATCTGCCATCTGCATCTGACGGACGGAACGCCCATCGGGCATGTGCCCTGTGGGATGGGAAACATGGATGTTGCTGCGCAGCTGCGCGACATGCAGCGCTATCACTATGAAAAGTACATCACCCTTGAAATCGGAGATACATCCTGGGCTGCTGAGCCGGAGCATGCAACGCAGTTCGGATTTGATACAGTCAAACGCTTTTTGTAAGCGTCCCTGAAAAATCATCGCCTCAGCATGGGAGCCGAGGCAATTGGAGGTACCTATGCAGTATGATAAAAAAGTGATTGACATCAATACGCACCCGTATTTGCTGGAGGATGTCTGCCGCACGCAGGAGCAGTATCAGCTGGTGTATGATGTGACCGGACTGTACCACAACGGCGTGGCAAGCATGCCCTCGACCTTTGCACGGCTCGACTGTGCGAAGATTGATCTGAGCGTCCTCAGCCCGCTGGATCTGACGACCACAAAGGGTACGTGGATGACGACAAACGAGGATGTCGAATTCCTCTGCAAAAAATATCCGGAGCGGTTTCTCGGCCTTGCCAGCGTAGATCCACATCGTGCGGACGCTGTGGAGGTGCTGGAGAAGGCATTTACCGAGCAGGGACTGCTGGGCGTACATCTGTTCCCGGCACTGCAGGGCTTCTCTCCGGACGAGGCGTGCATGACGCCGATCTATGAGACCTGCCTGCGCTACGACAAGCCGATTCTCTTTGACTGCGGCTGCTCGCCCTATCCGGGGCTTTTGACCAAATATGCCCATCCGCTGCTCGTAGAGGCGGCGGCAATGAAGTATAAGAAGCTTCGTATTTGCCTGTCGCGTTTCGGCTGGCCGTGGAGCCGCGAGGTCTGCATGCTGATGCTCAAGTGCCACAACGTCTATACGGACACGTCCATCGTCTACTTTGACGATGCACCGCAGATGTACCATCAGATGTTCATGGTCGACATGGGACCGAAGTGGCTGGATCGCTCGCTGCGCCATCAGGTAATGTTCGGTTCCGGCGACCCCGGTCTGGAGCAGATCCGCATGATCAACGCCGTCCGCGGTTTGGAGCTGCGCGATTCGACAAAGGAACTGATTCTCAGCCGCAACGCGCTGGAATTTTTGGGACTGGAAAAGGATTTGAGGTGGACCAATGATTAAATCGGAGCGTATTACGATTCTGACCAAAAAGTATAATCAGATGATCGTCATCACCGGGCAGGTGGAGGAAATTGTCCGGAATAGCGGCATCAAAGACGGCGTCGTCTTTATCATCACGAACCATACGACGACTGGCATTACCGTCAATGAAGGGCTCGAGTGCATCCAGAGCGATATTATGGAAATGCTCGGCAAGGTTGCGCCGGAGGAGGGCATTTATAGCCACGCGCGATTCTTAGAATCCTACGGCGCGATGGCAAACAACGCGCCCGGTCACCTGAAGGGGCACCTGACGGGAAATCACTGCGTGTTCGAGGTGCAGAACCATGAGATGAAGCGCCGGTTCGCACAGGAGATCTATCTGTGCGAGTTTGACGGACCGCAGGAGCGGACCATCAGCGTGATCATCATGGGAGAGTAAGCGGAAATACAACCAGCCGAAGCGGCAATATCAATCTCAAATAAGACGCCGGAGCGGTCCAGACGGGCTGCTCCGGCGCTTGCGTTTTTGTGTGCCGTTTGTTAAGATAGAAGCGGCAAAGAAAGCCCGCTGCCACGAGTTTATCACAAAGCTGCCGCAAGGGTATGATACCGTGCTCGGAGAAGGCGGCGGCACACTTTCCGGCGGCGAGCGCCAGCGGCTTTCCATTGCCCGCGCCATCATGAAAGATGCGCCCGTGATCATCCTGGACGAGGCGACCGCGAATGTGGAGCCGGAAAACGAGCAGGAGCTGATGGAGGCAATCGGCGAGCTGACGCGCGAGAAAACCGTAATTATGATTGCACACCGGCTCAAAACGGTCCGGAACGCCGTTCAGATTCTGGTGGTCGATCAGGGGCGGATTGTCCAGCGCGGTACGCACGACGAGCTCATCCAGCAAGACGGCATTTATTGCAGCTTTGTTGCCGAACGCGAGCAGGCGGCAAGCTGGAAGGTATAAAAGAGAAGCGGCAGCGGCGGCAGATGTTCTGCCGCCGCTGCCGTTTGACAAGTTTGGACAAAAGTTGACAATTTTCCGGCTTCCGGCTCAGATTGTCGAATTGCGTCTGTAAAAAGTGGAAAATTTCTGCGCGGAAAATATTGAAATTTCTACAGATATGTGGTAAATTATAGTCATCGCAGCGAAAAATAGTGTCTGGCCGGACAACTCCACGATTTA
>JABLTQ010105948.1_pt1 | contig 32560 bp, 21 predicted proteins | sample 7160101 | NCBI WGS metagenome assembly JABLTQ01 (sample SAMN14651228, study PRJNA627086) | human gut metagenome | isolation source: feces | host: Homo sapiens
GAGGGCAATCGAACTTGTTCGGATTGCCGAGGTGAGCAGCAGGGAAAGAGCTTGCTCTTAACCTTCAAACAAACAATTCAAAACAGCTTCTAAGAATTGCCGAAAAAAGGTTTTTGAAAATGCATAGACTGCAATTCTGTCGGGCAAAACCGCCGAAAGGGCTTGTTTTGACGACGGAATTGCAGAGGAATTATATGTGTGGGGCTTTGCTGGGCCTTCCGGAGTGCAAATCTATAGCAAACAAATCAAAAATAGCCTCTAAACGGCTGGCATAAGAGAATCGTCCGCCGCGAAACAGATTCGCGAAATCCGGGAACAGTAAAGTTTCTTTACGAAATGCGGTTAACAACAGCACCAAGGTTAGGTCCAACAGGCGGCCAATGATGATACCCGGCAGGCCAGCGGGGGACTCCCGTGAGCGGAGAGGCGCTTCCTGCGCACGAGGCAGGCCAGCGGGGGACCTCCGTGAGCGGCAAGGTGCTTCCTGCGCACGAGGCTGACCAGCGGGGGGCTCCCGTGAGCGGAGAGGCGCTTCCTGCGCACGAGGCAGGCCAGCGGGGGACTCCCGTGAGCGGCAGGGTGCTTCCTGCGCACGAGGCTATCTCTGAAGGGGGGCTTGGTCGCTCTGCTTTCTAAGCGCGGGTGCGATGAATGACCTAAGATAGTTCAGATAGTTCTCGATAATATTTTCCTTTGGAAATTTGTTTTATTGGAAATTAATTCCGTTCTTTGGGAAAGTTTCCGTTGGAAACTATTGTATAAATGCTTGTTAATTCTTTAAAACACTGTTTATTATGAATGCAATTACGTTAAAGGCGCTCTTTTACGTCAGCGAGGTGGCTATCGGTGGGCTTCTTCTATTTTCTTCTTTTGAGACCAAGGCTACAGAAAGGTGGGGAATAGGAAGCGCTTTGGTAGCCGAGTCTGTCGAAGTGGCTCTGACTCGGGTTGTTGAGCTGGGAGTTGAGAAGATGGATCTGGAAAATTCTGGAGTTAAAACGCTGAAAGGGAATGAATTGACGACTGAGATGCCGAATGCCGAAAGGTTGGCAGGAGAGCAGAATGCTGAGATGCCGAATGCCGAAAGGTTGGCGGAAGAGCAGAATGCTGAGATGCCGAATGCCGAAAGGTTGACGGGAGAGCAGAATGCTGAGGTGCCGAATGCCGAAAGGTTGGCGGCTGAGCAGAAAGCAGAGCTGTCGGGTGCAGGAAGACCGGCGGAAGAGCAGGGTGTTGAGATGACGGGTGCGGTAAGGCCAGATGAGGAGACGGCGGCGACGGAAAAGCCGACGACAAGGGTGGTGCACATCACCAAGGCTGATTTCCTTAAGAAGGTCTATGACTTCGAAAAGAACCCCGATGAGTGGAAATACCTCGGATCTCAGCCGGCCATTGTCGATTTCTATGCGGACTGGTGCGGTCCGTGCAGGCAGCTGTCGCCTGTGCTGGACGAACTGGCCAAGGAATATTCAGGGAAACTCACCATCTACAAGGTCAATGTGGACAATGAGAGGGGACTGGCTACATTTTTCGGCATAAGATCGATTCCGACGCTTCTGTTCATTCCGATGAAGGGTAAGCCGCAGAGGTCTCTCGGGGCTTTGTCTAAGACGGAGCTCAAGGGAATCATCAAGGATGTTCTTAAAGTTGAGCTGTAGTTGGTAGGTCGTGGAGAATAAGAAGAACACAATCTGCCGCCTTCGCGAGATCCATAGGGCGATCTCCGGGCTGGACGCTGAGTTTCAGAGGAAATTCGGGCTGAACCTGAACGAGGCGATGCTTCTCTGCTTCCTTGCGGGGCAGGGAAGCGCTTCGGCATCGGAACTATCAGATGAGTTGGGGCTTACACATTCGAATATGTCCAAGGTTCTTGCCTCGGCGGAAAAAACATCCCTCATCAGCCGGAAACTTAACCCGGCTGACAAGCGGGGGATGATCTTCTCGCTTACAGACGAGGGCCGCATCCGGCTCGCCTCCATCCACTGTGAGGAATTGGTGATCCCGGACTTACTCAAAGGAATCCTCGGTTAGGCTCAGAGCCTTCCGCACTTCCTTGCAAGCCTTTCAGAACAAGACCTCTAAAGATCCGCTGTGTGCTAATCTGAAGAATTCCCTCACTTCCCTGACCGTCTGAAGTCCTTGTGGAACAAGACCTCTAAGTAACGTGAAAAAAATAACCTGCTTCAGATTAGGAGAAGATTTTCGAGGATAGATCTATTTTCGAAGAAGGAGTGTGCCGGTGGCACATGACTGATGAGAAAAAGAGATCTAGACCGAAAAGATTCCTTAAGATGAGGCAGGTTATTCTTTGAAGGTTACTAAAGATCCGCTGTGTGGGTAAGATTGCCGTCAGTGTCGTAGATCCTTACGGCGATTTTTTTGGCGTTCACGGTGATCTCCATCCTCTGCCACTGGCCGTTGGTGATCACAGGGAAGGATGCGTCGGTTGATCCAACTTCGCGGAAAGAGTACTTGTGCACGTGGCCGCTCAGCATCAGATCGACACCCGCACCGTTGAGGATAGGCAGGAACTTCTCCGACATATTCAGATTGCCGTGCCATGCGTCCTTGATCTGAGGGGGAATATGGTTGAAGACGATCCTTCTTTCGGCGTTCTTCCACTCATCACTCTCCACCACGCCCTTGAGCCATTTGGCCTCCTCGTTCAGATAAGGCTCCGAGCAGAGCCGTCCTTGGTTCTCGATGTCGCTGTCCACCTTGTCCTCGCCGCCGTCCAGCACCAGAAACAGGAACTTGCCATATTTGAAGGTGTAGTAGGGGCCGTGCTCCGGGAAGTCGAAATATTCAGAGATCCGCAGCGCGTCCCTGCCTCTGAACTCGTGGTTGCCGCGGACCATGAAGAGAGGGGTTTGGTCGGCGAACAGGTCGCTTGCGGGCTTGAGGTAGTGCCGGACGATCTTCTCGCTGTAGGCCAGGTCGGAGGTCATGTCTCCGTTGAACAGAACGAAGTCGAACTCCTTGTTCTTCTCCTTGTCCGCGAACAGTCTGCGCAGTAGCGAGTCCTGGGCGTGCACGTCGTTGACAACGGCGAACCTGACCTCGCTGTAATCCTCTTTGAGAGTGGTGGCCTTAGGCAGGTCAACCTTGTAGGCCGGCGCTCCGGAGCCTTTCCCGTAGACCGGATTGTAGTTGTTGTGGTAGTCCTGCACCGCCGTCATCATCACCCTGTAGCGGTAGCTCGTGCCGGGCTTAAGCCCGCCAACCGTCACCTTGTGGATCTTGCCGATAGGCTTCAGCCCGTGGCCGCGCATGTCGTAGTACTTCGGCCTGTCCTTGTAGTAGAAATTCTCCTCGTTGTCCGGAGCGATCTCCACCCACCCCACGGCATCTACATCCGTCATCCACATCACCGTGAAGCTGTCCGTGGTAACACTCTGAAGGTAAGGCCCGCACACGATCTTGGCAATGGCCGGCCCGTTCTGCGCCTCCGCCAAAAACGGCAGCACCGCCAGAACCGCAATCAAAAGGTACTTTCTCATATTCTTGAATATCACTGTTTATCGTCTGTTCGTCAGAGGCCCGGCCAAAGAAACCCGGCAAACCGTCCGTCCGTTTCGTTGAACACAAATTTACTTCGTTTTGCCGAAAAGGCAAAATCATTGGCGCGGATCATTCAATTCGCAATGGATGAGTCCACTTGAAAAAGTCGTTTTTGAAAAACATGTGCCTCGCAGATACTTCTGTAAGGGGTAAAAAGTGGCAAATGGCACTTTTTCAAGTGGGCCATGGATCCAAATGTTCGAAATGACTATAATTCATTATTTTTGTGTTTGGTTCCGAGACTCTTCTATGTGGTTAAGGAACGATTATAATAACCAATAATGTATTGAATAGTTATGAACAGCATGCTGATGAGGGGCTTGATGATCGGCCTGACTGCGCTGTCTGGCAGTCTGGCTTTGTCGGCTCAGGTTGTGGTTTCTTCAGGATTTGAACAACTTGACAGGTGGGCGTCCGAGTGCCTTGCCGAAAGGAGTATGACCCTTGGTTATCCAGGCAACAATGACATAAGACTGGAGGAGTTTTACCGCTGGTACACAGGAAACAATCTGGAGTCGATGATCATCAACAACGCGGGAGATCCGTTCGAGGAGGGTGACCACACTCTTTCCTCATTGGATTTCGAGCGTGAGGTCATTCAGTATTTCGCTCCTAAATACGGATTTGACGGGAATGACCTGTGGGGCATTGTCACCATGAGCGGAACCGACGGCAACAACCACGGTATTTATTTCGGAGTCAATTATCTGAAGAGGAAGACCGGCAAGATGCCCGTCGTCTATGTCTCTGATGAGGCTCATTACAGCAACTATCGCCTTTGTGATCTTCAGCACCTCGAAGTCCGTCTTGTGAAGAGTGACTCCATGGGCAGGATGGTGCCGGACTCGTTGGAGAAAGTCCTTGACCCTACACGCCCTTGTCTGATAGTCTATGCGATGGGTTCCACCTTCAAGGGTGCCATAGATGATCAGAAGGCTCTTGATGATGTACTGGCAAGGCACGAGGGGATGGCTGTATATCGTCATGTTGATGCGGCTCTGTTCGGTGGCTATCTGCCATTCACCGAATATAAGGACCTGGTTGACCGCAGGAAAACCGGCTTTGATTCCATTAGCGTCAGCGGTCATAAATTCTTCGGCATCGACAGCCCTTGCGGACTCTTCATCACAACCCGCGACGTTTACGACAATCAGTCAACCTACGACATCTCTTATCTGAACGCCAACATGCGCATGATAAACTGCTCACGATCAGGAATCGAGCCACTCAAATTTTGGTGGCTTATGAAAACGGTCGGCGATGAAGGCTGGACAGAGCAGGCCGCGAGGATTTTTGAAAACACGCGATACCTTAAGTCTGAGCTTAAAAGGATAGGTTGGCCTTATTGGAACAATGAATATAGCAACACGGTCATATTCCGCCGTCCTTCCGCCAAAGTCGTAAGGAAATATAATCTCGCTTGCGGCGAGGACGCGGCGTTTGGCGGAAAGCTGTCGCATGTTGTCGTCATGCAGCATGTCACAAAGGATTCGATCGACAGGCTCATCGCCGATCTGCGGAACGAGACAATCTCGGATCTGTGACGTCAATCGCATTCCCGCACATCTGGGTCGTCTCAGCCGACGAAATCCTTTGGCAGGACACCGAACTGCCTGAAGAAGCATTTGGCGAAGTACGACGGGGTGTTGAAGCCTACCATGTAGCAGATCTCGTTGACCTTGTACTTTTGCTCGGCCAGCAGGCTGGCGGCCTTGCGCAGACGCATCTCCTTGATGAAATTGTTAGGAGTCATGCCGCAGGCCTCCTTGGTACGCTCGAACAGGACGGAACGGCTCAGGTGCATCTGCTCCGCCAAGTCATTGACGGAGAAATCCATGTCGGTAAATCTCACAGACACTATCTCGCTGATTTGCTGAAGGAATTGCTCGTCGCCTTTACCCTGCACGGTGCTTCTTAACGGGGCGTACGGACGTTTGCTGAAACTGTCCCAGATTATTTTTCTCTTGTCGAGAATGCCGTTTATCCGTGTGATGAGATACTCGATCTCTACCGGCTTCTCCAGGAAGATGTCAGCTCCTTTCCCGATGCCGCTGACTTTCAGGCTGAGATTGTCGCTGCTTGAAAGGAGAATGACTGGAATATGACAGAAGCGCTCCTCGTTCCTTAATTCCCCACAGAGATCAATTCCCACGGCGGCGTCGCTGATGATCAGGTCTATCCGTTCCCCGTTGTCGAGTGTCTGTTTTGCTTTCTCCGCATTCTCCTCGGTGTGGATGTCCTGGTAGTGTCTGCTGAGGGCGAGAGACAGGAATTCTCTCATCTGGGCATCCGGATCGATGATCATGATGCTGATCTCCCTTCGTTTGACGGTGTTGGTGTCCTGCAGGACTGTGTCCGCCGCACTTTTTTTTGCAGTCTTCTCAATCTCTGCCGCTATATTCCGGTACTCTCCTTTCATCGGCATAGATACATCTCCCACGTCCGAGCGGAGGCTCTCTATGCTATTGTGCAGGAAATCAAGGATCTCATGAGTGATGACGTGCAGTTTGTCGCTGCTGTTCTTGATGATCGCCGCATTTTTCCGCGCCCTGTCGGAGAGCCCCTTCTCTGCCAGGATCTCATCCACGGGGCCGTTGATGAGCATCACGGGGGTACGGATGCCCTTTGCGATGTCCGTGAACAGCTCCAGCTCGGTCTCCAAACGTACTCTATCCCTGTCGCGGCGTATCCTTTCAGCCTTGTTGGCTTTCCGTTCCTTTTGATAGTCCCAAAGAATCCGGGCGAAAAGCAGGACAAGTGACAGGAGGATGATGGAATATACTATGATGGCACCCGTGCTGTTGTAGAAATAGGGCTTGACTTTCACCACTGTAGGGATCTCCGCGCTCCAGACTCCGTCGTTGTTGCATCCGGAGACCAGGATCGTGTGCTCTCCTCTTTTAAGCCCGGTCAAGATGATCTCATTGCCTCTGTAGTCATATTCGTTCCACTCTCCATCATCGATTTTCCACTTGTACCTGTTCTTGTGCGGAGCAATGTAACTCAGGACAGAGAAAGTCAGCCTCAAGGGTTTATGACCCGTCCTTATGTGCATTTGCCCGGTTTTTCTGGCTTCGGCCAGAAGTCCTCTCGCCTCGGTCTCCGATTCACTGTAATCCACGTCGCTAAGGTAAAGTCTCGGGGCGATGCTGTTTGTCGGTATCTCGTCCGGTCTGAAATAATTGAATCCACCATTGGTGCCAAGGAAAACCACCCCGTCTGATGTAAGTACTCCTGAGTTGTAATTGAGGGCGTTGGCGCTCAGCCCGTCTCCGGTTCCAAATAATTTTGCTTTTTGCGTCTGTGTGTTGTATCGCACAAGTCCGGAGTTTGAACTGACCCAGAGGTTGTCGTTTTCTGAAATGATGTTGTAGACAGTCTGGTCGGAGGAGAGTATGTCCTTAGAGTTGATGGGCGTGATTATCCCCGTGTTTGTGTCATATCGGATCAGTCCGTTTCCTGCCGTACCTATCCAGATGATGTCCCGGACAATCTCTATCGCCAGAATCTTGTCAGGAATCACACCTTTGGTCGAAGGTTTGCCTATCGTGCCCGTCTTCGGGCTGTACTTCATCAGGCCGCTGCTTATGGATGCGATCCAGATGTTGCCTTGGATGTCCCCGCGGATGTCGATCACGTCACTGTTGAATCCGAGATCGAGGGTTTCCCGGAAATCATCACCTTCCTTGATCGTTATCCCGGTCTTGGTGCCTATCCATAATCTTCCGTTGATGTCCTTGAACAGTGCGTAGACACTGGCGTCTGTGCCATCCTTGTCACTGTTGAATTTCGGCCAATGCTTTGTCTCGCCGCTCTTCGTGTCCAGATAGTAAAGACCCTTGCTGTAGGTTCCGACCCATAGCCCGTCGCCGTCTTTCAGCAGGGCGTGGATGTTGAGATTCGGTATGTTCCTGTCCACGATTTTTTCCTTGCATATTTCTGAAGCCATGTCATAGAGAAACAGGCCGCCGTCATCTGTACCGATCCAAAGTTTTTTGCCCGGATCTTCGCAGAACTTGCTGATTACCCTGCCTTTCTTCCCAGTGGTGTCCGTCATGGAGAAGTTGAAAAGAGAGGAGCTTTTATTGGTATAGTTCACCCCACCGAAGTATGTCGCCACCCATATTCCACCCTCTTGATCCTTCACAATGTCGTAGATGAAGTTGTCGGTGATGCTTCTGTTGGTGTTTGGCTCGTAACGTATGTTCTCGCACCTGCCGGTTCTTGTGTCAAAGTTCACAATACCGTTGTCGCAGCCGTAGGAGATGATCCCCGGTTCCACTTCCGTGACAGTGTGAATCCTGCCGGTGTATAGCTTGCTTCCGTTGTCGGAAGTGAGCCTGTAGTTCGTGAATGACCCGCTGGTCTTGTCGTAGCGGAAAAGACCGTTTCCCCATCCTCCTATCCAGATGTTGCCCTGGTAGTCCTCGCACAGGCTGAAAGCGGCGTTGCCCTCGGCTTTCGCTCTCTCATCGTAGATGTGTATTCTGGAGAACATGTTCTTGTCGTCATCATAGAGATAGATATTCTGGCTGGCATTCGTACACCATGTTCTGCCTCTTCCGTCACATAGTACTGAAGTGATGTAGTCAGAATCTATTCCGAATTTGTTGTCCTTCCCTTTTGAGAACCGGATAAGCCTACCTGTCTCGATGTCGTAGCGAAGGAGGCCTTGTCCCAATGTCGCTATCCAGAGCCTGTTCTTCTTGTCCAAGTCCAGGCTTCGTACAAGTATGTTGCTGAGACTGTTCATCTCTGCTTCCGGTAACGACTTAGGAGTCAGGATCTCCGTGAAGAGTTCCTCGTTCTTGTCGAAAGCGTAGAGGCCATTCTCCGTACCGATGTACAGAGTGCCGTTCATGTCTTCCTTCAAGGAGTAGATCGAGTTGTTTCCCAGCGACCTGGAATCGGACGGGGTGTTCCTCCAAGTCTTCAAGGTAGTGCCGTCGAACCTTGTGAGTCCGTCATTGGTGCCGAACCACATCAGCCCGTCCTTGTCTTGCAGAATTTTGAATATGGTGTTGGAACTCATGCCGTTTTCCATCCCATAGTGTATGAACTTGTGCTTCTGCGCGCTGGCCGGGAATGGGCAGAATGCAAGGAAAAGGGCGATAAAAGCGGTGGTGCGTTTTAAAGACATGTCGTACAAGTTTTATCCAAAAATAATATAAAAGTTCTATGTTTTTCACTTCTGTCGCCGTTAAAAAGCCCTAAATAGGATAAATTTTGTATAAATTAAGATAAACGAGCGGTCGGGATAGTCTCTTTCTGTCTACCTTTGACATGGCCATTGGGCGGATTAACAACACTATTATTGCAAACCATAAAAATCAGTCAGAATGAAAAATCTTAGTTTAAAGGTTTCGCTTCTTGTCTTGACATTACTGTTGGGGGCTGTGGCTTCTTTCGCACAGTCCGAGGCCGTTCTGTCAGGTGTCATCACGGACACAGGCGGGGAACCGCTCCCTGGCGCGAGTGTCACTTTGATGGAGACGAAAACACCCTTTGGTGTCGTAACTGACGTTGATGGTAAGTTTTCCATCACTGTTCCGGTCAACTCCACGGTCGAGGTCTCTTTCCTTGGCTTTGTCTCTCAGACCTTCCGTGTGAAGTCATCTCAGAAGATACATGTCTCTTTGGTGGAGGATGAGAATGTCCTTGACGACGTTGTCGTTGTCGGCTTCGGCACTCAGAAGAAGGAGTCCGTAGTGGGAGCTGTGGCGGCGATCAAGCCGAAGGAGCTGACGGCTCCGGTGCGTTCCCTTACCAACTCCATCGCCGGAAAGGTGGCGGGTATCATCGCCGTGCAGTCTTCCGGAGAGCCTGGCAAGGATGATGCCCAGTTCTGGATCAGAGGCATCTCCACATTCACCGGAAATCAGAACCCCCTTGTGCTGGTGGACGGCATCGAGCGCCCTATGAGCAACGTCGATCCTCTGGAGATCGAGTCGTTCTCCGTGCTGAAGGACGCTTCCGCCACCGCTGTCTATGGAGTTCGTGGAGCCAACGGAGTCATCCTCATCACGACGAGGCGGGGATTCGACGGCAAGGCCAAAGTTGACGCCCGCTATGAGCAGGGTTTCTCCTTTGCTACCAAGCGTCCGTCTTATATGAGAGCCTATGAGCGATCAGTCCTGTTCAACGAGGCCATAGACGCCAACCCTTCCGCCGCACAGTCCCTTAAATATTCAAACGAAGAGATTATCGCGATGCGCGACGGCACGGATCCGGAGTTGTATCCGGATGTGGATTGGCAGGATGTGCTCATGAGGAAGTATTCCATGAACGAGAAACTGAGTGTGAACATCTCGGGTGGTTCAAAATGGGTGAAGTACTTTTCCGCCATGTCGGTGTATAACCAAGAGGGACAGTACGCCGTGAACAACAGCGACTATCCTTGGGTTTCGACAAAGATCGGATCGTACGGAAAGAACATCAACTACATCCGTTATAACTTCCGTACCAATGTTGACATGGACATCACGAAATGGACAAGAGTCTCGCTGGGACTTCAAGGTAACGTGGCCAACAATGTCGAGCCGGCCGAAGGGTCGGACAACATCTATCTCTGGATCAACAACTGCGCCCCTAACGCATTCCCTGTCCTTTACAAGGATGGAAAGTTCCCGGGCAGGGATTCGCTCTACAATCCTTACATCCAGTTGACCCAGCGAGGCTACAAGACCACCACCACAAACGAGCTGCGTACCAATCTGTCAATCTCTCAGGACTTCTCTTTCTGGAGTTGGGCGAAAGGATTGTCGGCCATAGTCCGTTATGCCTATGACGCTGTCAATTATGATGTCGCCAAACGTTCCAGGGATCTTACTCTCTATGAGGCTCTCGGACGTGACGAGGCCGGAGACATCCAGTACAAGGTCATCGACGCCAACAAGCAACAGGAGTATCTGAACTATTCCTCGTCGGCCTCAGGCAACAGAAGCCAGTACTTCGAGGCTTCCCTCAACTACGACAGAGCCTTCGGCAAGCATGAGGTGGGAGGCTTGGCGCTTTACTACATGAAGGATTACAGGATCAACACGGCCAGCAGCTACATCTCCAGCCTTCCAAACCGCTCGCTCGGTATCGCCGGGCGCGTTACCTACGGCTATGACAAGAAATATCTCGCCGAGGTGAACATTGGTTTCAACGGCTCGGAGAACTTTCCTAAGGGGCAGAGGATGGGATTCTTCCCTGCTGTGGCCTTAGGTTGGGTCGTGTCCAACGAAGGATTCCTCAAGGACAACAGCGTCCTTACATGGCTCAAGCTAAGGGCTTCATACGGTCGTGTCGGTTCCGACCAGATTCGTTCAACCCGCTTTGCCTACCTCTCAACTCTGAAGGATGCTGACGGAACATCCGATTTCGGTCTCAACTTCAACAAGGGGATCGGCGGACTCGCCGAGGATCAGCTTGCGGCGCAGAACATCACGTGGGAGACCGCATCCAAGTACAATGTGGGTCTTGAACTGGGTTTCTGGAACGCCTTCCGCGCCACGTTCGAAGGATTCTATGAGAAAAGAAGCAACATCTTCATCCAGCCGCAGGTGTCTGAGATAGCGGGTCTGCAGAATCCTGCCTATGCCAACACCGGTGTGATGGACAACCGTGGTTTCGAGGCGACCCTTGAGTACAACAAGGCTTTTGACAACGGAATGGTGTTCACCGCCCGCGGCAACTACACTTTCGCGCGGAATAAGTACATTGATGACGGTAAGGTCTACAAGAATCCTTGGCAGGATGTGCGTGGTACCCGTTACGGCGAGCGTAAGCTCTATGACGCCATGCATCTTTTCTCGAAAGAGGAGATTGACGCCCTTCCGGAGTACTACCGTCAGTTCTCTCTTACCAAAGAGCAGCTGCGTCCTGGAGACATCCGCTACCGTGATGTCAACGATGACGGTAAGATCACAGAGGATGACATGATCTGGACATCCTCTCCGTCCAGGCCGGAGCAGGTGCTTGGACTCGGAGCCTCTCTCTCATGGAAAGGTTTTGACTTCTCTTTCCTTATGCAGGGTGCTTTCGGGGCGACTACATATCTGACTTCCGGATGGTACTTCCAGCCTTTCCAGGCAGAGCGTGACCCTAAGCTTATGGGTAACCTCATAACCAAATTCCGCGACCGCTGGACAGAGGAGAACCCTGACCCGTATGCCTTCTCCCCGAGGCTCTACATGGGACAGAACGTCAACAATTACAAATCCTCCACATGGTGGGTGCGCAACAGTGACTACATGCGTCTGAAGAACCTTGAGTTCGGCTACACATTGCCACGCAAGGCTCTGGACAGGATGAGACTGGACAATCTCAGATTCTATGTGTCTGCTCAGAACCTCATGACTTTTAGCAAGTTCAAGAAAGAGTTCTGGGATCCTGAAGTGGGAGCGGATGCTTATCCTATTCAAGCTACCGTGTTCCTTGGCGTTAATTTAACATTCTAATAAAGAGAGTATTATGAGAAAATATATTCTTATGCTTTTAGTTCCGGTCCTGTTTGCCGGCTGCAACTTCCTTGACCAGGATCCAGAGGAGCTCAATACTCTGGAAAAGGTGTTCTCCTCGCGTAATGACACCCGCAAGTGGTTCGCCAGAATGTACTCTTCCGATTACTTCCCGCTTGAACTCTGGGGATCAGCCTACTATAACCACTACATGTTCGGAACTGACGATGCGAACAACGCTCTTGACTGGCATATTCCTCACGTTCTGAACGGTTCGGTCAGCCCGGAGACTCCAGTGACCTCGACTGACAAGTACTATTTCCAACTGTTCTATCAGGCCATCCGCCACTGCAACATATTCCTTGAGAATGTTGACAACTGCAAGGAACTTGATCCTGTCACAGAACTTCCGAGGATGAAGGCCGAGGCGCGTTTCATGCGGGCGATCTACCATTTCTGGATTCTTCGTGAATATGGCCCGATTCCGATAGTCGATAAGACGTTCATCTCCGAGAAACTTAGCAGGAGCAGCTATGACGAGTGCGTGGATTGGATCTGCGGTGAGATTGACGCGGCGATACCTTCAATGCTGGAGGAAAGGGTGGAGGATGACTATGGCTTCCCGACAAAAGGTGCGGCGATGGCCATGAAGGCAAGGATTCTTCTTTACGCGGCAAGCCCTCTTTTTAACGGCAACACCGTTTATGCCAACTGGAAGAACCATGACGGCAAACAGTTGATCAGCCAGACCTACGACAACGAGAAATGGAAGAAGGCCGCCGACGCCGCCAAGGCGGTGATCGATCTTGGCAAGTACGAGCTTCTGGAGCCGAAGGCCGAGGATGGTAAGCCGCTCACTTTTGAGGATTATGTCAAGAACTATCAGAAGATAACCACAACCTGGAATAAAGAACTGATCTGGGCTCGTCCGCAGGCCACCTATTGGTGGACAATGCAGTGTCTGCCGGCTTGCTTCCATTCGTGGAATGCGCGTGACGCCGTGAGCCTCAATCTTGCCAATGATTATTTCATGGCGGACGGTAGCGAGGCCAGGCCGTTGAAAGAGTGGTTTGACAACAAGCAGTGGTCTTCCGAGGATGATGTGGAGCACGGTACGATCAAGAACACGTTCTGGATGTTTGTCGGCAGAGAGCCGAGGTTCTATGCCTCCACGCATTTCCCGAACCAGCGTCTTGACCGCTACACCCACCCTGACATGAGAAACCAGGACGGTTCCGGAGTGATGACCACAATCGAGTTCTGGAACAAAGGCAACGCCGGCAAAAGCCGCTCGACCGGAGATCATAACTCCACGGGTCTCTCTCCTCAGAAGAACATACCTCTGTCGGCCTATTCGGACAAAGGAAAGGGCGAGTGCATCTCCAGTCAGATACCGTTCCCGGTCATTCGTCTCGGAGAAATCTATCTTGACTACTGCGAGGCTATGAATGAATATGCCGGAGCGGCATCCCATTCAACGATACTTCCTTACCTGAACGAGATTCGCAAGAGAGCGGGGATTCCTGAATATAAAGGGACTTACACCAAAGAACAGATGAGACATATGCTCATGAAGGAGCGCCGTGTCGAACTGGCATGGGAGTGCCACCGTTACTTTGACGTGCGCCGTTGGTTCATAGCGCATGGGGATAATGGTGTCCTCAACACCCCGGTCTATGGCTTCAACGTCGCCGAGGGAGAGAATGCGACCGACCCTAAGTTCTTCACGATGACTGAAGGAATGCCGCGAATCTTCCGTATGGAGCACTATCTGGCACCGATCAAGGCTTCGGAAGTGGCGTACAACACCAATCTGGTGCAGGCTCCGTTCTATTAGTGGCCGCCCTTAGTGAGGTGGCTTGCCGGACGCGGCCACCTCTGTGGGTTTGAGTAACGTATTAACCAAGATTATTAACATCACAGAAATGAAAAAGATTATATCATCCATATTGCTGCTCGCTGGAGTGACAGTCGCTTCCTGTACGGTCGAACTGCCAAGGCCGGATGTCGTTCCTGACCCGGCATTCTCCTTGTCCGGCCTGCAGAAGACAGCCACGATAAGTTCGTACGAGACTACGGATGTGACCGTTACCGTAAAACGTACATATGGCGTGTCAAAGGAGCTTATGCTGAATCTTTCCGTGGACGGGGCGGAAATTGATTCATACAACGAGATTTACTCCACAGGTTTCAGACAGATGGATTCCAAGTATTACACTATGCCTGAATCCGTTACATTCGCGCCTAACACCCAGAAGGCGGAATTTGTCGTAACGATCAAGACCGCCGAGCTTGTGAGGGACAACGGAAAGGGGGCCGAGAATCTTCTTATTCCTGTAGTCCTCACGGGAGCCTCTATGGAGGTGGCCGATTTTGGTTCTATGGGATCGATACTCATAGGATTGACGACCTCTGAGCCTACAATCATTGTCGATGTGCCGGAGACTCCGGAAGTCTTGTCTTTCCTGTCCATAGATCCGCTTGACCAGACTGTGACAATTAAGGCCGGTACCAATTTCAATAACCTTGACACCAAGAGAGTGAGTATCAAGATTGCCGATGACAAAGTGGCTGAATTCAATGCCGCCAACGGAACCTCGTATGAACCAATCCCTTCGTCATGCTACAAGGTCTCCGACGGCACATTCAATCCGGAACAGATGACCTTTGAGGATGTCATCTCATTCAGCAGCAAAGGAATGGCAGAAGGCAAGGAATATCTTTGCCCTATTGTGCTTGAACAGACAGGTGGCTATGTGGTGGAGCAATCCTCCCCGGTCTACGTGATCGCCAGTCTGACATCCCTTAGGGCATGGACTCCGGAGGCCGTGGGCAAGCAGGTTCTTCCGTCCTACCGGAAAGGAAGTGTCACGATCCAGATGAACGCCCCGCTGTCCAACGACCTTCAGGTTTCGTTTAAGTATGATCCGGAGGCTGTGAGCGCCTACAATGCCGCCAACGGCACGTCTTACAAGACATTTGATGTCTCCAAGGTGTCGGTCGGCGAGGCGAGCATCAAGGCGGCGTCCAAAAAGGCTACAGTTGAATTCGCGGTAGATGCATCCGCTATGCCGTATGACGGAGAGGACGCCTATATGGTGGCGCTGACGGTTGATCAGGACAAATTCCCTAAAGGAACATTGTTTGACGAAGGCAGGCAGACTGTGTTCTTTGAGGTCGTGAAGACGATCACCGGAGACTATGTCAAGACTGTCGAAGGTGTCCAGTGGGAGTTCAACCTGACTGTCGGAGAGGATGCGACTTTTGTGGCGGCAAACAAAGGCGGTGGCGAGACGACCCAGAAAGTTACAGCGTTCACCGAGAATGAGACCGGCTATAACTCTTTCTCCAACAGAATCGACTTCACTGCCGGATCTGCTCATGAAGGAGTTCCGCAGAGATATTACATAATCTACGGCGGAAAATGGAAGGATGGTGTCATCCTGTTTGACCTCAGCGAGGAACCGGACAAGGACGGATTCTACAGGATGGTCAATGTGAGTGACCGTAGGACGGACGATGACTGGATCTGGAACAAGTCCAGATTCAACCCGGCTGACGGAAGCTGGGACCTTCAGATGGCGGTCTTTGGTTATTGGAACACCCGTAAGCTTTTCTGTAGGCTGACCCGATAGGGTTGGTCGATATGGCGACGGGCGTTACTTCGCCCGTCGCCTTTATGATTCAACAGGCGGTAAAAGATAAGTCGCCGCTGAGTTCGCGAAGATTGATAAGACTAAGAGACATGAGACTATATTCCCTGTTATCATCGTTATTGCTGGCCACTTTTGTGGCCGTTTCGTGTTCGGGTAAGGATGAACCTATGATTGATTTTCCGGATGACCCGAATCCCGATAATCCCCCTACCGGACAGTATCTTTCTGGCATCATATTTAATCAGAACTTCGAGGATGACATCAACTTGACAAAGAACAGTGATGTCCCCGAGGATGGAAAATGGTACTATGTCGGAGGATGGCGCGAATCTGGCGCAAAAGTTTCTCAGATAGACGGCTACGGCTACAAGGACAGCCGTTGTCTTTGCATAGCGGCTCTTGACCATACGGTCGATGTGGCTGTGGTGCAGAGAATCAAGGTGGTTCCGGGGAAGAATTACAAGGTGTCCGTCAAGATCAAGACAAGCGGAGTCAGCGGAGCCAATCCGGAGTCAGGAGCCTGTATATCCCTGAATTCCGCCTGGTCCTTGAAGTCCAAACGAGTCTATGGCACAACGGATTGGACTACCGTGAGTTTGGAGTTGGAACCCGAGACTGACTATCTGGAGATAGCGTTGAGGCTGGGCGCCAACTGTGACGACGCGCGTGGCGTAGCCTATTTCGACAATGTGTCAATCTCCTATAACAATGATTTGTATGTTCAGGAGAGTGAGCATCTTGTCTTGATGTGTGACAAGAAATACATCGCTATCTCTGAATCAATGATAGGAGAGTGGCTTTCAAAGCTGGACAAGGTCTATGAGGCTTATGTGGAGCTTTTTTCCGGAAGAAAACCGTATGGTGGGAATAAGATAAGAATCCGTTCAGGATCCATCAACGCTTGGGCATATGCCGGCAATCCTATCCAATGGAACGAGAATTATATTACCGAGACGCTGATGTCCGTGAAGGAAGGGGATTGGTGCTTCGGGCTCATGCACGAGCTCGGCCATGATTTCGCTCCGGGACACTTCACGGAATTCAGCGCCACCTGCGCTTTTGACTTCAATGAGGAGGTCATGGCGAACTGGAGGATGTACTATGCCTTGGAAAAACTTGACGGAGTGGTCTTCAACAATGACAAGATCTATCACGGCAAGGAGGTTGTTGCCCTCTATAGATCGGACACGCCCAACTCCTATGACAATATCATAAAGGCCGGCAGGTGCGAGGAGATGGGCAATGGCCTTACCTATTGTCTATGGCGTATCCGTAACGCCTACGGATGGCAAGTGTGGATAGACACGTGGGACGAGATCTACAGGACAAGGATTAACTCGGTTATGGAAAGCTCGATGAATCAATGGCAGAAATTCGATTACCTGCTTACGATACTCAGCAAGCACACTCCTGACGGACAGGATGTACGGGAGACATTCCCTGACGGCGAACTTGATCTTATTAAGAAATATCTTTCAACACAGAAATAGTATCAGATGAGAATCCCGTTATTAGCGGCGGCGATCATGCTGCCCATGGCAACCGCAGTACTGGCCTGCGGGGAGAAGAAGGCCTGTTCCTATGAAGAGAATTTCAGCACGGATGTTCTGGGGGACGGTAGCTGGACGTTAGTGCTTGACGGTGAGGTTCCCGAGGGAGCCGCTGCATTTTGGAGACAGGAGGAAGGAATGGATGGCGGAGGATGTGTCTTCATCTCTTCTCCGGAACGAGCACAGGTGAGTGTCTGTCATGATGTTGAAGGACTTGATCCAGAGAGAATCTATCGCGTGTCTGCATTCCTCAAGACTTCTGGAGTGTCTGAAGGCCGTGGGGCGGTGTTGACAGTGGAGACTGAGAACACTGATCAGGAATGGAACGCTTCCGAATTCTGTTATGGCGACAGCGACTGGAAGAAAGTCTATGTGGATTTTGTGCCGGCCGCCACAGGCAAGGCTCAGATCAGATGCCGTCTTGGAGACCACGGAGGCACGTACAATGGAGGTACGGCTCACGGCAAGGTTTGGTGGGACTGCATTAGTTTGAGAGAGATCCTGCCGGAGGAGCTTTGCATCCGTGAGGGCAAGCATATTCGTCTGGCGCTCGACACCGACAAAGTCTGCGTGAGCGATTCCACTTTGGACAGTTGGCTGGCCAATCTTGACTCGGTCTACGAAAGTTACTCAAGGCTGGTCGGAGGCACTCCTTTCAACGGTTCCAGGATCACCATCCTGACCACACCGGGAGTTGAGGCGGGCTATTGGGCGTTGGCAGGTAATCCGATCCTGTGGAACAACCATGTCGGCATTGACAAGTCATTGCTGTCCACCAGAGATAATGGCGACTGGAATTTCGGTGTGATGCATGAGATCGGTCATACTTTTTCCGGATACTGTCGTCCCGACGGCTCAAGAACCAATTCCACATGGAACTGGAACGACGAGATATTCGCTAATTTCAGGATGTCTTACGCTCTGGAGGACTGTGGCGGCAGGATGGGACAGCGCGGTGTTTTCTACACCGGAGCGGAGAATATGGACTACTACAAGATTGCCTACGATGAGACCATCGGAGCCGGTGTCGCGAAGAACAACGGTGATGCCTTGCACTACACTTTCATGAGAATTGCGAGAAAGTACGGTTGGAAGGTCTATGAGGAGGCATTCAGGCTGCTGTATGCGCTTGAAGAGGGTGAAACAGCCATGCTGAAGACGGACTATGACAAATTCTGTTTTTTCCTGTCCTATGTCTCAAAGGCCGCCGGCGAGGATGTGTGCAAGACCTGCTACTCCCAGAAGGAACTTGAGTTGATAGAAGAATCATTGAAGTAGAAATGTTTACAAAATATATTAAGGCAAGTCTCGCTGTCCTTTCATTCCTTGTCGCCGTGTCTTGCGGGGTCAATGAATATTCTCTGGAATCCCCCGACGGAAGAACCTGCGTCAAGGTTCTCTCAGGAGAGAGGCTGGAATATTCAATCACACATGACGGCTCCGTACTCATCTCTCCGTCCGCGATGGAGATGGAGTTTGTCACCGAAGGAAAGGTTCTCGGGAGGGACTCCGGAAAGATGAGGGTGCGTCGTCGCAGCGTCGAGGAGAGCGTGGAGGCCATGTTCTACAGACAAGCCGAGGTTTCAGGGAAGTGCAACGAGGCTGTTCTGTCATTTGGCGGCTGGTCATTGGAGATCCGGGCCTACGACAGCGGTGTGGCGTGGAGATTTGTCACTGATGGCTGTTTCGCCTCGGATTCCGTGGTCGTGCGCGGAGAGACCGAAGAGTTCAACCTGCCGTCGGACAGGATGGTATGGCTGAGTTACTCAGTGGGGAAAGATCCCTATGCGAACGCTTTCCAGAATGCCTATACTCATCAGAGAGTCAGCGAATTCGGAACCGAGTCTTCTTTGGCTTTCCTTCCGGTGGCCATCGAGTGTGACAACGGGGTGAAGGCTGTGGTCTGCGAGTCTGATCTGAAATCCTATCCCGGGATGTTCCTAAAGGGAACGGAAGGCGGATTCAAGGGCGAGTTCGCCTGTCTGCCGGACAGTTGCTACATCCATCCCGCGCGTTGCCAGAAGAAGATTGCCGCAAGGAAGGATGTGATCGCGAAGACCTCCGCGCGAAGGACTTACCCGTGGCGGATTGTGGCGATTTCTGATGAAGACAAGGAACTGCCGGTCAATGACCTTGTCTATCTGTTGGCGGAGCCACGCGAAGGTGACCCGTCGGAGTGGGATTGGGTGAAGCCGGGTCTGTGTGCCTGGGAATGGTGGAACGACTGGGGGCTGACGGGAGTTGACTTCAAGCCGGGTGTCAACACCGAGACCTATTTCGCTTACATCGATTTCGCCGCCCGCCTCGGACTTCCCTACATTGTGATGGACGAAGGATGGTCGGCCAGGGATGACATCATGTCGCTGCGTGAAGGCATAGACCTTGATTTGGTCAGGGTGGTTGAATATGCCGCCTCGCGTGGAGTCGGAGTTTTTATCTGGGCGGTTGCTAATGTCTTGGATGATAAACTGGAAGAGGCTGCGGCCTACTATTCTGGAATCGGGGTGAAAGGATTCAAGGTCGATTTCTTTGACAGGGATGACCAAGAATACGTTGACATGGTCTACCGCATCGTGGAAGCGCTGGCAAGGCACAAGCTGATGGTGGATCTTCATGGAATATACAAACCTACGGGTTTGAACAGGACGTACCCTAACGCTGTGAATTTTGAAGGTGTTTACGGATTGGAGGAGGTGAAATGGGCCTCTCCGAAGTCTGTAGAGTACGATGTCACATTCCCGTTCATCCGTCAGATCCAAGGTCCGTCAGACTACACGCAGGGCTCTTACCGGAACGCCACGGAGGAGTCATTCCGTATAGATTGGCACAATCCTATGAGCAAGGGAACCAGAGCCCGTCAGGTGGCGGCCTATGTCGTGTTCGACTCGCCTTTGGCGATGATGTGTGACTCCCCGTCACTTTATCTGTCGGATCTGCCATGCTCGGAATTCATCGCCTCATTGCCGACGGTGTTTGATCATACGGAAATCCTCGCCGGGGAGCTCGGCTCCTTCATCGTGACCGCAAGGGAGAAGGATGGTGCCTGGTACATCGGTGCCTTGACCGACTGGAATTCGCGCGAGATTGAAATCAGTCTGGATTTTCTTGATGCAGGGCGTGAATATTCATTGCGTTCCATTGAGGATTCCCCAGATTCTGATCTCAGTCCGGAAAAGTATGTCATCTCTGAAAACACCGTGGCCAGTGGAGACACACTTGCCGTTCCGCTTGCTCCGGGAGGTGGTGCCTGTTATGTTATGGCTCCTATTCGATGATTTTTGTTATTTTTGGTAAGCGTTAAAAAATAAGTTGAACTAAATTTGTGTCAGATTTAGTTCAAGTTATTTTTCAATGATCACTTGATGTCTGCATTAAAATTTTGAATGATATGAAAAGGTTTCTTATTGTGATGGCGGCGGTGTTGCTGACTGCTTTGTCCGTGTCTGCGAAAGTCTCTCTTCCATCGCTCGTCGGTGACAACATGGTTCTTCAGCGCAACACTTCCGTGAATGTCTGGGGAAAGGCCAAGGCCGGGGCAAAGGTCTCAGTGTCTGTGTCATGGAGCAAGGAAAGGTATCGTACCAAAGCTGATCCGGACGGGAATTGGCGTGTCAGGGTAGCGACCGCTGACGCCGGCGGCCCTCACACCATGACCATCTCCGACGGCGAGCCGGTCACCGTCCGGGGGATCATGCTCGGCGAGGTTTGGCTTTGCTGTGGGCAGTCCAACATGGAGATGCCGCTCTGCGGTTTCATGATGCAGCCGGTCGAAAATTATCCCGAGTACCTGATGGATGTCCCTACCGAGGCCTCCTTGATCAGGTTTTTCCAGGTTCCCCGGGTTCCGGCTGACGAACCGGCGGACACCTGCGGAGGAGAATGGCTTTTGCCTACCATGAGGAACGCGAGTCAGTTCAGCGCCTGCGGTTATTTCTTCGGCAGGGCGTTGTCCAAGGCTCTCGTAGGTGTGCCGGTGGGTCTGATCTCCTCGAACTGGGGAGGCACACGCATCGAATGCTGGATGAGCGATGAGGCAATCCTCTCCACCGAGGGGATCAACCATGAGTTCGCCCTCTCCGGAGAAGGGGTCACCAGTGAGCCCCACAGGCTGTTCAACTCGATGATCTGGCCTCTGCGCCATTACACGGCCAAGGGATGGATCTGGTACCAAGGGGAGTCGAACAGGATCAACTGGTTTGACTATAGGAATCTTATGGTTTCCATGGTTGACTTGTGGAGGAATATCTGGGAGGATGAGGGAATGCCGTTCTATTTCGTTCAGCTTGCCCCTTACCCCTACAACGGCGAGGGACTGCGCTCTCTGCCTCTGGTCGTGGAGGCACAGTACCAGGCAATGGCTCAAATCCCTCATAGCGGCATTGCCGCAACGACAGACATCGGCAGCCGTACTTGCATACATCCTCGGAAGAAGATGGAGGTGGGCACCAGGCTTGCATGGCTCGCGCTCCGTAACGACTATGGTGTCGATGGAGTGCCGCTTCCTGCTCCGACCTACAAGTCGATGGAGAAGGAGTACAACGATTACTACAAGTGCAACCAGCTTGTCCTGAGTTTCAACAATCTTTCCGGACAGAATGAGTTCAATGAGTCCGACAGCATTCTCGGTTTCGCCTCGGACGGCTACTACGCTCCGGGAGGCTTTGAGATCGCCGGGGCGGACAAGGTCTGGCATAAGGCCAAAGTCAACTTCCGCTGGTGGCAGAATAAGATTGAAGTCTGGTCGGAAGATGTCCCCGAGCCTGTAGCCGCTCGCTATGCTTTCAGAAACTATCCCGAGGACGCAAACGTGATGACAACCTCCGGTCAGCCTTTCGCTCCGTTCAGAACGGATGACTGGGAAGTCAAAGATGTGGGAATAATAAAATAAAAACGTGATGAAAAGGATTCTGTGGGCCATTCTGGCACTGGTAACGAGCGCCAATGCGGCATATTCGCAGACGTGCTGGACAATCGGAACGGACGGTTCTATAGAGCTGAATCCCGAAAGGATCGTCCTGCCATATTCCGACCACATCGAGATGAGCGGGGAACAGGTTTCCTGCGTCCTTCGATGGATGGTTGACGAAAAAGGCCTGTTCGGCCAGGAAAGATCGTTGGTTTTCCCGATGCTTCGCCGTGTCCCTAATGACACGCACGCCAGCCTGCTTTACAGGATGGGTACGGACGTCATGTCGCTGGTCGGGATCAACTCCCTTGTGCCGAAACAGCTGTCGACAAAAAAAGTGTCCATTGACGGAGGCCTGTCAGTGATCAGTGAATATGGTGTCGGCAAGGCGAATGTCGGAGGAGCCAGAGGAGACAATCCGAAGCCGGTCGCCGAAGTCAGGACAACGGTGTTTCCGAGCAAGATCCATCCGATGCTCTGCGAGATCTACAGCATAAGGAATATCTCCGCCAGTCCGCTGGTGCTTAATGTCCCGAAGTTCAGCCAGGAGGCGAAGACCCTGGCCGACAAGGGTGTGGACGGCAGCTATGTGATCCGGGCAGACATATTTGGAAGTGGAACCTATGTTCTTGAGCCTTGGCAGGAGATCGGATTTCAAGTGGCTTTCCAGGCCTACCGGGAAAAAGGAGGAAGTATGATTGTTCCGGACTTTGATGCGGAATATTCCGCCAGGATGTCCTTCATCCGCGACGCCATCGATTCGTCCCTGATTCTGGAAACACCTGACACTGTGATCAACACAGAGTTTAGATTCGCCAAGATAAGAGCCTCGGAAAGCATTTACAGGACAAAGGGAGGCCTTATGCACGGTCCCGGCGGAGAGTCCTACTATGCCGCGCTTTGGTGCAATGACGAATGTGAATATGTCAATCCGTTCTATCCTTTCCTTGGCTATGCGGTCGGCAACGAATCTGCGTTCAACTGTTACCGGCTTTATTCAGGATTCATGAATGATGATTTCAAACCGGTTCCAAGCTCGATAATTGCCGAGGGAACGGACATCTGGGACGGAGCAGGTGACAGGGGGGATGCGGCCATGATAGCGCATGGGCTGTCAAGGTATCTTCTGGCGAGAGGAGACAAGAACGAGGCGGAGCAGCTCTGGCCGTTCTTGAAATGGTGCCTGGAGTATTGCCACCGGAAACTCAACGCTGCCGGAGTTCCGGAATCAGACTCGGATGAGCTTGAGGGCCGCTTCCCTGCCGGAGACGCCAATCTTTCGACGGCCTGCCTCTACTACGACGGGCTGGTGTCCGCCGCATACCTTGCCCCTTTGCTGGGGGAGACTTCCTCCGTGACAAGGCTGTACCGAAAGCGGGCGACGCGATTGCGAGAATCAATAGGTCGCTATTTCTCGGCCAACGTAAGCGGCTATGAGACATACCGTTACTACGAAGGAAACGACTTGCTGAGGTCCTGGATTTGTCTGCCATTGTGTTTCGGGATTGACGACAGGGCTGAAGGCACGCTTGCCGCTTTGTTCTCATCCGAGATGATGACGGAGGATGGCATTCTTACCCAGCAGGGCAGTTCCACATTCTGGGACAGGTCAACGCTCTATGCGCTTAGAGGGGCTTTCGCCGCTGGTCATGCGGATGCGGCTCTCTCGCAACTCCACAATTATTCGGAGCGCCGCCTTCTCGGAACCCACGTCCCGTATCCGGTCGAGGCTTATCCTGAAGGATCGCAGCGGCATCTGTCGGGGGAGAGCGCACTCTATTGCAGGGTTATCACCGAAGGTCTTTTCGGAATAAGGCCTTCCGGATTCGACTCATTCAATCTTAAGATCCGGATGCCGTCCGATTGGGATGAGATGGCGTTGAATCACGTAAAAGCATTCGGTAAAGACTTCGACATCAAGGTTAAAAGGCTTGATGGACAGAGACTCAGGATCGGAATCAGTTGTGATGGAAGACTCCGTGAGTATTCAGTAAAATCAGGAAAGGAAATCAAGAATATATCGCTTAGGTAATGACACAAAGAATTCAAATAATGATGGCGGCGTTTGTCTGCCTCGCCGCGTCATGCTCTATGGAGCCGGCAGGCAAGACAGTCTTTCTCAAGGATTATCTGACGGAGGAGATGGTTCAGAACGATGTGGAGCCGGCCATAAGAAAGGCCTTGGAGGATTGTCTGAAAAGCAAAGGAAGCACCCTTGTGCTGCCTGGAGGCACTCTTCCTGTCAAACCGGACTACTGCTATGGCAAGTTTCAGAAAATCAGCAACAACGACCCGAGTGACAAGCGAATAGCATTTGACATCGTCGGAGCCGACGGCCTTAGAATAGAAGGCAACGGCACGACATTGCTGTTCACCGGATTCATCTCGCCGTTCAATGTCGAGGATTCCAGAAATGTGTCGGTCAGCGGTCTTGACATTGATTACACAAGAACATTCCATTCTGAAGGTCTGATAACGGGTTCGGGCAAGGATTGGGTCAAGGTCAAGTTCCCGGATGACTATAGGATAAGCCTTGAGAGCGGGATCATCGTGTTTAGGGATGAGTTCCGCAATAAGTACCCTTATGGCAATCTTCTGGAGTTTGACACGGAGAAAAAAGAAGTCGCTCATTATGTCAGGGACTATTGGGTGTGGGGTCCGGGACTTCAGGCCGAGGCTCTTCCTGACGGAGACTACAAAGTTTATGAGAAAGACATCAGGGTAACCACGGGCAACACCCTCGTTTTCGGCGCCGCGGCCAGACTGAACCCCGCGTTCACGCTTGAAAGATGCGACGGGTTCACCTTGAAGGATGTGAACATCTGGCACTGCGGAGGAATGGGCGTTATTGCCCAAAGATCCAAGGATCTTGAACTCAACAATGTCAATGTCGTTCCATCTCCGGGCAAGGGCAGGATGATAAGCATCACAGCCGACGCAACCCATTTCGTGAACTGCAAGGGCTTCATCAGAATGATCGGATGCACGTTCATGAACCAGAAGGACGATGCCACCAACATTCATGGATGGTATGCGGTGGCTCGTCGGAAAGTCTCGGACAACCAGTTGCTTCTGTGGTCGAACTATGGGAAGGATTTCGCCGAGGTTGGAATGGAAATGGAGTTTGTCAGCCACAACACGATGATGACGTACGACACATTGAAAGTCAAGGAGGTCTATAAGTTCAACGATGACTATTCCGTCGTGACTTTCGAGGAGCCGATACCGGAGGGGTTTGAGGAGAGGGATGTGCTTGCCGACGCGTCTGTGAAGCCAGAGGTGCTGATCAAAGGCTGTTCTTTCGGCAACAACAGGGCAAGAGGTCTTCTGATCGGATCAAAAGGCAAGGTCGTCATTGAAGACAACTATTTCCATGTTCCCGGTGCCGCGATCCTTTTCGAGGGCGACGGCAATTACTGGTACGAGCAGTCAGGTGTCAAGGATGTGACCATCAGAGGCAATGTCTTCGAGAACTGTCTTCATGGCTGCAAGGGATGGGGGAGCGCCTGCATCGCGGTAGGCAGCGGAATCCCGCAGAAGGAAGCAAGCCGCTACCATAGCAACATCACGATTGAGGACAACACCTTCAAGACCTTTGATCCAAGAATATTGAACCTCTACTGCGTGGACGGTGTCACCTACAGGGACAACAAGGTGACTCTCAACAAGGATTATGAATATGATCCGCAAGGTGAGCCTTTCACGTTCGAAAACTGCGACAATGTCAGTGTCGATGCGAAGTGACGATCGTGGCAGATAACTCCTTTATAATCAAGGAAAAACGCTATGTCCTGGTGCGATGTCTCCCACTAGGACATGGTTTATTATCTTGATATTCAGTAATTTAGATGCCACGCTTTTTTCCCTATTTCTCGCCGGTGTACATCCGGCAGATGCCAAGGGTGAAGGCTTTGTGGGTGACGGTGCGGAAGCCGGCCTCGCGCATCGTGGCCATGAACGCCTTTTTGCCGGGGAAGGCGGCCACAGAGGCGGGGAGGTAGGCGTAGGCGGCCTTGTCACCGGAGACCTTGCCGCCGATCTTCGGGAGGATGTGGAGGAAATAGAGGTCGTAGAACCAGCGGATGACTTTGTTCTCTGGGCGGGAGAGCTCAAGGATCACGAGACGGCCGCCGGGTTTGAGGACGCGCAGCATCTCCCTTAGGCCTTTCGGTCTGTCCTCGAAGTTCCTGATTCCGAAGGCTATGGTGACCCGGTCGAAGGTGTTGTCCGGGAACCGCAGGTTCTCGCCGTCTCCTTCCTCGATGCTTATCATCTCAGTCAGGCCGGCTTTGCCGACCTTCTCGCGCATCACCGCCAGCATACCCTCCGATAGATCCACGCCGGTCACGTGTCCCTTGGTCATTAAGTCCGATCTCCCGGAATCTCCGGTCACAAAACCTGTCGATGTGACCTGTGCCTCGACTGGTGCTTTGGCTGGAGCCTTAACATGTGCTTCATTAGGAGTCCCGACTCGTTTGTGAGACCTGCTCAAAGCCTTGGCGATGGCGATCGAGAAATCGCCCGTTCCGCAGGCCAGATCCAGGACACGGGCCGGGGCCGGAGCGTCCACGATCTGTTTCAGGGCCTTCTTGCGCCAGATCTTGTCCACGTCCAGTGAAAGTATGTGATTCAGAGCGTCATAGTCGCCAGCGATGCTGTCGAACATATTCCTGACTTTTGTCTTTGTCGGCATATTCCTAAAAAATTAAAAATCCCGCTCCGGCGAGGATGGAGAGGAAGAAAGTTGAGATCACGAGCATCGGCAGCATCGGGTCGAGAGCACGCTCGCTCCGGGTCCATACACCTTGCAAGTGCTTGATGTACAATGGAAGAGTGATGATGAATATGTAATGTCCCGGCGCGAAATCATAGACCGCGCAAAACACCAGTATCAAGGCCCAGCCCAATGTGACCAGGATGGTCTGGTATATTCTCGCCCCCTTCATCCCGAGCTTGATGGCCACGGTCACACGATTCACCGCATCCGTCTTCATATCCCTTATGTTGTTGACATTAAGCACTCCCACGCTGAAACACCCGATGGCGGAGGCCGGCAGAAGCATAATCAGTGGCGGCAGTTCCCGAGCCGCGACGTAATACCCGCCAAGCACCGACACAAGGCCGAAGAATATGAACACGGACATATCCCCCAACCCTCTGTACCCGTAAGGATTCTTTCCGAGCGTGTACTTCATCGCACCCACAATCGCCGCCGCGCCAAGCACTTCCAGACAGATTGACTCAGTTTTGAATATGCTCCTGAAGGAAACACTTATCATCGCCAGACCGGAGACGATGCAAAGGACGATGAATATTCCGATGAGCTTTTTGATGTCTCCTACGGTCATATCTCCGCTGCCGAGGGCGTACTGGGGGCCTTGACGGTCAGCAGAGTCGGTGCCGTTCAAGGTGTCGCCGAGCTCGTTGGACAGATTTGAGAGGATCTGCAGACATACCGTTGTCAGGAAGATCAGCGCGGCTGTCCACGGACTGACATCTGCCTTGTCCGCTGCGAGCGTCACTCCGAGGATCACTCCGGACAAGGACAGCGGAAGTGTCCTCAGCCTCATTGATTTTATGCAGGCTTTAAGCGTCATATTCAATAATTATTTGATTCTGTATAACAAAGGTACTCATATTCTCGAAAATATTCATAACTTTACATTTGTTGCGGAAAAGCGGCTCGCTTGTGTGGTGTCGCTTCGAGGCGGGAAAGGTTGAACATTAATAATCATGAATATGAGACGTAAATCATTCATTCTGGCGGCTTTCGCTGCCATCGCCGCGGTAGCTTGCGGCCCGAAGGTTTCTGACAAGACAGCCATCGAAGGTGCTTTCGAGGGCAATGCTCCTGAAGAGGTAAGCATCAAGATTTCCGATCTTGGAATTGACACCACCCTCACTGTGACGGACGGGAAGTTCGCCGTTGTGCTTCCTGCATCCAAGACCGTGCTCGCCACGCTGACCGGGGAAGGAGTAAGAGCCAGATTCATTTCTGACGGTACTCCGTTGACGGTCACTGTCAAGGAAGACGGTACTTGCGAGATCGCTTCCAAGACTCCGTCTGTCTCTGTACAGGAGAGGTACAAAACCTACGCTGACGCGATGGCTCAGTTCGAGAAGGATGCCAGAGCCAGACTTGAGGAACTTGGCGACGAGGCCGAGGATTCCGTCAAGGAACAGGTTTATAATGACTATGAGGCTGCCGTAAAGGAATGCAATGACAAGGCTTTCGATGCCAATAAGGACAACATCATTGGAGCTATGGTGCTCAGTACCCTTCAGTACGACCTTACTCCGGCTCAGGTGGACTCGATGCTTAACCTGCTCGATCCATCCCTTTCCGAGATTCCTGTGGTGTCAAAGATGAAGAAAGCTATCGATGCAAAAAAGGCAACCGCCGAGGGGGCGATGTTCACCGACTTCGACATCGACGGCGTTAAGCTTTCCGACTATGTTGGTAAGGGCAAGTACGTCCTCGTTGACTTCTGGGCATCTTGGTGCGGCCCTTGCAAGAGGGAGATTCCTAACATCAAGAATGTTTACGACAAGTACGTCGGTGACGATTTCGATGTTCTCAGCGTGGCCGTTTGGGATCAGCCTCAGGCATCCGTGGACACAGCCAAGGCTTACGGCGTGAACTGGAACGAGATCATCAATGCCCAGGCCGTTCCTACCGACCTCTATGGCATCCAGGGAATTCCTCACATCATCCTTTTCGGACCTGATGGAACCATCGTCAAGAGAGGTCTCCGTGGTGAAGGCATTGAGGAGGAGGTCGCCAAGTACGTGGCTGCCAAGAAATAATATTCAAACGCTTTGAGCGAGAAGAATCTTACAGTCAGGGAGAAAATCGCCCTGTTTCCACATTCCCCGGGGGTCTATCGTTACTACGATTCCTCGGGGAAGGTGATTTATGTGGGCAAGGCCAAGGATCTGCACAAGAGGGTTGCGCAGTACTTCGTGCCGCCGGAGAGGCTGAACGTGAAGACCAGGATTCTGGTCTCGAAGATCGCCGACGCACAGTTCTCCGTGGTGGATTCCGAGGCGGATGCGTTGCTGCTGGAGAACAACCTCATCAAGCAGCACAAGCCTCATTACAACATCCTGCTGAAGGATTCCAAGACATACCCGTGGATCGTCATCACCAACGACGAGTTCCCGAAGATTTTTTTGACCCGCCGTGTGGACAGGAAGAACGGAACCTATTTCGGGCCGTACAGCTCGGTCTCGCACGCCAACTATCTGTTGGAGTTTTTCCGGAAAAACTACCCTCTGCGTTCCTGCAACCTGAAAATCACCGGGGATGCTATCCTCCGGGGCAAATTCCGCCCGTGCCTTGACTTCCACATCGGCCGCTGCAAAGGCTGCTGCGTCGGCGCGATCAGCAAGGAGGAATATTCATCCTACGTCACCGAGATCACCCGTCTGCTGAAAGGCGGCGTGAATGAGATAATCCGTGAATATGAGGCCGAGATGAAGCGTGCGGCCGCGGAGCTCCGTTTCGAGGAGGCGCAGGTCTGCAAAAACAGGATAGAGTCCTTGAAGAAGCACTATTCACATTCGATAATATCCTCTGTCGCAGATACTTCCTGTGATGTGTTCTCTCTGGTTTTCGATGGCCAGGAGGCTTTCGGAAACTTCCTGCGTGTTCGTGGCGGATCTGTCATCCAGTCGTTGAACCTGGGCTTCAAGATGAACATTGAGGAGGAGCAGGCATCTGTACTCAGCACGTTCATCGCCGAGATAGAATCCAAGTTCGGTGCATTGGCGAAAGAGGTCATCGTGCCGTTCAAGCCGGATGTGGAGATAGACGGCATCGACTTCCGCATCCCGGCGCGCGGCGACAAACTTTCCCTTCTCGAACTGAGCGTCAAGAATGCCAAGGAATATCTTTTCAACTCCATCAAGCAGAGGGAGCACACCGATCCTGACGAATATCGCAGGATGGTTCTTGAGGACTTGCGCAAGGCCTTGGGAATGAAGGAGCTTCCGACCCACATCGAGTGCTTCGACAACTCCAACATCCAGGGAACCAATCCGGTGGCTTCCTGTGTGGTTTTCCGTGACGGAGTGCCGTCCAAGAAGGATTACCGTAAGTTCAAGATCAAGACGGTCATCGGGGCCAATGACTTCGCTTCGATGAAGGAGGTGGTCAACCGCCGTTACTCCCGGATGCTCGTGGAGGCTCCGGACGACCTGCCGCAGCTGGTGGTGATCGATGGCGGAGAAGGCCAGCTGGAGTTCGCCCGCCAGGCTCTGGCCGAACTCGGACTGATGGACAGACTGATGGTCATCGGCCTTGCCAAGCGTATGGAACTTGTGATCAGGGTGAACGATCCTTATCCTCTGTTTCTGGACCGTAACTCGCAGGCTCTTAAAGTCTTGATGCACATTCGTGATGAGGCTCACCGCTTCGGCATCACATTCCACCGCAGCCTCAGGAGCAAAACCCAGATCCAGAGTGCTTTAAGGGATATCAAAGGTGTCGGTGAGCAGACCGAGAAACGCCTTCTTATGCACTACGGCTCAGTCGCCCGCATCGCCGCCGCCCCCCTCGAAGACCTCTCCAAACTCGTCTCCCCGGCCCTCGCCGCCGAGATTCTCAAGGCACTTGACCAGTCTTGACCCAATACATTGAACCGTCTGCGACACACGCGTGATCTTCGCGCGTGATTCGCCTCCTTCTTGCGCACCACCTTGCTCCTTGTGAACACCTCGTGAGCCAGATCAGCCTTTTTGCTCACAACAAGGCCTTTATGGGGACCTTCGTGAGCGGAAGAGCCTGATCTGTGCACGGAACACTTTTCTACTTCTCGGCGCGAATTGTCCGTGCTACTTTTCTCAGGGAAGGTCAGTCTGCTACAAAATTTTTTCTTTTTATGGAATAAATGCGTTATTGGCTTCCATATTTTTCGGAATAAATGTATATTTGCCTATGTAAAATTTCGGAATAAATGTGTGAGATATGCTTAAGCGTAAGATTTCCAAACAAATAGAAAACTATCTAAAGTCCGGTGGCGATAAGATGCTTGTTGTCGATGGTGCAAGACAAATCGGGAAGTCTTTCATTATCCGTGAGATCGGAAGCCGGTTGTTCCCGAACTTCATTGAGATTAACATGGAGAAAGACAAGCAGGGTGACAGGCTGTTTGCGGAAGCCAAGACAACAGAGAATTTCTATCTTGCGTTGAGTGCTGTTGCAGGGGATAGGATGTCCGACAAGAAATCAACGCTCGTGTTCATCGATGAGATCCAGGCCTATGACCACCTGCTTACCTTGGTTAAGTTTCTTATGGAAGATGGGCGCTTTACCTACATAGCGAGCGGATCTCTGCTTGGAGTCACATTGAAGAAGACACAATCCATCCCGATAGGAAGCATAACTCCTTTGCATATGTATCCACTTGATTTCGAGGAATTTCTTTGGGCCAACGGTGTAGGGCGACTCGTTATAGAAGACTTGCGTCGGTGCTTTGAAGAGAGGGTCTCGCCTAACGAATCCATACACAGGAAAATGTTGGACTTGTTCAGGAAGTATCTTCTTGTGGGCGGTCTTCCTGATGCTGTGAATACTTATGTGAAGGAGCATAACATCGTCAAAGTGCGCGATGTGCACAGGGAAATTCTGGAACTCTACGGTCTTGACGCTTCAAAATACGAAAAGGAGTCATCGCGTAAGCTTAAGATTCTACGAATATATGAAATGATTCCGTCAAATCTTGAAAACAAGAAGAAGCGTGTCAAGGTCAAGGACATCGAAGGAAAAAAAGGTAAACGAACCAGTGACTATCAGGACGAGTTCGACTACCTTGTGTCTTCCGGGGTCGCGTTGGAGGTGGATGCCATAAGCCAGCCTGCTTATCCGCTCAGACAGAATGCGGGGAAGAATCTTCTCAAATTGTATCTTAATGACTGTGGCTTGTTTACAGGAATACTATATGGCAACGACATCAGGCCGGTTCTTGAAGACATCCGTTCTGTCAATCTTGGTTCGGTTTACGAGACGGTTGTCGCCCAAGAACTGAAGGCGCACGGATTTGACCTGTATTATTATGATAACAAGAAAAACGGTGAGGTGGACTATCTGATTGATGATGTGAGGAATATGTCATCAATACCGCTTGAGGTAAAATCGGGAAAAGACTACACGACGCATAGTGCTCTTGACAGATTTGTGGCCAACAGGGATTATGCGATCAGGCAGGCGTGTGTGTTGTCCAATGGATCAAAGGTTTTTGAAAAGGATGGTATCACATATTTCCCGATATATTTTGTGATGTTTTTCAACCATGATCTTGACATGCCTGAGGAAGATTATATATTCTGATTACCATTTTAGTAACATAAAAAAATAAGTTGCCTCAGATTAAGAGAAGATTTTCGAGGATAGATCTATTTTCGAAGAAGGAGTGTGCCGGTGGCACATGACTGATGAGAAAA
>JABLTQ010033739.1_pt1 | contig 32339 bp, 19 predicted proteins | sample 7160101 | NCBI WGS metagenome assembly JABLTQ01 (sample SAMN14651228, study PRJNA627086) | human gut metagenome | isolation source: feces | host: Homo sapiens
ATCTTATCGGGCCGCGCGCCGGCGGGCCCGCTCCATCCAGCCTTCATGTTCCAGATACCAGCGCACGGTACGGAGCATGCCTTCCTCCAGCCCCACACGCGGCTGCCAGCCAAGCTCGTCCCGCATGCGTGCGGTATCCATGGCATAACGCCAGTCATGCCCGGGCCTGTCGGCCACCCGGCGCACCAGCTCCCGGTAGGAACCGGCCGGGCGGGGATGCTCTCTGTCCAGTGCGCGACACAGGCTGTCCACCAATTCAAGATTGCTGCGCTCGCAATTGCCGCCGATATTGTAGCTGCGCCCGGGCAGGCCATGGCCCAGCACCCGTTCCAAAGCCTCGCAATGCTCTTCCACATACAGCCAGTCGCGCACGTTCTGCCCCGATCCGTACAGGGGCATGGGCTCTCCGGCCAATGCCCGCGAGATGAACAGCGGGATGAGCTTTTCCGGGAACTGGCGCGGCCCGTAATTGTTGGAACAATTGGTCACCAGCACGGGCAGGCCATAGGTATGGCAAAAAGCCCGTGCCAGATGATCGCTGGCAGCCTTGCTGGCGGAGTAGGGGCTGTGGGGGGCGTAAGGGGTATCCTCACGGAAAGGTGCATCATCCGGCCCCAGGGAGCCGAAGACCTCGTCCGTGGAAACATGCAGGAAACGGAAATCCTGTTTTTCCTGGCCAGCAAGACCCTGCCAGTAGTCCAGGGCACAATGCAGCAGATTGGCGGTCCCCATCACGTTGGTGCGCACAAAGACGCCCGGATCGCTGATGGAACGGTCCACGTGGCTCTCTGCGGCAAAATGGACGATGGCCGAAGGACGGTGCGTGCGCAACAGATACGCAACCAGTTCCCTGTTGGCTATGTCGCCCTGCACCAGCATATGGCCCGGATCATGATCCAGGGGGGCAAGGTTTTCGGGATTGCCGCAGTAGGTCAACTTGTCCAGGTCGATGACAGGGATGCCGGCGGCACGGGCTCGCAAAACGAAACAGGAACCGATGAAACCGCAACCACCGGTGACCAGATACAAAGCCTGCATGACGAACGTTCTCCTTCTTCACCTTTCCCGCCGGAAATTAGGATCCTCCAGCCAGGACAGCCGGGCTGGCAGTACGCCTCTGCCGGGCATCCGCGCATCACATTTTGCGGGACGATGCCGCACCCTCCTGCGCCGCAGCCCCATCCTCTTCCCCGCCGGCCTGTTCCAGCCGTGCAAGGCGTTCTCCCAGATCAGCGGTGCGCTGCCAGAGGAACCTGTTCTCGCGGCTCAGGTCGCGGCGTTCCTCCTCCATGGCATCCAGCCGCTGTTGCAACCAGGCACAATGGCGGCGCAGCAGTTCCCCGGTCTCGCCACCGGCCGGCTGTGCCGCTCCGTCTGCTCCATGGTCGCCCGCGACAGGGCCCTCCGGGACCCGCGTGTCCGCCATCTCCCCTTTGCCGGTCATGAGCCATTCCAGGCTGACATGGCACAAACGGGAGATATTCAGGATGACTTCCACATTGGGACAGTTGACGCCCCGCTCGTAACACCCCAGCGCCCCCTTGCTGATACCGAGCTGCCGGGCAAAAGCTTCCTGTGATGTGTACCCGCGTACCCGCCGGATGCGCTCACCAAGATCCTGCATGGCATCCATCTGTCCACCACCTGTAACTGTCCATGTGACACAAAAAAGCGTTTTTTCTGCCCCTGCGGTCATTTTTTTGATCTACATGCCACATTCTGGAATATATCCATGTCCCAAAAGACCATCCGGACGATACCGGGACAGATCCGTAGCAGGTGGCGTCAACTTCTGCGCCGGCCCAGGCGCTCCGCGACCTGCCGCAGGCTCCTGCGCAGGCCCTGGTACACGACCATGCGCCCCAGCCGTACCGCCAGCCGTACCGCCGCGGGCAGGTGCAGGTACCACAGCCAGCGCCGTCGCCCACCGGCCGTGAGTTCCGGGCCCAGCAGACGGGCCAGGCCCCGGCCCATGCGGGCGTAATCGTGCAGGTAGCCGCCGCCCACGCCGTGATGCTGGCTGGTCGCATGCAGACGCCAGCGCACGAGCCGGTGCGGCACAAAGAAAAAACGGGTACGGCAGGCCAGCTGGCACCACAGCCACCAGTCCGTCCAGCGCGGTACCGGCGACTGCCAGTCACAGGCACGCAAAAGCTCTGTCCGCACCATGGCGCAGGAAAAGGTAGGGATGGCATTTTCCACCAGCATGGGCCCGCACAGGGAAAACGCCCGCTGCCCTGCCCTGCCCCGGCGGGCATGCCCGGCCATGACGCGCGGGACGTAACCTGCAAACCAGCCTGTGGCCGCACCGGGCATGGACCAGAGTTCCACGTCGTTGAAGATCACCCCGGCATCCGTGCCGTCCGCGGCGGCCAGCCGCAGGGCCAGGTTGTCCCGCGTCCAGACGTCATCGGCTTCGAGAAAGGCAGTCCACCGGCCGCGCGCGACCGACAGTCCCAGCGCCAGGGTGGCGGGCAGGCCGTGGTTGCCGCCGTCCGCATGGGTGAGGACGCGCACGCGGGCATCCCGTGCGGCAAAGTCCCGCGCCACGGCCAGGGATCCGTCCGCGGAACCGTCGTCCACCACCAGCAGCTCAAAGTCCGCAAAGTACTGGTCCAGCGCACTTTGCAGGGCCTGGGACAGCCATTGCTCATAATTGTAGCTGGCCACGATGATACTGACAGCAGGAGAGGACATATGCACGATCTTGCAAAATATGCCGCGGCGCCGCTCTGCCCCGGCGGGACACAGGGGCGCCGCTTTGTGAAGGCGCCCCCCCGGGGGCGGGAGGGCGCCTGTATCAGTCAGTGGGAGAGATGGGGACTAGGCAAAGTTAAAATCTGCCACAGCCCATTGAGACAACCCGGACGAGTTGAATTAATTATCCTACGTTGCGAACGATTGTCAATCCCTTTTGCATCTTTAAAATAATAATGGCAATCCAGCAGGTTAGATGATGCCTTCCATATCGGGCAACACCCCGGCTGTACAGGACGAGCTCCGGCAGCGTGCGTATTGCAGGTAACGGTAAGCAGTCTGGCGCGAGATGCCGAACTCCCGCGCCAGGCCCATGACGTTCTCTTTGTTCTTGAGGGCCCGAGTCACCAGGGCGTTTATCTCCTCTTCCGTAAGGCGCTTTTTCCTTCCTTTATATTTGCCCCGCTGTTTGGCAAGGGCGATGCCTTCGCGCTGCCGCTCCCGGATGAGGGCGCGCTCGAATTCGGCCACGGCACCGATGATTTGCAGATGCAGACGCTGGAATGGTGAACTTTCACCACTAAATATTAGATTTTCCTTGTAGAATTTAACAGTCACATTCCTGTTTGCCATATCTTCCAGTATGGTCAGCAGATCCTGCAGGCTGCGTGTAAGACGGTCGATGCTGTGGACATGCAGCATGTCGCCTGCCTGCAAAGTACGCAAGCAAGCCTGAAACTCCGGTCTGTCCATATCCTTGCCGCTCGTTTTGTCCATAAAGATCCTGTCCAGAGCGATCCCTTCCAGCTGTCTGTCCGTACGCTGGCCGCAGCTGCTGACACGAATATATCCAATGTTCACGTGATACCCGTTTCAAAAGCTGTAAATCTTCTTGTATTCTCTGCAAGTTACCATATTTTTTCAAGGCAGTGAGTCGTACGTCTGCCTCAATGGGCTGTACCCCACTGAGACAGTCCCGCAGTTATGCATTCATGGTGTGTCATGCCTGCTACAGCAGCTTTTGCCGCACCTGTCCATATCTGCGGATGGCACTCCCGTTTGCGGCACAAGGCCGGATATCCGGGAGGGAAGGGAGGCATACCCTGTGTCATCCGTACCGGTGCCGTGCACCGGAGGAGGGACGTCCCCGCCGTGCGGCCGGACAACATGTCCGGGACCGACGTGGCTAGGTACCTCCATGCTGGTGACGAGGCCGCACGCTGCCGCCGAAACCCGGGCGGCCAGCGGTTCGTCCCTTCTGGGCCGCATCCGCACAGGGCGGAGGCGGGATGTGCCGACCGGCACGCAACCTTTTTTGTTATCCTCCGGAGGATACAGCAATGGAAAAATGGTTTGATTCCACTGTCTACATGCAGAACAAGCTGGCCCAGATGCAGGCCACGGATCCTGCCTACACCATGACGCAGCTGGTCGCTGATTTTGCGGCTGCCGGTTTCGTGGGTGAAGAAGGCTACTTCAACCACTTCATGCAGTTTGGCGCTGCCGAAGAAGTGGCTCCCAATGCCTACTTCAATGCCGATGAGTACTATGCCGCCAAAGCACATGAGTACTATGGCGACAAGTTCGACGGCAGCGAGTTCCAGATCGCCCAGGTGAAGGCTCTCATCAATCAGGCCGGTTTCAACGCCTGGACCCACTACCAGCAGTTCGGCTCCGCCGAAGGCGTGAACCCCTCCAACGCCTTTGATGCCTCCGACTACTGCGCCGCCAAGGCCGAAGCCATGAATGCCGCTGGCCAGAAGGATTCCGACGGCAATGACTGGACCGCCGAAAGCATCGCCAAAGCCATCGACGATGCCGGCATGAGCGTGCTGGAACACTACCTGACCTTTGCCGGTACCGGTGAAGGCGAAGTGGCCGCCGGTTCCACCTATCCTGTGTCCGAAGACGAGCAGGTGGTGCTGCCTAATCCTGGTGAGACCTTTACCCTGACCACTGGGGTGGACAATTTGGTGGGCACTGCTGGCGATGACGTTTTCAGTGCAGTCACCGATGCTGCTGGTGAGTCCGTTCTGGGGGCTTTTGACTCCATCGACGGTGGCGCTGGCAATGATACGCTGAATATTACTGATACGGCGACGGTTGCTGCTGGAAAGTTCTCGTTCCCTGCCGATTTCTCCATGAAAAGTGTGGAAAACGTCACTATTGCCACTACGGGAGCAATCAACATTGACCTTTCCGATAATGCTGACGTGGTATCCATCAAGGGGGATGCTCGTGGTACTGCCAACAGCACTGTCACGGCCTCCGGCAATACGGATGTTGCCCTGACGGTGGCCGGGGCTGCCACGGCGACTGTGGATGGCGGCAAGGCTGTGTCCGTGACCGCTGGTACCGGTGCTACGAAGGTCACGGGCGACAGTCTGACGAGCGTCACCATCAAGGGCGGCGGTGCCGCGACGATTGATAATAATGATGTTAAGGATGGATCGGGCAAAGGGACGACCCTGACGTCTGTGGTGCTGGATAGCGTCAATGCCGCTACTACTATTAAGGCTGATGGCCTGACCGACGTGACCGTCAAGGGGGCTACGGAAAACGCGAATACTGTGACCATCACCAACAGCACGGAAGATCATTCCCTGACTGTTCACGTGGATGGTACGGGCTACAAGGCCGACGGAAAATCTGAGGTTCAGACTGTCATCAAGGATGCGAATGCGACGTCCATGACCGTGGAAGCCTCTGGTGAAAAGAGCAGCTTGGCTCTTACCGGTTCCGCGAAGCTTGAAAATCTTACGATTACGGGTGATGCCGCACTGACGCTCAAGGCCGATGACCTGAATACCCTGAAGACTATCGATGGTTCTGCTGCCAATGGCGCTTTGATCCTCGGCGACCTGAACGCGGCGACTGTGGACGTGCAGACCGGCAGCGGGAACGATAGCTTCACCATCAATGCTACAAAGAAAGTGACGGTCGATGCCGGTGCCGGTAATGACGTCGTTACCCTTGGAGATGCTATTGCTGCCGGTTCCAGCATTAATCTGGGTGCTGGTGATGACACTCTGCTGTCTGATAGCGGTTCTGTTGCGGCCTCTACCAAGGATGCCACTACGGTTATCGATGGCGGTGATGGTTTCGATAGCGTGTCTGCCTCTCTGATCAATGCCGGTAATGCGGCCCAGTTCCATAATTTTGAGGCTTTGGATCTCACTGCTGCAGTGACTGGCTTTGACTTCGATCTGCTGACGAATTCCGCCATTGAAGCCCTGACTCTTTCTGGCAAAAATAGTGCAGCAACCATAAATAATGTGGCTGCTGGAGTGGATCTGCGCGTTTCCGGTAATAATACGGCGATGACCACCATCAATGTGAAAGATGCTGCTAGCGGCGATGCCGATGCCTTTAGCGTGACCCTGAACGAAACTGCTGATGCGGCGGCTACTGCAAAGCTTACCATCAATGGCATCGAAAATCTGACTGTAGAATCTACAGGAGCGGGTGATGGCCAGAATACGCTGCAGGTAACAGATGATGCGCTGCAGACCCTGACCATCACCGGCAGCCAGGATCTGGCTCTGACCTTTGTTGATACCAATGGTACCAATAGCGCTGATGGCGGTGCGGTTAACCTCATCGATGGCTCTGCCGCTACTGGCGACTTGGATATCAATACCGCACATGTCACAGCTGACAGCAAGCTGGGGCTGACCGTGAAGACCGGTTCCGGTGACGATACCATCACCTTGGGCGGCAAGGCTTCCGTGGATGCCGGTGCAGGCGATGATACGATTATCTCTTCCGCGCAGGGGGGTACGTTCACCGGTGGAGATGGCAAGGATATCTTTGATGTCAAACTCGCAAAGGGCAGCGATAATATGGTGACCATCACTGATTTCGTTGCAGGTACCGACAAGCTGACTTTTGTTAATAAGGGGGATGAAACCTTCGCTAAGGCAGACGTTAGCGATGCTCAATCGCTGGAAGCTGCTTTGGATGCCGCTGCTGCGGGTGATGGCTCTACGAATGGTGCTCTTTCTTGGTTCCAGTACGGTGGTAATACCTACATCGTCCAGGATCTCTCTAGCCAGAGCGATTTCCAGAGTGGGGATATCGTCGTCAAGCTGGTCGGCGAGCATGACTTGTCTGGTATGACTGTACCCCACTGAGACGAAATCTGCTCTGGCAGGCAGAACCGACGGTTTGCACTGTCCGGAATGCTCCGGCAACCTGCTCCAGGAGAAACTAAAAAGAGATAACCTAGCAACTTTTTTAATATTTTTTGATGCCATGATTTGGTTGCGGCCGCAAGTATTTTTTCTTGTGGTCCTTTTGGCGTTGGTTTGCCTTCTGGACAAGTAGGGTATTCCTGCGTATAGTGCGCCCTGCAAACCGTCGCCCGGGGACATTTCTGCCAGATCATCCATGGTCCCCACGCTGCAAAACAGGCGTCCTTTCCCAAGGGGGCGGCATTACCGCCGGATATGCCCCCACATGCAAGAATTTTTGCGCTCGTGCAGGTATTTTTTCGGATATGCCTTTTTTTTCAGCATGTTCGTCAACATCCTGCAACTGACCTTTTCCATCTACATGCTGCAGGTCTATGACAAGGTCCTGACCAGCTACAACCTTTCCACACTCGCCGTCATCACCCTTGCCGCCGTCATCTGCCTTGTCGTGCTGGCCCTGCTGGAGTGGATACGCTCCCGTCTTCTGGTGCGGGCGGGCATCGCCTTCGACAACATGCTCAGCGCCACCGTGCTCAGCATGAACCTCAAGCATGCCGCCGCAGCCCCGGGCGGATCAGGCAGCCAGGGCAACCTGCGCGACGTGCAGCAGCTGCGCAACTTTCTGGGTGGCAACGCGGTCTTTGCCTTTTTCGACCTGCCGTGGATGCCCATCTACTTTGCCCTGATCTTCGTGCTGCATCCGGCCCTGGGCTGGGTGGCCGTCGGAGGCGGGGTCATCGTCTTCATCCTCGGCGTCCTCACAGAACGCCTGACCCGTACCCGGCTGGAGAATGCCACCCGCCTCAATGCCATGGCTGCCGGATTCACCGGTGCGGCCCTGCGCAACGCCAGCATCGTGCGCGCCATGGGCATGGTGGGCCATGTGACCGCGCGCTGGCGCAGGCTCAATGACGCGGTCATCGGCCTGCAGACCCGCGCCAGCCACAAGGCAGGCCTGTTGCGGGCCGTGAGCAAATCCCTGCGCACCGGCCTGCAGGTAGCCATCTATGCCGTGGGCGCCTACCTGACCATCATGCATGAGTCCACGGCCGGCGTCATGATCGCGGCCTCCATCGTCATGGGCCGGGCACTGGCTCCCATCGACCAGGCCATGGCCACCTACAAGCAATCGCTCGATGCTCGCAGTTCCTACAACCATCTGAAAGAACTGCTGGATACTCCTCCTGCTCCACCTTCCATGGATCTGCCCGCCCCTGCCGGCGAGCTGACGGCCGAAAACCTTTTCCTGACCATCAACGGCCGCCCCCTCGTCCGGGGCGTCTCGTTCCGCCTGCCTGCCGGACAGAGCCTGGCCATCATCGGCCCCAGTGCTGCCGGCAAATCCACCCTGTGCAAGCTGCTGCTCAGCATCTGGGCCCCTACAGCCGGCAAGGTGCGCATCGACCGAGCCGACATCCACAGCTGGGATTCCGAAAAACTGGGGCCCTATATCGGCTACCTGCCGCAGGATGTGGAACTGTTTGCAGGCTCCGTGGCCGAGAACATCGCCCGCATGGGCGACGTGGACAGCCAGAAGGTCATCGCTGCCGCGCAGATGGCCGGCGTCCACGGCATGGTGCTGGGCCTGCCCAAAGGCTACGATACCCAGATAGGTGAACACGGCGCGGCCCTTTCCGGCGGCCAGCGCCAGCGTATCGGGCTGGCCCGGGCACTGTACGGCGATCCCCGCCTCGTTGTCCTGGACGAACCCAACTCCAATCTGGACGAGGAAGGCGAACAGCAGCTGGCGCGCGCCGTGCTGAACCTCAAGCAGCGCAAGGCCACCGTGGTGCTGGTCACTCACAAGCCCAGCATCCTCAGCATCGTGGACAACATCATCGTCATGCAGGAAGGGCAGATAGCCCTTTCCGGTCCTCGCCAGATCGTGCTGGAAAAGCTGGCCGTCATGCGCCAGCAGCAGGAGCAGGCCGCTCAGGCCCGCATGCAACAGGAGAAGATAGCCCGCCAGCAGCAGGCATTGCAGAAACAGCAGGAAGCCCTGCACAAAACGCAGGAGGCCGGCGGCAATGCCTGACACGTCCCCCAAAGAGAATACGCCCCTGGAGACCACAGGGCGCACCATCGCCCGCATCGCCCCGGTAAAAGTCCCGGCTGGTAAGAGCAGCAGCGGCCATAGTGAAGATCAGGCCCCCCGGCAGCAGGAAAAACAGCGCCATAGAAGATCCCCGCAGCATCATACGCCAGGGGATGGCAGTGATCCTGCTCTTCTTTGGCGTACTGGGCGCCTGGGCCTTCTGGGGCGAGATAAGCGGTGCCGTGGTCGCTCCCGGCAAGATCAAGGTGGAAAGCGAGCGCAAGACCGTCCAGCATCTGGAAGGCGGCATCGTGGACGCCATCCTGGTGCGGGAAGGACAGGAGGTGGCAGAGGGCCAGGTGCTGGTGGAATTGGAATCCGTGCAGGTGGATGCCTCGGAAAACATGCTGCAAAAACAGCTGGTAGCCCAGTGGGCTGCGCATTCCCGTGCCCTGGCTGAAAAGTCTTTCAAAGACGAACTCTTCTGGCCCGATGGCCTGGTAGAGCTCGCCCGCATGGTGAACAGCGCTGACGTGCTGGACAACGAGCAGAAGATCTTCCAGGCCCGCCGGGAAGCCCTGCGCGGCCAGCTTTCCCTGCTGGAGACCCAGATAGCCCAGCTGCAGGCCCAGGTAAGCGGGTTTGAGGACCAGGTCAGGGCCGAGACCACCATCATCGGTACCCTCAATGAGGAGCTGCGGGCCAAACGCCAGCTTTACAAGGAACGCTATCTGGAAAAATCCCAGATCCTGGAGCTGGAACGCAATTTGGCCAGCCATATGGGCGAGCGGGGCCGACTGCGCCAGGCCATCGCCGAAACCAAACAGCGGGATGCCGAATTGCGCCTGCGCATGGAAGACCTGCGCAACCGCTTTGTGGAAGAAGCCACCAGTGAAGCCGGAAAACTGGAAAACGACATCATCCAGACTCGTGAACGTATCCGTCCCCTGCGCGACGCCAAAAAGCGCCTGCAGGTCAAGGCGCCCGTCAGCGGCAAGGTGGTCGATCTCAAGGTCCACTCCCGTGGTGGTGTGGTCCGCCCGGGCGAGCCCCTGATGGACATTGTGCCCCACGACACCCCGCTCATCGTGGAGACCCAGGTACCCATCAACAAGATCACCGAAGTCTATATCGGCCAGGACGCCCTGGTACAGCTGGATGCCTTCGATACCCGCATCATCCCCCATATCCCGGCCAAAGTGACCTATATCTCGGCCGACCGTCTGGAGGACAAAACTTCCGCCGGGACCATGCCCTACTACCTTTGCTATGTGGTCATCGATCCGCAGGCCCTGAAGGAGGCCCAGCTCTATCTTTCTCCCGGCATGCCGGCCACGGTGTTCATCACCACCAAAAAGCGTACCGTGCTCTACTACATGTTCGAGCCCTTGCTCAAAAGCTGGGACCGTGCCCTGCGGGAGTGAGGCCGCCATGTGCTTTCCTCTATGGCACCCGCGCCGGATACGGCTACGCCCCTGCCCGGACGATGCACGGGGGGCACCTCTGCCCGCAGGCTCAGGGACAGGCTTTTTTGTCATCGCCTGCCTGTTCCTGTTGCTAACGGGGCACGCCGTGGCGGCGTCCTTTCCCCGCCTACAGGCCGGACAGGTCTACAGCGCGGTCTGCAAGAACGACGGCCTTTCCTATACGGCCCGTCTGCGGCTGCTGGATCGCCATTTCTTCGAGCTGTCGGAGACCATCATGATGCGGGGCGAACCGGAATTGCGGCGAAAGAGCACCGGGCGCTGGCTGCCGATACGGCAGGGAGGGATGCTGTTGCTGCATAACCATTATGGCCTGTCGCGCCTGCTGAACCTGGGACGGGGCCGGACCCTGTATGCAGACATGCCTCTGAAAGGCGGGCGCCCCAGCCTTGGGGTACGCTTTTATCTCGATGCCCCTGACAGCGCTCCAGTACAGGTCATGGGCGTGCTGGAGAGCCGTGAAGGGATGCCGATACTGCATGAAGGCGGGGCCGGGCTGGATTTTGCTTTGGAGGATTCCCCCGCGCTGCAAGAACTGCTTCAGGCACCGCTCCCGGTATTCATTGAAGCGGACTGCCAGATGCATCGTGACACGCTCCGGATCGTCAGCGTACGCGCCAGCTCCGCCCGTTTGCCCGGCAGCAATGCTGCCCCCGACTTCCATGCCGCCGCCGGAAAAAAAAACTGGCGTCTGGGACTTGAGGATGGAAGTACGCTGTCCTGCAGCTTTGCTCCCTCGTCTCCTGCCACAGGCATCATGGACGCTTCCGCCCGGGGGATCTTCCTGCAGGTACCCTATGCGGCACGGGCACGGGAGCTGGGCTTTGCCCTGCAGCCAGAGGACAGGAAGATGCTCATGGCCCTGGGGATGGAGGCCCTGGTCAGCGTATTGGACAAGACCCGTCACTGGAGTTTCCATGACCGGGTCCTCGCACTCGAAGACGAGCGCGACATCCTCTGCATCCTTGAAGTAAACGAACGTTGACCGCTCTGTATCGATACAGGAGATCGAATGAAACGCTGTTTTATTCTGCTGGCCGTCTTTGTTTGCCTCTATTCCGTCAGTGTCCGGGCAGCCAGCTTCACCATGGAGCAGGCAGTCAGCCGCGCACTGGATGTCAACCCCACCATCCAGTCCAAACTGCTGGTACTGGAACAGGCACGCATGAACGTCGGCGTGGCCCAGAGCTATTTCTGGCCGCGTGTGTCGATCGTGGCTTCTTACAACGAGCTTCAGAACCGCTCGGAAGTCCAGACCTACAGCAGTGATGACCTGAGCAGCAAAAGCTGGTCCCAGGGCTGGCGGCTGACGCTTTCCCTCTTTGCCGGCTTCGCCCACCTGAACAACGTACAAAAATCCCTGCTGCAAGTAGATGTGGAAAAAGCCCGGCATCGGCAGGCACGCCTGGAACTCATCACCAATGTGCAACTGCAGTTCCTGGCCCTGCTGCAAGCCCGTGAAGATCTTGCGACTGCTGAGGAATCAGTCAAGCGCATCCAGAAACAGCTGGAGGCCTCCGAAGCGTTCGTAAAGGTGGACATGGCCCCGTACGCCAACGTGCTGCAGAACCGGGTGGAGCTTTCTCGTGCTCAACAGGAAGTCATCCGCTGCAAAAACGACATCCGTAACGCCGAAGTACAGCTCAACCGCTATCTGGGATTTTCCCCCCATGAACGCATCACCTATGCTGGCAGGCTGCAGGATTTTCATGGTGCCGTCTCCTACACGGAAGACCAGGCCATAAAAACGGCACTCTATAGCCGTCCGGACCTGATCGTCGCCCAGAAAAGCGTGGCTGTAGCTTACAAGGACACCCATATCGCTATGGGGGAATTTGCCCCCAGAGTGGATGCCAGCTACGAGGATACCCGTTTCAGCAAAGATTATGATGACAGACGGTATAATGACTATACCCGCAGCTACTGGGCCATCGGCCTCAACTTTTCCTGGGATATCTTCAGTGGCGGCAGCGCCGTGTTCAATACTCTGGCCGAACGGAACAGGGCCAGGGCCCTGCAAAAAGACTATGAGGACGCCATGGCCGGCGCCAGGACGGACGTCATCAAGGCCATGCTCGACATGGACGCTGCCCGGGAGCTCATCACCACTACACGCTATGGTGTCGATTCCGCCCGGGAAAATTATGCCATGTCCCAAAAGCGCTATATGACCAATATCGGTACCATCACGGATCTTGTAGATGCCCAGGTACGTCTGACAGAGGCCGAACGGGATGCCAGTCGGGCACTGGCGGACTATCATAGTGCCCGGGCCCGTTTCTACTTCAACATCGGCCAGGAAAACCCCGGACTGAAATAAGATCTGCTCCTGTCTGCCCTGCCACGACAGGCAGACAGGATACCCAGCCAACACAGAGCTATATCATGTTGTATCGCATCATCGCGGCCTTTTTCCTCCTGCCCGCATCCTTCATAGTCTTTGGACGGGAATGGTTCTCCTCCCTGCGTTTAGGCCCCTGGTATTTTTTCGGCAAGGTCATCAAGGCCGGTCCCCAGCTTGTCAGAAAACGCGGCAGGCTGTTCAACCTGCTCGTCTTCTATCCCATGCGAGCAGGCATCGAGATCGTGCACCGCAGAGATCTCAAGTTGGTAATGTGCGCCGCCCTGCGGGTCTGTCTGCGGCCAGTACAACGCCAGCTCGGGATTCCCTCCGGAACTGTCCCCGACGTCGATACGTCCTGTGACCTGCCGCCAGCCCCTCCCCTGCCCCCCCTGAGCCTGGAATCTCTCGTCCGCATGGTGCAGGCGCCTTCAGTACAGGTCCTGAGCCTCGACATATTCGATACCCTGCTGACCCGCCCGGTCATCGATGACCCGCGGGACATCTTTCATCTTGTCGCTGCCAGGGTCGATGACGCGTTCGATCTGGATTTCGTAGCCCTGCGCTGGCATGCGGAAAAAGAGTTAGGGGATCCTTACGCCACGCTGGATGATATCTATGCCCATATCCAGCGCAGACACGGACTTTCCCCTGAACTGGCCGCACGTCTAAAAAAAGAAGAAATGCTGTGTGAGCGTACCCTGTTGCAGCCACGCCCCGACATGCTGGAGCTGTGTCGCGCAGCCCAGGCCGCCGGTAAACGCATCATTGCTGTCAGCGACATGTACCTTCCCTCGTCGTTTCTGCTCGAAGTGCTGCATGAAAAAGGCTTCGCTGCTGTAGGGACTGTTTATGTCTCAACGGAACACAAGGCCCGCAAAAGCGATGCTGGTGCTCTTTTTGATATCATGCTGCGCAAGGAACAGGTAGCTGCAGCAAATGTTCTACATATGGGGGACCACATCCGCAGTGATGTGGCTATCCCGCTGAGCAAAGGCATGGCTGCCGTCCATATCCCTTCTGTCCGGCAGATGCTGCGCGCACGTGGCGGGGATATGGCTGCCGTACTGGTTGAGAGTGCCCGGCAAGATCCCCTGTGGGGCCTGCTTTTGGGGCAGGCTCTGGACCAGATCTTTGCCAGGCCGGAGCGTTCACCCGAAACGCTGGATCGCTGCCCGGACACTGCGGCCATCTCCCGCCTTGCCCTGGGCCCGCTGGTGACCGCCCTGTGCCTCAAGGCACGGGACATCGCCATGCATGAAGGCTATCCGTGTGTCTATTACGCTTCTCGCGATGGCTGGCTGCCTTCCCGTGTCCATGCCGTGCTGCAGGAAAAACTGGGAGGACCGGAAGGGATCTATTTCCATGCCGGCCGCCGGGCATATTTCCCCTTTCTGGCAGATTCCTTCATCGAATATGCCCGCACCCGCAAGCTGGCCGCTGATCTGGACAGCTATACTCTGGAGGACTTGCTGCGCGGGCACTTTTCTTCGGAAGCCGACCAGCTGCTGGCCCTGCTGACAAAAGAAGAGCTGGACATCCCGTTTTGCAAACAGCAGCAAAGATGCCTTAGCATCTTGGAGCGCATCGACGGACCGCTCTCGAACCTTATGGAGATCCGCAAGGAGCGGGCGCGACGGTACTACGCCTCTGTCTTCCCGTCTGCTGCAAATCGCTTCCTCGTTTTTGACATGGGGTATTCCGGATCCATATCTATAGCGCTCTCGACCATCGCGGGCAAACCCTTCGACAAGCTCTACTGCTGGCAAAACGAAACAAATCAGACCGCAGACGCCCAAAATGGTACGAAGACGTTCCTCCTCATGCAGAAGGAAGACTATTTACCGTACCACCTCATCCTCGAAGAGATGTTCTCCCCTTGCAGCGGCGGAGTGGTCGACTTTGACGAGCAGGGGCACCCCTGCCATGAAATCTTCATGCCGGCCCAGCCCATGCGTGAGGCCCTCGACGCTGTGCATACAAGCTGCCTGGAGTATGTCCAAGCCACAATCGACAGATTCGGCCAATACAGCCCGCTTCTGGCAAGTGCCCGTGCGGATGGCGCACTGGAGATCTTCTGCCAGTGGTTCCAGAAAAAACCTTTGAGCAATCGCGCTGCACTTCGCGATATCGTTTTCCCTGACCCGGTCTATTGTGATCGTCTTCTGTCTCTGGAAGACAAACTGGACAGTCACCTGGCTCACACCACTGTCTTTACCGCTACGGGATTCGACGATGCCGCCAATGTCCTGCCCCTGTCCTCACTTTCTTGCCCTGCCTATCAGGAGCTGCCGCGGATAGGACTGCACATCCACATCTACAATGGAGCTCTTGCACAGGAGTTTTCCCGTTACCTGCAGCAGTTCCCGGTCCCGTTCGATGTATTCGTGACGCATGTAAAGACTGCGGATCGCTGCCATCTTCAGACATTGTTCAACCAGGATATCCTGCCGCTGGCCAATGCTGTCACCATAGTGCAGACCCCCAACAGAGGTCGTGATGTCGCTCCCTGGCTGTCAGGTGTCGGACAGGAGCTCCAGAAATATGACCTGTGTTGCCATGTCCATGCCAAGGAATCCGTCCAGATGGGTTTTGGTCCCTCCTGGCGTGCTTATCTTCTGGACAACCTCCTGCGGCCAGATGCTGTACGAATGACCCTGGCAGCATTTGCCAAGGATCCTTTGCTGGGCTGTGTCTTCCCCTCGATATACACCTGTCTTCGAGACGTCATGCTGCACGTAGCTGTTCCCCTGTACGGATCCGACGAAGAATACCGCATGATCACAGGGCTGCTGACGCGTATGGGACTGCCGGCAACCTATGGCCGCAACGAGCAATTCTTTTCCGGCGGGACCATGTTCTGGTACCGTCCACAGGCATTGCAGCCCCTGCTGGGATGTGATCTGCGCTTCGAAGACTTTCCGGAAGAACCCATAGGCGTAGGCGGGACCCTTGCCCATGCCCTTGAGCGCGTCCCGCCGCTGGTCTGTACACGACGCGGTTACCGGGTCCGCTCACTGACCTGCTTCCCATGCATCCATTATATTCCGGAACGTTTTCAGGACTAAGGCCATGAAGCAGCTCTTGCACATCCCGCCTTTATGGCATCCCTTTCTCCTCAGCAGGATCCTTGCTGGCAATGCGTCCCTGATCCTGCACATGACCCGCCGTCAGCTGGCATTGCGCTATAAAGGATCCATCCTCGGCTGGTTCTGGAGCCTGGCACAGCCGCTCATGATGCTGCTCGTTTACACCTTTGTGTTCGGGATCATCTTCAAGGCCCGCTGGGGCAGTATGCCCGAAAGTGGTACCGGCAGTTTCGCCGCAGCCATGTTCTGCGGCATGGCGACATTCAACCTTTTTTCCGAAACCGTGAATGGCGCGGCCCCTTCCGTGCTGCTTAATGCCAACCTGGTAAAAAAAGTCGTTTTCCCCCTGGAGGTACTGCCCATCATCCATCTGGCCTCTGCCATTATCCTGGGGACGAGCTGGTTCCTTCTGCTTTTTGCTGGTGCTGCGGTGCTGGGCATATCATTCCACCTGTCCGCGCTGCTCCTGCCCCTGCTCCTGCTGCCTGTTCTGCTGCTGGCACTGGGCGTGGCCCTGTTCGTGGCAGCTTCCACGGTCTATGTGCGTGACATGCCCCATCTGACGGCAGTCCTCATCCAGATACTCTTTTTCATGACGCCCATCTTCTATCCTGTGGAGATGGTGCCGATCTCCCTGCGCTGGATACTGGCCTTCAATCCGCTGGCCTCCATGGTCGACGAAGTCCGTACCGCAGTCCTGTTCGGTATCTGGCCGGACTGGGGGACCTTTGCCTGGAACATGGGACTGGCTTTCATCATCTGCCGGCTGGGGCTGTGCTGGTTCCTCAAAACAAAAAAGGGATTTGCCGATGTCCTTTGATCCGCAGACGCTGCCGCAGCCTTTTCAGCCGGCAAATGCCCCCTCGCAGGATGCAGCCATCATCCTGCAGGATGTGAGCAAGATTTTCGAGATCTACGACCGTCCTGTCCATCGTCTGCTGCAGATGCTGTGCCGGGGCCGCCGCAGGTTCTACCGCAGTTTCGGAGCACTGCACCATATCGACCTTACCATCCGTAAAGGAGAATGCGTCGGTATCGTGGGGCGCAATGGTGCCGGCAAGAGCACTCTTTTGCAGATCATCGCCGGGACTCTGGCCCCCACGACAGGCAGCGTCAGGACGTGCGGACGGGTAGCCGCTCTGCTGGAGCTGGGCAGTGGCTTCAACCCTGAATTCACCGGGCGCGAGAACGTGTTCCTGAACGCAGCCATCCTGGGACTGAGCGATGCAGAGATCCAGGCCCGCTATGACGACATCGTGACCTTTGCAGATATCGGAGATTTCATTGACCAGCCTGTACGCAACTACTCTAGCGGCATGGTCATGCGCCTGGCGTTTGCCGTCATTGCCCATGTAGACGCGGATATCCTTATCGTAGACGAGGCCCTTTCCGTAGGAGATGCGTACTTTACACAAAAATGTATGCGCTTCCTGCGCCAGTTCATAGCCACAAAGACACTGTTCTTTGTCAGCCATGACGTGGCCGCCATCAACAGTCTCTGTACCCATGCCATCTTTCTGGAACGGGGCCGCATCAAAAGTGCCGGTGATCCCAAGCAGATCACAGAGCTCTATCTCGAAGATATCTTTCAGGCGGCCCAGGGAGAAACTCCTGCCGGAACAGCTCCGTCTGCCTTCAAACGCGGGCTGGTGCTTCGCCCGGAAGAAGAAGATTTTCGCGATGCCAGGCAGGATTTCATCAATAAGTCGACGCTGCGTAACGATATCCAGGTATTCCGCTTCGATCCTGATGCGCCTGCCTTTGGCCAGGGAGGCGCCCGTATCGAGCGGGTCGTCCTCATGGATCAGAAAAAAAGGCCTCTATGCTGGTGCACTGGGGGCGAAGTCGTCACTCTGCGTATCGATTGCCGGGCTCGGCGGCCCCTGAACAGTCCTATCGTCGGTTTTTATCTCAAGGACAGGCTGGGGCAGACTCTATTCGGCGACAATACCTATCTGTCGTATATGGATCAGCCACTGCATGTGGCCGCAGATGAGCCTTTTTATGCCACATTCTGCTTTCGCATGCCGGTTCTGGCCGCAGGAGACTATTCATTTGCCATAGCTGTAGCCGAGGGAACACAGGAAGAGCATATACAGCATGAATGGCGCCATGATGCTTTGATCCTGACCTCTGTCGCATCCAGTGCCAGTGCGGGCATCATGGGGCTCCCCATGCGATCTATTGAACTCATCATCAGCAATACCCCTTGGAGGGAATGATATGGAATGCACAGGAGAGCGCTATCTGCCGGAATTTGACGGCGACTGGACGCTGGAGCACCTGCATAGATACCTGCTGGCCTGCGAGCTGGCTGCCGATAAAATCGTGCTGGATATTGCCTGTGGTGATGGCTACGGATCGGCGATGCTGGCAAAACATGCTGTGGATGTGACAGGGGTCGATATCGATAGTCCAACAGTAGAACGTGCTCGTAGCAAGTATAAAGCAAATAACTTACGCTTCTTGCAGGGGAGCGCAACAGCGATTCCCATGGACGACAGCAGTGTGGATTTGGTTGTCAGCTTTGAGACTATCGAACATCTGACAGAGCAGGAGAGCATGCTGTGTGAGATCAACCGCGTACTGCGCTCCAACGGCATGCTGCTCATATCGTCTCCAGACAAATATGAGTACAGTGATGTTCCCGGATACCAGAACCCGTTCCACCCCAAAGAACTCTATCGCGAAGAATTCGATGCACTGCTGCAACGGCATTTTGCCTACCATTCTCTGCTGGGACAGCGCGTAATCTTTGGATCCGTCATAGCCTCTCCAGAGCAACGTCCCTTTTTATCCTGGGAAAAAGAAGCCGGGCTTGGCCGTACCGAGGGACTGCCCCATGCGGTCTACCATGTAGCTGTTGCAAGTGACGCACCACTCCCCCAGCTCCCCTCGAGCTTGTTTTCAGCCCCTCTGGAACACAGCAGTGGCATGCGTCAGTTGAAAGCATCCCTGCAGGGGGCGCAGATAAATCTTCAGTCCTGTCAACAGGAACTGGCTTCCGCCAAAGAACAGCTCTCTGCGCTGCTCAATTCCCGATCGTGGAAATTGACAGATCCCTTACGTAGGCTGGCTGCACAGATACGGAAATGGCGATCGTAAACTGAATACGACCAGCCGTACCTCATAAAGAAAATGTTAATCCTATCCATGCTATGATAGCATAGATAACTACTCCCATGGCAAAAGTTATAATGTTTATGCATAAATGTACCTATGCAGAGCGCCGTATTGCCACTTTAACCTGTGTTCTACGGATATAAATCAGAACCACCGCAAAGCGGGTGGTTTGCTCTGGCCCTGTAAGGGCCTGTTACCGGCTGCGCCTAAAGACGCTGGCTTTCACGCTGTTCAAGCCCAGTGCCCTTGCCACCTTGGCTACCCCTTAAAGGGGTCTTGATATTCGCGTGATGTCAGCTTGTCTCTCATAATGTCGTGGCGTTCCTGATCCTGGATATATTTTTTGATCGTTGCCTCATTAAGCCCCACCGTACTGACATAATATCCTTCAGCCCCCAATTTTCTGTTGCCGAACTTATACTTCAGATTTGCGTGCTTATCGAATATCATCAACGAACTTTTCCCTTTTAGGTAGCCCATGAAATTTGCCACACTGATTTTAGGAGGGATGGACACCAGCATGTGGACATGATCCGGCATCAGATGCCCTTCCAGAATCTCAACCCCTTTATATTTGCAGAGGCATTGCAGAATTTCTTTTATACTTTCACGGAGCTGCGTGAAGATTATTTTCCTTCTATATTTTGGAGTAAAGACGATATGATACTTGCACAACCATTTCGTATGCGCTAGGCTATGAGCCTTGATTCCCATAACAAAAACACCTTTCCGTTAATGTTGCGATGGGCTTGAACAACTTCATCGTAGCGGAAAGGTGTTTTTGTGTGTATAACGTATTGTCTCCACCCGCATAGCGGGTGGTTTTTTGTTTCGCGCCTGCCAGGCGCTCAACAGGCTAAAGCCCATAAAAAAAAGTCCAGGGTTATCCACCTTGGACTTTTTTATTCCTTGGTAGCAAGGGAGGGATTTGAACCCCCGACGCTGCGGGTATGAACCGCATGCTCTGACCAGCTGAGCTACCTTGCCGTAGGGCATCTGTGAATTTTCCACAGCGCAAAGATGCATTTACAGGACTTGCTCTCCTTTGGCAAGGTTTTTCCGTATTTTCTCCCGGGAAAGAGGGACAAAATCCCGCAAAGGATGCATGCTGAACGGATCAAAGCATGCCGCGTTCTCCTTCCGGGGCGTCTCTGGTATCTCCCGGTCATCCCGGGACCACCTGATACGCTCGGATCGGTCGCCGTAGGAAAGATTTTCCGCAGCGGATGTCTTGCCTGCCATTTTCCGCCAGCCGCCATTGTATCCCTCAAATGGACCGGTGATGGCGACGGAGCATCATCCCGCAGCGCGGATGCGGACAGATACGATGCATAGCAAAAAAGAAGCCCGGGAAATCCCGGGCTTCCTGTCATGTTCTGGTAGCAAGGGAGGGATTTGAACCCCCGACACTGCGGGTATGAACCGCATGCTCTGACCAACTGAGCTACCTTGCCGTGATGGCGTTTCGTGTCCCACTCAACGCAGGGATGTATCTACAGAAGTTGTTCCCCGTTGGCAAGCATTTTTTGAGGATTTTCCCAATTTTTTTTAATGCACCATGAAATACCAGATGAAGGGAGCCAGCAGCAGGCGGTACACGGCAAAGGGCACCAGGGTCATGTGGCCCACCAGCCTCACGAAGGCCTTGACCGCGATCAGCGCGGAAATGAAGGAGCCGATCATGCCCACGGCAAAGAAGGGAATGTCCGCCGCAGTGAACAGGTGCAGGCTCTTGAGCAGGTCAAAGCCCGTGGCCGCCACCATGATGGGCACGGCAGCGATGAACGAGTACTCGGCCGCCAGCGGACGGCGGGCCCCCAGGATCATGCCCCCCATGATGGTGGCCGCCGAACGGGAAAAGCCGGGGAACAGGGCCAGGCACTGGAAGCAGCCGATGCCGAAGGCCAGGCCGGGCGTCATGTCGTCCAGGGTCTCATAGCGGGGATGGAACTGGCGGCGTTCCACAAAGATCATCAGCAGAGCGCCGATGACGAAGGGGATCAGCACCATGCCGGGCGTGAACAGGCTCTTGATCTGCGCATGCAGCAGCAGGCCGAGCACACAGGCGGGGATGCAGGTCAGCACCAGCATCCAGATGCCGCGCAGGCCCGCGAAGGCCACGCCCTGCTGCGGCCGCAGCAGGCCCCAGAAACGCCCCCAGTAGAGGACGACCACCGCCATGATGGCCCCCAGCTGGATGACCACCTGGAAGGTCGCAGCTTTTTCACCGCTGAAATTGAGCAGATCGCCCACCAGCACCAGATGGCCCGAGGACGAGACCGGCAGGTATTCCGTCAGCCCTTCCACGATGCTGAGGATGAACGCAATCCACAAATTATCCATATATGCCGTCCTTTGGATCCGAAGACCCGTTGTTTCCCGAAACGGACTCGGCTAGAGTGATCCGCAAAAAGGAGAATCCCATGGCCACCATCATGCCCGCTTCGGAACTGGTACGGCGAGCCGCCGCCTGGCTGGCGGAACAACGCGCCCTGTATCCTGAAAAATCCCTGGCCGCCCTTCTGGACGAAGCCGGGATGCGCTTCAACCTCAACCCGCTGGACGCAGCGGCACTGGGCCGCCTGTTCGATCCCAAGACGCAGGAAAAGAGCGAAGAGGTATCGCCTTCCTGAACAGCGGCCGGGGCCTGCCGGGACGGCATCGCCGCCCTCCCCGGGAACTTGGTCCCACAGGATGCCGCACTTCCCGGAGGCAACAGCCCCTCCCCACGGGCGGCCCGGCAGCACCGGCGCCCGCGGCCAGCCTATAGACGGAAATGCCGGGCATTGCAATCCCCGCCCTGCGCATCATGCCGCGAGGTATGAAAAAAGGGAAGGCGGCCTGATGGTCGTGCTCCCCTGTTCCAGCCTCCCCCATCCCTTGCGGACGGGGGAGTTTTTTGTCTCTGCCCGGGGGCTCCCCGCTGCTCTCCCCTGCTCCCTCTGAGGGCGCTGAAAAAGGAAGAGGTATGGGGAAGGGAGGCCCTCCTTGCCGCCGGCAAAAAGCCCTCCCCGCCCTTGTCGAGAATCGTTTATCCTAGGCAATCTGGCTGCCGTTGGGCACAGGCGCGGCAGGCGTCAGGACAGAGAGCTTGCCGTCCTTTTCCGCGGTCAGCACCATGCCGTTGGACATGAGGCCACGGATCTGGCGCGGGGCCAGGTTGAGCACGGCGATGACCTGCTTGCCCACCAGCTCCTCAGGCTTGTAGTAGTCGGCCAGGCCGGACAGGATCTGGCGCGGCTGGCCTTCGTCAAAGTCGATCTCCAGGCGCAGGATGCGGTCGGCATTGGGATGCTTCTCCGCCACGACCACGGTCCCGGCGCGCATCTCCACGGCCTTGAACTGGTCGAAGCTGATCTCACCACCGCTCTGGCCTTCGGCGGCAGGAGCGGCCTTGGGGGCTTCCTGCTTCTTTTCCTTCTTGGCCTTGGGGGCCTTTTCGGCCGGAGCTTCCTGCTGCAGGGCCTTGACGTCGATGCGCGGGAAAAGGTTGGAGCTGGCCGCCACTCCGGTGCCGGGCTGCAGACCGTCAAAGTTGCCGGCCTCGGCTTCCAGCGAGGTGGTCACAGGGCCTTCGCCGGGCTGCTGGCCCAGCTGCTCCAGCAGGGTGCGGGAGGCATCGGGCATGACGGCCCACAGGCACAGGGCCACCTTGCGCATGGCCGACAGCAGCACGTACATGACCGTACCCAGACGCGTGGTGTCGCCCTGCTTGAACAGGGTCCACGGCGCCTGCGAATCCACATACTTGTTGAGCGCGCGCACCAGATCCCACAGGGAATCCAGGCCCTGGGCGAACTGGGTGTTGCCGAACAGCTGGATATAATTGGTCATGGCCGTGGCGCACAGCTCGACGATGGCCTTGTCGTCCTCGCTGAACTCGCCGGGCTGGGGCACCTTGCTCTCGAAATATTTGGCCGTCATGGACAGCACACGGCTGAACAGGTTGCCCAGGTCGTTGGCCAGGTCGGCGTTGATGCGGGTCACCATGCCTTCTTCGCTGAAGGAGGCGTCGGAACCGAAATGCATCTCGCGCAGCAGGAAATAGCGGAAGGCGTCCAGACCGTACTTCTGGCGCATCTCCAGCGGTTCCACCACGTTGCCCAGGGACTTGGACATCTTGGTATCGCGCACCAGCCAGTAACCGTGCACGTTCAGGTGCTGGTACACGGGCAGGCCCGCGGCCTTGAGCATGGTGGGCCAGAACACGGCATGGGGCTTGAGGATGTCCTTGGCCACCAGATGTTCGCCGGGCCAGAAGGTCTTGTACTTTTCACCGTCAGGCCAGCCCAGGGCGCTGATGTAGTTCAGCAGGGCATCGAACCACACATAGCAGACGTAATCCTTGTCGAAGGGCAGTTCGATGCCCCAGGTCAGGCGGGACTTGGGACGGGAGATGCACAGATCTTCCAGCGCGCCCGATTCCAGCATGGACAGCACTTCGTTGCGGTAGCGCTCGGGGCGGATGAAATCGGGATGGCTCTCGATGTATTCCCGCAGCCAGGGCAGGTACTTGGACATGCGGAAGAAGTAGTTCTTCTCGCTGATGAACTCAGGCTTGGTCAGATGCTGGGGGCACAGGCCGTTCTCCAGCTCCTTTTCCGTATAGAAGCGTTCGCAGCCGTAACAGTAGTGGCCGCCGAACTCGCCGAAATAGATGTCACCGGCATCATAGACCTGCTGCAAAAAGCGCTGCACGCGGGCCTTGTGGTCTTCGTCGGTGGTACGCACGAAGGCGTCGTTCTCGATGCCCAGTTGCGGCCACAGCTGCTGGAACAGGCCGCTGATGCCGTCCACGAATTCCTTGGGGGAGATGCCCTGCTTTTCGGCGGCCTTGACGATCTTGTCACCGTGTTCGTCCGTACCGGTCAGGAACATGGTGTTGTCGCCCAGGGTCTTGTGGAAGCGCGACAGGGAGTCGGCCACGATGGTGGTATAGGCATGTCCCAGATGGGGCTTGGCGTTCACATAGTAAATGGGGGTGGTGATGTAGAAGTTCTTCACGTCTGACTCCGTTTATTCGGCAGCGCCGTCCTGCCGTTGCTGCGACTTGCGGCGACGGCGGCGGCGACTTTTGCTGTTCTCTGCGGGGGCGGCTTCCGCCTGCGGCTGGGCCTGCTGCGGCTGGGCTTCCGGCCCGGCGGTCAGGGGCGCATCGGGCGGCAGCACATCGGCGAACAGGTTGGGATCGTCCACGTTCTCCGGCGTGACGGAGACCACCAGCAGGCCATCCCCCTGTGCCGCCTTCTGGGGCTGCTGCGCCTGTTTGGGCTGGGCATTGCTGGGATGGGGCTCGGGACGATGCGGATCCAAGGCCTGCCATTCCTCCAGCGTCAGTTCCTGTTCTTCGTTGTTCTCATTGAGCACGGACAGCGAATTGCGGAACATGTTGGCCCGCAGCACCTTCATGGTGCCCTGCGTGGTCTGATACTTCTTGCCCAGGCGCGGGCAGTTGTGGTGGAAGCGGTCGTAGTTCTCCTGCTCGTAGGAAAGGCAGCAGAGCAGCCGGCCGCAGATGCCCGAGATCTTGGCAGGATTGAGGAACAGGTTCTGCTCCTTGGCCATGCGGATGGTCACGGGGGCGAACTTGCGCAGGTAACGGCGGCAGCAGCAGACCATGCCGCAGTTGCCCACGGCCCCCACCATCTGGGTCTCGTGGCGCACGCCTATCTGGCGCAGCTCGATGCGGGCGCGGTATTCGCGCACCAGATCCTTGACCAGCTCACGAAAATCGATGCGGGCCGGCGCCGTGAAATAGAAGATGAGCTTGCTGCGGTCAAAAAAGACCTCAACGTCCACGAGCTTCATGTCCAGGCGGCGGTCACGGATGCACTGGCGGCAGAATTCCGTGGCCTCGCGGGCCAGTTCCTCGTTGATATGGCCCTCGGCCAGGTCTTCTTCCGTAGCCCGTCGCTCTATGGGCGTCAGGCTCTCCGGCTCCACACCGGCCACATGATCAAAGGGACCGGAAACCACCTGCGCCAGGGCCTGCCCCTGATCGGCCGCGATCAGCACATGATCGCCCACGGCCAGATCGGCAGGGCCCGTATGGTAGAGGGTCTGTCCCAAAGCGCGAAAGCGCAAACCGTATATTGGCATAGTTCCCAATCTTTGTTGCGGGGATTATCTGAATCCCTTTACATCGGGCATATCCGGGCCGCTGTCAACAGGCAGGGCCCGCGGCCGGCACGGGCCGGGGGAAATGCCTTTCCTTCCCCTCCTGCCGTCCGCAACGCCCCTGCCCTGCCGCTGCCCGTACGGCATCCATGATACAGGGAAGCGTCAAAGGATGCGGCACGGGACGCCCGTCTCCTTCCGTCACGCTCCCCAGAACAGCCGGGCTTTCCCTTGCTATGCAGTTCTGCCTGTTTTAGAATCGTGACAAGGAGAATACCATCATGATCTCACGAGACGAAGCGCTGGCCCTGCTGGCGGAGAACCATGTCCAGGCGGGCCTGTTGCAGCACTCTATCGCTTCCGAGGCCGTCATGCGGGCCCTGGCCCGCGAATTTGGTGAAGATGAAGAACTGTGGGGCCTGACAGGCCTGCTGCACGATGTGGACTATCCCGCCACGGAAGCCACACCGGAAAAGCATGGCCTGGAAGGTGCCCGCCTGCTGGAAGGCAAGCTGCCCGAAGAGGCCCTGGCCGCCATCCGCGCCCACAACGGCGAGATGACCGGCTGTGCGCCCCAGACCCGTTTCGACTATGCCCTGCGCTGCGGCGAGACCATCACCGGCCTCATCAGCGCCGCTGCCCTGATGCGGCCCACGGGCTATGAAGGCATGGAAGTCAAAAGCATCAAGAAAAAGATGAAGGACAAGGCCTTTGCCGCCAGCGTCTGCCGTGACAGCATCCGCCAGTGCGAGCAGGCGGGCCTGCCGCTGGATGCCTTCCTGTCCCTGTCCATCGCCGCCATGCGCGACTGCTTCTCGCAGCCCGCCTGAACCGAGCATCCCACGACGAGGTGAAGCATGACCCAACCCGGCGCCATCGATACCAGTATCCGTACTCTCGGCACCCCAAAACTCACGTCCCGGCTGCCCTACCGCACCTGGGTGGATGACGTGCGCCTGCCCGTACAGGTGGACAGGGAACTCTGTGACGAGTTCACCGAACCCGTACGCCTGGATTTCGAGGCTGCCGGCCCCCGGAAAAAACTCTACTTCGACCCCAGCCGGGCAAAATGTGCCATCGTGACCTGCGGCGGCCTTTGCCCGGGGCTCAATGACGTCATCCGCGCCATCGTCATGGAGGCGCACCACGCCTACCATGTGCCCTCCATCATGGGCATCCGCTACGGGCTGGAAGGCTTCATCCCGGCCTGCGGGCATCACCCCATGGAATTGACGCCCGAGCGCGTGGCCGACATCCACCGCTTCGGCGGCACCATCCTGGGCTCGTCGCGCGGTCCCCAGTCTGCGGAAGAGATCGTGGACAGCCTGGAGCGCTCCAATGTCAGCATCCTGTTCGTCATCGGCGGTGACGGCAGCATGAAGGCCGCCCTGAGCATCAGCCGCGAGGTGCAGGCGCGCAACCTCAAAATCGCTGTCATAGGCATCCCCAAGACCATCGACAACGACATCAACTTCATCCCCCAGTCCTTCGGCTTCGAGACCGCCGTCTACAAGGCCACCGAAGCCATCGAATGCGCCCATACCGAGGCCAAGGGCATGCCCAACGGCATCGGCATGGTCAAGCTCATGGGCCGGGAATCGGGCTTCATCGCCGCCCAGGCCACGCTGGCCATGAAGGAAGTGAACTTCGTCCTGATACCGGAAGCGCCCTTTGCCCTCGAAGGGGAAGGCGGCCTGCTGCCCGCGCTGGAAGAACGCCTGAAGAGCCGCCGCCATGCCGTCATCGTGGTGGCCGAAGGCGCCGGCCAGCACCTTCTGGACCGCTCCGGCGCCACCGACGCTTCGGGCAACCTGCTGCTGGGCGACGTGGCCGACCTGCTGCGCTCGGAGATCAAGCGCTACATGGACGCACGCGGCATCCCCCACGGCATCAAGTACATCGACCCCAGCTACATCATCCGTTCCGTGCCCGCTACGGCCAACGACAAGGTCTACTGCGGCTTCCTGGGCCAGTATGCCGTCCATGCCGCCATGGCCGGGCGCACCGACATGGTGGTGGGCAAGATCCAGGACCGCTACGTGCACCTGCCGCTGGAGCTGGTGACGCGCCGCCGCCGCAAGCTCAACATCTACTCCGACCTCTGGCGCGCCGCTCTGGAATCCACGGGGCAGGGCATGCTGGCCGGCATGCTGCCGCAGCAGGAGACGCATGGCTAGTCTGCATCAAGTCAAGGCATCCGCCGGGTCAGGCAAGACCTATGACCTGACCCGGCGTTTCTTGTGTCTGCTGGCGGCTTGCGGGTCACCGGCACCGGCCGCTGCCGCCTCCTGCGGGCTGGGCAACGGCCCCTCGGGCTGGGACGAGATCCTGGCCATCACCTTCACCAATGCCGCCGCCGGCGAGATGCGCGACCGCGTCATCGGCCGGCTCAAGGCCATCGCCCTGGGCACGCCGGAAAAGGACATCCCTCTGACGCCCGGCATGGCCGCCCGCTGGCTGGATGTCATCCTGCGCGATCTGGCCAGCCTCAACATCCGCACCATCGACAGCCTGCTCCACGCCATCGTGCGGTCGGCCTCCCTCCAGCTGGATCTGCCTCCGGACTTCCAGCCCGCCTTCGTGAGCATGGATGCCGTGGCCCCCTACCTCGACACCCTGCTCAACCAGGCATCCCAGGGCAACGCGGCCATGGAAAAACTGCTGCGCGACCTCTACTGGGCCATCGTCCATGTGCAGCAGAGCAAGGGCTTCAACGCCGGGGAAAAGCTGGGCGACATCATCCGCCCCCTGCTTGACGGCATCCTGCGCGGCGAGTTCACGGACATCGCGGGCCCGGAAGAGCTGGAAAAACGCCACCGGCAGCACTGGCACAGGACCATCGGCCTGATCACGGCCGTGCTGGAGGCGGAAGAGCGCGCCGGGACCAAGCTCCATGCCACGAGCCGCAAGGCCCTGGTGCGTCTTCAGGAGCGGGATGAAGGGGCCTTCAAACTCAAATCCATCGCCGAGCCCGAGCTCGACAAATTCCTCACGGCCAAAACGAAGCGTACGGAAGAACTGCTGTCGGCCCTGGAAGACCTGACAGCCTGGCTGCCGGATTTCAGCCGCCGTCATGCCCTGCTGCGTTCGGCCCGCAACTTCGCCCCGGCCGTCCAGCTGGCGACCCTGCTGGTCCACGCCATGCGGGCCAACCAGCAGCAGGAGGGCACCCTGCCCGCCGTCCTGGTGCCGGAGCTGGCCGGTTCGGTGCTCAGCGGCAGCTTTGGCGTCTCCGAGGCCCTGTGCCGTCTGGGCAGCCGCCTGCAACATTTCCTGCTGGACGAATTCCAGGACACCAGCCGCGAACAGTGGCAGGCCCTGAGCCCGCTGGTGGAAGAAGCCCTTTCCCGGGGCGGTTCCCTGACCTGGGTGGGCGACGTCAAGCAGGCCATCTACGGCTGGCGTGGCGGGGATGCGGCCCTTTTTGACGGCATCGAGGCTCCCTTGCGCCTTCTGGCCCCGGACGCGTGTCACGAGACGCTCACGGCCAACTGGCGCAGCTGCCGTCAGATCATCGCGCACAACAACGCCCTGTTCTCGCCCCTGGAGGATGCCTTTGTTGCCCGGCAGGCCCTTGCCGCCCTGATGCCGCAAGACACGCCGGACGACCTGCTGGACAGCTATGCGGAGCGCGTGGCCGCGGGCTATGCCGGGACGGCCCAGGATTTTTCGCCCAGCTCGCCTTCCGGCGGCCTCGTGCGTGTGGAAGCCGTCGACGGCGACAGCAGCGAGGAGCTCAATGCCGCCGTGCTAGGACGCCTGCGTCACGTACTTAGGCAAGAACTGGCCCCGCGCCGCCCCTGGCAGGACATGCTGGTGCTGGTGCGCAGCAACGCCCAGGCCGCCCTGGTGGCCGAAGATCTGGCCGCTGCCGACATCCCCATCGTCACGGAGAACAGCCTGCTGCTGTCCACCCATCCTCTGGTGATCCAGAGCGTGGCCCTGTTGCAATTCCTGTGCAATGCGGAAGACGAGCTGGCCCTCTGGACCGTGGTCACGGGCAGCCTGGTACAGCAGGGGCCCCTGCCGGTCCCCGACCTGCAGGCATTGCACGACAGTTGTGTGGACAGGGGCGGCATCCCCCTGGTGCAGCATCTGCAACAGGGCTTCCCCGGATTCTGGACCGCTGTACTGGCGCCTTTCCACAATCAGGCCGGGCTCATGACACCGTACGACACGGTCATGGAGTGGTACGACCGCCTGCGGGTCTTCGAACGCTATCCCGATGCCGACGTCTTCCTGCGCTGTTTCCTCGAAGTGCTCAAAAATGCCGAGGACCAAGGGCTGGCCACCCTGCCCGACTTTTTGGCCCACTGGCAGGAAAAAGGCGAGGAAGAAAAAGTCCCCATGCCCGAAGGCATCGACGCCGTGCGCATCATGACCATCCACAAATCCAAGGGCCTCGAGGCCCCTGTGGTCCTCCTGCCCTGGACCGATGCCACCCTGAAAGCGGGCGACCCGGTGCTCATGGAGGAAGACGGCCTGCGCATGGTCTGCAAGAACGGGCCGCAGTGCGGCAGGGTCTACTACGAGGCCCTGTTGCGGCAGGCCATGGAACTGCTCAACCAGTTCTATGTGGCCTTCACCCGGGCACGGGAAGAGCTCCTCGTCTTCCGCACCAGTGCCGCCACCGTGCGCAAGGGCTGCGGCAGCCACGCCCTGGATGTCCTCTGGCAGCAGGCCGGGCTCGAGATCCCCTACCAGCTGGAAGGCGGGGACGATGCGCTGCATCCGGTCCAGCCCCCGATGGCGGATGCCGAGGAGGAAGATGCGGCTCCGGGACAGGACGCCGCAGAGGCCGGTACCGCCCCCGACCTGCTTTCCGGCGGACAGACGGCAGTGCCGCATGGCCCGGAGGAGGACTGGCGCCCCATGCAATGGCTGCCCCGGCTCAAGATCTACCGCAACCCGCTGGAACGGATGCATTTTTCCGCGCGGGATCGCGGCACCCTGCTCCACGCCTGTCTGGAGCAGCTGCCCCTGGGCGGCCTCAGTGAGGACAACATCAGGGCTGCTGTGCGGGAAGTGCTTGCCACCATCCCCCTTGCCGACGGACAGGACGCTCCTGACAGGGAAAGCGTCGCCGCCGATATGGAATCCTGCCTGCTCTGGCTGCTGCGCCTGCCCCAGTTCGGCCTTTGGCAGCGGCGCGGCGTCCCGGAGCAATCCATGCTGGCCGCCAACGGCCCTCGCAGGGAGCTGTTGCGTGCCGACCTCATCGTCCCCCTGTCCTGGGGGACCCTGGTGGTGGACTACAAGAGCGGCAGGGTCATGGACGAGCATGTCCGGCAGGTGCAACGCTATCTGCGCTGTCTGGAGCAAAGCGGCACAGCCGTGGCCCGCGGCCTGCTCATCTATCTGGACAGGCAGTCCTTCCGCCTGGTGGAGCCCGACGGCACTTCGGAACTGTTTACGGATCTTGGGGCCTATCCCCGCTACTTCTGTGAGGACGAGGCATGAGCAGCCCCTTCCATATCTTTTCCTGGCAGCGGCCCTTCCTGCCTGCCCTGAAACAGGCCACCGACCTCTGGAGCGGCGGACGCCCCGGTGATGCCGTCATCATCGTCCCCCACAACCGTCCGTGGCGCTATCTCGTGGACATCTATGCCGCTGCCGGGACCACCGGCCTGCTGCCCAAGGTCCTTTCCCTGCCGGACATGGTGCGCCTGTGGCGCATGCATGCCAGTCCCGTGCCGCTGCGCACGGCCTGCCTGCTGGACAGGGTGGCCCTGCTGCGGGACTGCGTCCTCGATCTGGCCGACGAAGACCACGAGCTGGAAAAACGCTTCGGCAAGCTATCCCCGGACGCCTTCCTGCCCTGGGGCATCCGCCTGGCCAACCTGCTGGAAGAGCTGCTGGGCCAGAACATGGTCACGGATGACCTGCCTTTCATCGACGAGGTGAGCCCCCCGGCCGCCGCTCTGCTGGGCGCCCTGGGACGCATCCGCGATGCCTATGTAACGGCGCTGGCCCAGAAGGGCTGGACCACGCCGGGCCATGATTTCTGGCTGGCCGCCCGCCATGCGGAGGACATCCCCGACCTGCTGCGTCCGGCTGACGGACACCCCGTGCTGCTGGCCGGTTTTTCCCTGCTCACCGAGACCGAGGACATCCTGCTCCGCAGTCTCTGGCAGGCCGGCGCCCGCGTTTGCCTGCACACGGATCCGGCTCTGGCCCGGTATGACGGGGAAGACCGACCGTCTGTGCACTGGGCCTGTCATGAACACGTCCAGTGGCTGCAACGCTGGCAGGCCACGGCCCGGCCCTGGGAGGCGGACACCCCCTCCCCGGCGGACGACGCGCAGAAATGGCATTATTTCGCGGGCTACGACCTCCACTCCCAGCTCAAGGCCCTGCAACAGGATCTGGATGCCCCTTCGGAGGCCTCCACGGCCATCCTGCTGACCCACGGCGACCTTCTGCTGCCCGTGCTGCATCACCTGCCGGACAAGGAAGTCAACATCTCCATGGGCTACCCCCTGGACCGCTCGCCCCTTTTCCATCTGCTGGACAGCCTGTTCCGCCTGCATGAAGGTCGGGACAAGGACGGGCTCTTTTACTGGCGCCATCTGCTGGCCTGCCTGCGCCATCCCTACCTGGGCATGTTGCAGGCCACCGCTCCAGAAGGGGAAACAGACAGGGGGCAGCCCCTGCGGCCCCTGCTGCGCCGCCTGGAACGCCGCATCCGCAGCGGCAGGCGTCTGGTGGCCCTGGACGACCTGCTGGACGCCCTGGCCGAAGGCAAAGGATGTACGGATGGACCGGCTGGGCCGGAGGGGGCCCTTCCGGCCCCCAGTCCCGGACGCGCCCTGCTGGAAGAGCTGCTGCGCCTGCTGCTGGAAGATTTCGGCAACGTCACCACCCTGGCCGGTCTGGCCGGGGCCCTGCTGCGCCTGAGCGACTTCCTGACCCGCCACGGCCAGGCCGTCTGGGAGCACTTTCCCCTGGATGCCGAGGCCCTGTACCGGCTGGTACGCCACTGCGTGCCGGAATTGCAGCACAATGCCCTGTCCGGCGAGGGGATGGCCCCCCGCCTCCTGCACGGTCTGGCCCGCCAGCTGCTGCAACAGCAGCGCATCCCCTTCGAGGCCGACCCGCTGGGCGGCGTGCAGGTGCTGGGCATGCTGGAAAGCCGTCTGCTCCAGTTCGACCGCATCTTCATCGTCGATGCCACCGATGACGTCCTGCCCGGCAGCCACGCGCGCAGCAGGAGCGGCAGCGAGAAGTCCTCGAACAGCAGCGCGGCAGCCAGCGAGAGCA